>Ga0315271_10000449_pt1 | contig 22481 bp, 16 predicted proteins | sample C3_top_MG_FD_204664 | JGI IMG/M metagenome (GOLD analysis project Ga0315271, IMG submission 204664) | Sediment microbial communities from Yellowstone Lake, YNP, Wyoming, USA - C3_top | ecosystem: Environmental > Aquatic > Freshwater > Lake > Sediment | place: USA: Wyoming | collected 2017-08-01
CAGCCAGCTCGCCAATCGCTTCGTGAAGGATCCGGCCCAGGTGGTCAAGGTGCAGCAACGGGTGCAGGTGACGGTGCTGGCGGTGGACCTGCCGCGCCGGCGCATCTCGCTGTCGATGCGCTGATCTGAAAACGACAAGGAAACCACAGCGGGGGTTGACTTGAGGCCCCCTGAACCGGAGAATCCTTCCGTATGCGAAAGAAAACGCTCCTCATCGCGGACGATGATCGCAGGATGCACGACCTCTATCCCCAATACCTGGGCGACGCCTACGAGTATCTGCACGCGTACAACGGGGTGGATGCCCTGATCATGGCCGTCGACCTGCTGCCCGATCTCGTGATACTCGACGTCCTCATGCCCGGGCTCGACGGCCGGGAGGTGTGCAAGAAGATCAAGAGCTACCCGAAGACAAAGGGCATCCGTGTGGTCATGGTCACCGGCAAGAACGAACAATCGGACCGCCTCGTCGGGTTCGAGGTCGGTGCCGACGACTACCTGGAAAAACCGTACTCCCTCGAGATTCTCGCCCACACCATCGAAAAGCAGCTGCGCTGAAGCCGCCGCCGCGGGCGGGCGTTTTCAGCGGCCGCTATGACGTGCGCAGCGCATCCACAATTCCCAGGCGCGCGGCGCGCAGTGCCGGCAGCGCTCCGCCCGCGAGACCCATCCCCAGCGCGAAAGCCAGGGACTTGCCGGCGATCGCGGCGGTGAGGTCGAAGCGGAACGCCAGCTCCGAGAAAGTCTGCCAGTTCATCGTGGAGACGGTGGCGAGCTGGAGGAACGCGGCGCCGAAGATGCCACAGACGCCGCCAAGCAGGCCGAGGAACGCCGACTCGAGCAGGAATGCGGCGAGGATGCTCCAGCGCTGGAACCCGAGCGCGCGCAGGGTCCCGATCTCCGGCACCCGGTTGGCCACGGCCGCGTACATGGTGATCATCGCGCCGATGATCGCGCCGAAGGAAAAAATCGAAGCCAGCACGGTGCCGAAGACCCGCAGGAACTTCGCCATCATCTCGGACTGGTCCGCGTAGAAGCGCGTCTCACGCTTGGCCTCCAGTTCGAGCCGCGGGTCGACTTCCAGGCGCTTCTTCAGCTCATCGAAACGCGCGGGGTCGCGCAGGCGCAGCAGCACCGAGGAGTAGGTCGACGTCCGGTGAAACGCCTGCTTGAGCTGGTCGCCGTCTCCCCAGACCTCCGAGTCGAACGCCGATCCGCCGGCGTCGAGGATGCCGACCACCAGCCAGTCGCGCTGGGCGAAGCGCAGCCGCTCCCCGATGCCGGCGCCGCGGAAACGCCGGGCGATGCTGGCGCCGGCGGCGATCTCGCTGCTGCCGGGCTTGGGCATCCGGCCAACCTTGACGCGCACCTGCGGGCGCAACGCGAGGCTCGCCGGGCCGATGCCGCGGATCGTCACGTTCGCGGGCCGCTCCCCCTGCCGCTGCAGCAGGTTGATCAGCACGATAATCTCCTTGGCGACCAGCCGCTCCCCCCCCGCGCCGACGGCGACCTCGGGTTGGGCTTCGATGATTGCCGCGGCTGCGCGCGCGATGGAACTCTGCACTTCCGTCTGTGACGACTTCCTGATCAGCACGGCATTGTCGTACGAGCCGGTCTCGACGAGCGTGGCCCGCAGCCCGGCCGCGAGCATCTGCATCGCCGCGAACACGAACACCACCATCGCCATCCCCGCGGCGGTGAGCGCCGTCGTCAGCCGCCGCGTCCAGAGGTTGCGCAGCGAGTACGAGTACGGTATCGCCATCCGTCCGCTATCCTAAATGCCTGAAGCCTTCGACGACGTTGACGCGCGCCGCGCGCCACGTCGGGACGACGCTCGCCGCGAAGCCGACGAGGACAATTGCGGCGAGATCCAGCACGAGCGTCGTCGACGAGACGAGAAAGACCGGGAAGAACTGGCCGAGCTGGGACTCGAAGTAGCGGGCCGCCGGGAAGGTCAGCGCCATCCCGAGCGCACCCCCCGCCGCCGTCAGCGTCAGTGACTCGCCCCAGACGAGGATGCCGATCCGAAAGCCGTCGAAGCCCAGCGCCTTGAAGGTCGCGTACTCGCCCATCCGCTCGCGCGCCGTCATCGCCATCGTGTTGGCGGCCACCACCATGATGATGGCGATCACCGCGAGCGAGACGAGCCGGATGATCGTGATGATCGCCTCGGTCATGCTGATGAAGCCGAGGTTGAAGGCCTTCTCCGTCTCGGTGCGGGTCTCCGCGAGCGAGTTCTTGAACATGCCGTCGACCGCCGCCGAAACCTCCGCGGCCCGGTTCGGGTCCTTGACGCCGATCAGGTACCAGCCCACGGAGTCGGCGGCTCCGGGCCAGATGCGCTTGATCCCCTCGTTCAGGTAGTCCCAGTGGAACATCAGCGGCGATTCGTCGGCGGTCTTGTCGCGCCCCCGGAAGATGCCGCGGATCGTCATCGGCCAGTCGCCGGGGTAGATCGTCCCGCGCAGCGTGATCGTCTGGCCGACCTTCCAGCCGAAGCGCGTCGCGGTCTTGCGGCCGACGACGCAGGCCGTGCGCTCCCGTCGGAACGCCGCCAGCTCCGCATCGGCCAGTACCATCTCCGGGTAGAGGTCGAGGTAGCCGTACGGCTCGACGGCGAAGCTCGGGAAGAAGTTCTTCTCGTCCTGGTAGATGCCGCCGAACCAGTTGCCCCACGAGACGCGGGAGACGCCCTCCACCTGGCGGATCCGCGGCGCGTAGGCGAGGGGCAGCGGCATGGTCAGGGAGATCGAGTTGCGCGTGACGAGGCGCGCGGCGGAGGAAGCCTGCACCCCGGCGTACCAGGCGTCGATCACGGTCCGCAGCAGGCCGAAGGAGAGGATCGCCACAGCGACCGCGAGCACCGTCAGCGTGCTGCGCAGCGGGTGGCGCAGCGAGTTGCGCAGCAGGATCTTAAGGATGATCATCCATCACGCCCTTGTCCAGGTGGCGGACGCGGTGCGCGCGCTCGGCCGCCCGCGGGTCGTGGGTGACCATGACGACCGTCTTGCCGTAGTCGCGGACGAGGCCGTCCATCAAGTCGAGGATCTCCGCCGCCGACACCCGGTCCAGGTCCCCGGTGGGCTCGTCCGCCACGATGACCGCCGGGTCGGTCACGATCGCCCGCGCGATCGCCACCCGCTGTTGCTGCCCGCCGGAGAGCTGGCCGGGGCGGTGGTCCGCGCGGTCGGCGAGCCCGACGAGCCGCAGCACAGCCTCGGCGTGCGCGCGCCGCTCCCGCCCGGAGAGGCTGGTGAGGTGCAAAGGCAGTTCCACGTTCTCGAGCGCCGACAGGACGGGGATGAGATTGTAGAACTGGAAGACGAACCCGACGTGCGTGGCGCGCCAGCGCGCGAGCTCGGCGTCGCTCAGGGTGGTGATCTCGGCGCCGGCGATCCGGATCGAGCCCGTGTCGGCGCGGTCGATGCCCGCGATGAGGTTCAGTAGCGTGCTCTTGCCCGAGCCCGAGGGTCCCATCAGCGCGAGGAACTCCCTGCCGGCGATGTCCAGGTCGATCCCCTGGAGCACCGGGATCAGCTGGTCGCCGCGACGGTAGGACTTCGAGAGGCCGCGCACCTGAATCAGGGGCGGTTCGGTCATCGCTATTCCTCGGCCACGGTGACCCGGGAGCCGTCGCGCAACTTTGGCGGCGGGTCGAGGATCGCCCGCTCGCCGCCGGCGAGCCCCTCGTTGATCTCGACGAATTCGCCAAGCGCCGCGCCGGCCTTCACCGCCACCGCCGCGGCCCGCCCGTCCCTGAGGATGAACACGGTGCTGATCCCGCCACGGACGGTAACGGCCCGCGGGCTCACGGCCACGCGGGACGCAGCCTCCCCCGCCGCGACGGGCCGCTCCAGGAACGCCACCTTCGCACTCATCTCGGGGAGGATGCGCGGGTCGAGCGCCGCGAGGCGGACCTTCGCCAGCACGGTGCCCTTGGCCCGGTCCGCGGTGGGCACGATCATGTGAACCACGGCGGGAAAGCGCACGTCTGGGATGGAGTCGAGCTGCACCTCGCAGGGTTGACCCACCTTGACCTTCGGCAGGCTGCTCTCGGAGACGTCGGCCTCGACGAGCAGCGAGGAGGGGTCGGCGATGGTGACCACGGCGGCGCGCGCATTGGCCGCCGCTCCGACGGGGGTCACCATGTCGCCGATGTCGGCGTTCTTCGTCAGAACCACGCCGTCGAAGGGGGCGCGAATCTCGGTGTAACCGGCGTTCACCTCGGCGCCGCGAACGACCGCCTCGGCCGACGCCACGGCGTGCCCGGCCGAGACCACGGCGCTCTCCGCGGCGGCGAGCGAATCTTCGGCGGAACGGGCGGCGCTCCGGGCGCTTTCCACGGCGTGCTCGGCCGTGGCGTAGGCGGCTTCGGCCTTGCGCCGCCTTGTTTCGGCGGTGTCGAAGGAGGCCTTTGCCGTCATGCCCCCGGCGAAGAGCGTGCGCTCGCGCTCGAGGGTTGTCGCCGCGTCGTCGATTTCCGCCTTCGCCTGGTCGAGACTGGAGCTGGCGCCCTCTCGCTGCGCCCGCGCGTTGTCCCGGGCCGCCGCCGCCGCGTCCCGCTGAGCGCGGGAGGTCTCGAGGTTCGCCCGGACTGCGGCCAAGGCGGCCCGCGTCTGCTCCGTGACCGCCTTGAGGTCGTCGCTCTCCAGCCGGGCGATCACCTGGCCATCCTTCACGAAGCTCCCCTCCTCCACGCCGAGCCAGACGAGCCTCCCGCTGCCCTTGGAAGCCACGGCGGCCTTGCGCTGGGCGACCACGTAGCCGCTGGCATTGAGGGCGGTGAACGTCTGGGAGGGGTAGACGCGGCTCACCGTGACGACGGCGACCCGCGGTACGGGATTCATCAGGCGATAGCCGCCGAACCCGAGGGCAAGGAGCGCGGCGCCGGCTCCCGCCCACCGCCCGGGGCGAATCCTGCGCCGTCGCGGCTCCTGGGTCGTCCGGTCGATGGTCAGCTGTGCCAGTTCGTCGTTGGCCATGTGATTCTCCTGCGATGGCGCGGCGCGGCCGCGGCTCGCTGAATGCTTTCCGTCGATCGTGGCGTTCTCTCGCCCTCGCGATTCTGGTGTCAGCACGCGAGCTTGTCAACAGCTGCCGGCTTGTTGACAGCGCAGTTAAAGTATTGTTGATTTCCGGCGACATGTGATAGATATAGCAGCGTACGAGGGGGGTAGCGGCACAATAATTAAGGAGGGACAGATGGGTAAAAGCTCGAGTTCAGCCGTGGTCCGTTTATTTTCGGTGGCCGGCGCGCTTTTCGCGGTCTCCACGCTTTTCCTGACGATTTTCTGTGCCTCCCGGGCCGAGGCGATCCCGGCATTCTCCCGCACGTACAAGACCGAGTGCACGACCTGCCACACGGTCTTCCCGCAGCTCAACGAGTTCGGCCAGGCCTTCGAGAAGAACGGCTTCGTCTGGCCCAACGCGGTGCCGCTGTCGAAGAAGGTGAAGTCCGCCCAGACCGAGGAGGAGCGCAAGTCGGCGGAGTACATCATGCTCTCCGGCATCCCCCCGGTGGTGCCCCTCTCGGTCTCGTTGAACGCGTCCATCCTGTACAACGATAAGGCCGAGGACAACGTCGACTGGAAGCGCTACAGCGCCGAACTGTTCGGCGCCGGAGCGTTCGGCGGGGACAAGATCGGTTTCTGGTTCAACGAGAGTCTGGGCAGCCAGTCCGGCGGCCCGGAGGCTCCCTCGCAGCTCTGGTTCGTCGCGCGTGATCCGTTCGGGATTCCCGTGCACCTCAAGGCAGGGAAACTCTCCCCTGACCTGAGCCTCTGGAAGACGACCCTGAACGGCCGGATGTTGTCGCAGAGCATGAGCGTCGACGGCTTCTCAATGACCGCGGCCCAGTCCGGCATCGAACTCAGCGAGATTCTGGGGTCCCGGGTCCAGGTCGTCCTCGGCATGAACGACCGGAATAACAATACCGCCAAGAACGGTCCATCGACCGTCAATGCCAAGGGCGAGGTCGTCGCGGGTAAGGCCGCGGAGCCGAACAGTGTGAACGACTTCTACGGTCGCGTCGGCGTCAAGTTCGGGGGCACCGACTATCACGGGAAAGAGCCCGAGATCGACCTGGATAAGGACTCCGTCTGGGACTACCTGTCGGTCTCCGCCAGCGCCTTCTACTACAACGGCTCGACGTCGAAGGGCGATGGCGTCGAGCACGACCTGACCCGCTTCGGCCTCGAAGGCGAGGTGGCCTACCAGAAGGCGCTCCTGATGTTCGGGGCAACTTTCGGCGAGAACAACGCCGAGAGCGACGACCCGCTGAAGTCCACGGCGCTCTCCGCCGAGGTCGACTACGTCTTCACCTCGCAGTACGCCGTGGCCCTGCGCTACGACACCCTCGACGTTGACGGGAAGGACAAGCGGAACCTGATCACCCCCGGCATCATCTACGCGCCGCTTCAGAACTTCAAGCTGCGGCTGAGTGCGGCGATCGACTCCAACCCGACCAACGCCGCCCCCGGCAAGGCCGCGAGCAACACCACGGCGACGCTGACGGCCACGATGTCCTTCTAGGGAGGAATGCATGGCACGGAACTGCGGACTCAAAGCGCTCCTCGTCGCGGCGACGCTGTGTCTCGCTGCGAGCCCGCTCGCGGCCGCCGACATCAAAACCGTTGGCAGCGGCGATGCGATGAACTTCGACGCCTCCGGCTTCCCGCCGGATATGAAGCCGAAATTCGAGATCATGAAGGTCAAGTGCATCAAGTGCCACACCATGGAGCGGACGATCGTCGCCATCAAGACCGGTGTCGCCCCCATCTCCGGGCAGCCCTTCGACAGGGGCGCGACGAAGGCCTACGGCATCAAGATGCTGCGCAAGCCGGACTCCGACATGAGCAAGGACCAGGTCAAGGCGGTCGTCGAACTCATGAACTACCTGGTGGACGAGGCCGCACGCTGAGGGGGAGAGAGTGACACGCGCCTCCGGCGCCGGGCCTGAACCGGCGTCGGGGGCGCGCCATTCCGAATGCCATGGCTGAAAAGCGCAAATCCTTCCTCCGGCGGGTGCTGGCCCTGCGCCACGGGCTGGCGGCGCGGTTCACCGCGTTGTTCCTCGTGATGGCCCTCATCGTCGCCGCCACCGGGATGTTCGGCTACTCCAGGATCACGCTGGTCGGCGGCACCGTTCAGGAGATGATGCGGACTCGCGCCGCCCAGGAGAAGATGGCGGTGCTGATGAAGGTCACCGTGCAGGAATCCCGGGTCCACCTCCTCGAGGCGGCGATGGCCTTCAAGGAAATCGACGACTTCGAATTCGCCCGGGACGACTACGAGATGATGCGTGACCGTTTCCGCGGGTATCAGAGCCTGCTGCTCAAGGGCAACGCCAAGGTCGGCATCGAGGCCGCGCAGGCGGGGAGCGTCCTCGAGCAGAAGATCAACGCCGTCCAGGCGGTCTGGAACGATTTCGAGACCGCGGCCGGCAAGCTGATCTCCCTCAAGACTCAATTGATGGAGGCGGCGAAGGCCGACAAGAGCGGGGCGGCCGCGAAGGCCAGCCTGAGCGATCTGCGGTTGAACGGGCTGATCCGCGAGGACATCTTTACCGCGAGCGGCAAGGTCGAGACGGCGATCGACGACCTGCTGGTCACCGTGGGCAAACTGATGACCGAGACCCGCGAGCAGGTGGCGGGGGTGCAGCGCAAGGCGCGCGTCGCGCTGACCTTGGTGATCGCCTCGGCGGTCGTGCTCGCGCTGGTGCTCGGCATGACGGCGACGCGACTGCTGGTGATCCGGCCGCTGCTGGAGATGAAGGGCGCCGCGGAGAAGATCGCGTCGGGGGACCTGACCCACACCCTGGCGGTCCGGGGGCGAAGCGAGATCTCGCTGCTCGGGGGGACCATCAACACCATGGCCGGCAATCTCAAGGAGATGTTCCTCAAGATCCGCGAGGTCACCGAGAGCCTTTCGCAGACCACCGGGGACATCGTCTCCTCTTCGCGGCGGGTCATGAGCGCCGCCGACGTTCAGAAAATCGCCATCGAGACGACCGCCGGCGCCGTCGCGGACCTGAGCGTTTCAAACGCGGCCATGGCCGACAGCGCTCATCGGCTTTCGCAGTCCGCGGTGAACGCGTCGTCCGTGATCACGCAGACGCGTCAGGCGATCAACAGCGTGGCCGGCAGCTCGGATGTGCTGGAGTCGTCGACCGAAGAGACCGCCTCGTCGGTGCACCAGATGATCATGAGCATCAAGGAGATTTCCAAGGGGCTGGAGCTGCTCTCCGCCTCGTCGGAGAGGATCACTTCCTCGGTCACGGAGGTCACGGCCGCCACCAAGGAGATCGAGCACCACGCCGGCGAGTCGGTCGGGCTCGCGGAGCAGGTCCTGGCCGACGCCTCGGGCCGGGGTGCCGTCGCCGCCACGGATGCCATAGCGGGGATCGAGCACATCCGCGCCAGCGTGGGGTCGCTCGCGGACGTGGTCCAGTCGCTGGGCAAGCGCTCGCAGGACATCGGCTCGATCCTGACGATCATCGACGACATCGCCGACCGGACGAACCTCCTGGCGCTGAACGCGGCGATCCTCTCCGCCCAGGCCGGGGTGCACGGTCGCGGCTTTGCCGTGGTTGCCGCCGAGATCAAGCATCTGGCGGAGAAGACCTCGCTGTCCGTCAAGGAGATCGGCGGGCTCATCGCCACGGTGCGGGAGGAGACGTCTTCGAGCGTTACGAAGGCCGCGAACGGGCTGCAGGCGGTGGACGCCGGGTTGAAGCTGGTGCGGGGGGTCGAGACCGCGCTCGGCGGCATCGCGAAGAGCTCGGTCGCGTCGTCGGACATGGCGAAGGCGATCCAGCGCTCGACGGCGGAGGAAGCCCTGGCGGTGGGCCAGATCGCCCACGCCATCCAGGAGATGGTCGGCCAGGCCGACAACATCGCCCGGGCATTGCAGGAGCAGAACGCCGGCGGCGTGTTCATCATCGGCCAGACCGAGAAGATGAAGGACGTCTCCCGCCAGGTGCGCGGGGCGATCAGCGAGCAGCGCCAGGGCAGCGCCCACATGGTGGAGGCCATCGGCGCTGTCGCCCGCCAGGCCGAGGCCATCGCCCAGGCGACGGGACTGCAGAAGGAGAAGAGCTCCGACATCGTCCGCTCGATGGACCGGATCCAGGAGGCGACCGGTTCGCTGGTGGACTCCTCGAACGAGATGAAAGCCACCGTCGGGGCGCTGACGGCGGCCGCGCAGAAGCTCCACGACGAGCTGGAGAAGTTCACCGTATAAGGGACGGCCGCTGCAGGGGGCTGCCTTGCACCTGGGCCCTTTTGATCAACATGCCCGTACCAGTTCCCCAGCTTAGTGAAGCGATGGGACACTATCCCTGAACTCCCCCAGTTGTCCCGCGAACAGTCTGCCCGAGGTAGCAGGGAGCGTCCTGATTCGTCCTGCCAAGGCAGTGAGGAGCGCGCGCGGAGGCGGGCTGGTGCCCGTCGCACAAGCGACGCGAGGAACAACGCCGGCAGGGCGGATCAGGGCCTCCCTGCTGCCCCGGGCTACACTGCCTGTCCGGCGGCGACGCCCGAGGCCCAGGCCCAGTGCAGGTTGTAGCCGCCGAGCTCGCCGGTCACGTCGACGACCTCCCCGGTGAAGTAGAGCCCGGGAGCCTTGTTCGCCTCCATCGTCTTGGAGGAGAGTTCGTTGGTGTCCACACCGCCGGCTGTCGCCTCCGCGGTGGCATACCCCTCCGTTCCGCCCGGGAGCAGCCGCCAATCGTGCAGGCTGGCCGCGAATGCCTTCACGGCCCGCTCCGACAATTGATTGAGCGGCCGGTCGAACCCGCGTAGCTCGCACCAGATTCGGGCGAGGCGCTTGGGGAGATGCCCGCCGAGCACGGTCGACGCCTCGGCCTTGCCCGGCCGCCGCGCCAGCAGTTCGGCGTCGATGTCCGTGTTCGGCAGCACGTCGATGCTCAGGGGATCGCCGGGCATCCAGAGGAGCGAGGCCTGGAGCGCGGCCGGGCCGCTGAGGCCGCGGTGGGTGAAAAGGATCTTCCCGGCATGGCGCTTCCTGCCGCAGGTGATCGCCGCGTCGAAGCTGATGCCGGCCAGCTCCCCGAAGATTTCACGGTCGGACTTTGCGAAGACGAAGGGAACGAGCGCCGGCCGCGGGGGTATGACCGCGAGGCCGAACTGCCGCGCCACCTCGTGGCCGAAACCGCTGGCCCCGAGCTTGGGGTAGGAAAGTCCGCCGGTGGCGATGACGAGGGACGCGCACCGGAACGTCCCGCGGGAGGTTCCGACGGTGAAGCCGGCCAAGCCGCTCGCGTCGATTCCCGTGACCCGGGTCCCGAGCCGCATGCCGACGCCCGCGCTGTCGCACTGCGCCTGCAGCATCGCGACGATCTCACGGGCGCTGGTGTCGCAGAACAGCTGTCCGTCTTCGCGCTCGTGAAAGCGGATACCGTGCTTCTCGACGAGGGCGAGCAGGTGCTGCGGCGTGAACCGGGCGAGGGCGGATCTGCAGAAGTGCGCGTTGGCCGACTGGTAGTGCCCGGCGGTGACGTCGCGGTTGGTGAAATTGCAGCGGCCGCCGCCGGAAATGTGGATTTTCTCGCCGATGCGTTCGGCGTGATCGAGCAGCAGCACCGTGCGCCCGCGCGCCCCGCAGGTGGCCGCGCACATGAGACCGGAGGCCCCGGCGCCGATGACGACGACATCGACGCCGGGTGTTTCCCCGGAGGTTTGCTCAATCATTGCCGTGTCGGCATTCAGGGTTTCTCAATCGTCTTCGCTGCCGGGGCCGGTGAAAGTTCTCCGGTAACCCAGCCCAGGCTGACCTGCGCGACGAGCAGGTCGCGGCGCCCGCGGGCCAGGCCGACGCGCGCCTGCAGCAGATTGAGCTGGGCGTCGTCGACGTCGAGCCGCACCTTGACCCCGAGCGCGAAGCCCTTTTCGGCCATCGCCAGCAGCCGCTCGGCCTCGGCGACCGTCCCGTCGAGAGCCTCGACGATCGCGGCCGCCTGGCGGACCGCGTCGACCCCGGTCTTCGTCTCGAGCGCCAGGGCGTCGAGGAAGCGGGCCTCGTCGATACCGAGGCTCCGTGTTTCGCTCTCGGTGCGCGTGACGGCCCCCTTCGTCCTGCCGCCGTCGAAGACCGGCCACGACAGCTGCACCCCGGCGCTCCAGGCGCTTCCGTCGCCCGTCTTGCCGTCATAATCGACGGCGCGCCACCCGAGGTCGGCGGCGAAACCCACGCTCGGCTTGTTCCCGGCCCGCTCGACCCGCTCCATCTGCTCGGACATCGCGCGCCCCTTGCGCAGTTCGGACAGTTCCGGACGTCTGGCCACGGCCGTTTGAAAAGCCGTCTCGTAGTCCGGCAGCGCGACGGCCGAGGCGACGAGCGAGCCGGTGACGTCGACGGCGCGCCCGCGCACGCCCAGCACGAAAGCGAGCTGCTCGCGTGCCGAGCTCACCCGGTTTGCGGTGCGGATCACGTCCGGGCGGGCATTCTGCTCGGCGACGCTCGCGGCGAGAACGTCGAAATCGGTGACGGTGCCGGCGGCCAGCCGGCGGCGGGACTCCTCGAGCTGGCGTGCCCGTTGCTCCAGGTTCTGCGTCGCCACTGCCGCGTATTCCCGCGCCAGCAGCACGTCGTAGAAAGCGATTGCGGCGTCGCGCAGCGCGGTCCCGCGCGCCCCGGCCAGGCGGTCGCCGGCCGTGGACCGCCCGATGTCGGCGAGCTTGAGCCCCGCGCTGATCTTCCCCCAGGTGAAGATCGGCTGGGTGACGCCCAGCGTCAGCGCGTAGTTGTCCGTGCGCTCGGGCGGCCCGAGCCCCTGCTGACTGGCGTCCCCGGCGTACGACCCGGAGCCCGTGAGCGTGAATTGCGGCAGTGCCGCGGCGCGTTCCTCGCCGTAGCGCGCCTCGACCTGGATGCCGTACTCGCGGGCCTTCTGGACGTCGCGGTTCTGCTCGCCGGCCAGGCCGAGCGTCTGCTCGAGCGTGAGCACGAGACTCCCGGTCTCTTCGGATCGTGCGGCGAGCGGCGCCGCCAGCAGCGTGAGCCCGAGAGCGAATGGGACGAGTGTTCGTTTCATGATCGGCACCTCGCGGTTCACGAGTGGGACGCGCCGGAACCCGACCAGAGGCGCAGGATCCAGGTTTCGAAATCGTCGAAGAGCGTGTAGACCACCGGCACCACCAGCAGCGTGAGCGCGGTGGAGGTGATCAGCCCGCCGGTCACGGCGCGGGCCATCGGCGCGCGCATCTCGGCGCCGGCGCCCAGCCCGAGCGCCATCGGCAGCATGCCGCCGATCATGGCCAGCGTGGTCATCAGGATCGGCCGCAGCCGCGTGCGCCCGGCGGTGATCAGCGCCTCGCGTCGCGCCATGCCGCCCTCGCGCAGCGTCTTGGCGTAGGCCACGAGCAGGATCGCGTTCTTGGTCACCAGCCCCATGAGCATGATCAGGCCGATGAAGGACATGATGCTGATCGTGTCGCGCGTCAGCAGCAGCGTCCCGGCCACGCCGACGATCGCGAGCGGCAGCGAGATCATGATCGCGAGCGGGTCGAGGAACGACTCGAACTGCGCCGCCAGAATCAGATACACCAGCAGCACCGCCAGCAGCAGCGCCTCGCCCATGTAGCCGAAGGACTCGGCCATGTCCTCGGCCTCGCCCGAGAAGCTGACCTTGTAGCCGGGCGGCAGCGTCATCGTCGCGGCCGCCTTTTTCACCTTCTCGACCGCGGTGCCGATCGGCAGGCCGTCGAGGTTCGCGGCGATGACCACCTGGCGCGAGAGGTCCTGGCGGGCGATCTGCGACGGCGTGGTCTGCACCCGCCAGCTCAGCACTTCGCCCAGCGGGATCAGCCGCACCCGGCCGTTCGCGCCCGGCACCGCCAGGCGCAGCCGCCCGATCTGTTCGGGGTTCTCCCGCAGCGCCGCCGGCAGCCGCAGCCGCACCTGTACCGCGTCGCCCTCCTCGTTCTCCCAGGTCGTCACCGGCGTCCCCCCGATCAGCGTCCCCACGGTGCGCACGAGCGCGGCCGTGGTCAGTCCCAGATCGGAGGCCTTGCGCCGGTCGATGGTGAAGCGGTACTCCGGGATGTCGTCCTCGAGCGTCATGCCGACATCGACGATCCCTGGTATCTTCAGGACTTTCTCCTTGAGCTCGCCGGCGGTGCGCTTGAGCACCACGAGGTCGTCCCCCTGGACGTTGACCATCAGCTCCTTGCCGTTGAAGAGGTCGCCGGCCTTGATGATCGCGGTGCGCACCCCGGCGACGGCGCCGAGGCGCTCGCGCACCTCGCGCTGGATCGCCTTCTGGCCGCGCGTGCGCAAGTTGCGCTCCTTGAGCCTGACGTAGACCAGCGCATCGCGCACCGTGGTGTCGCTCGCGCCGATCGTGCCGTAGGAGTGCTCGACTTCGGGGATGGCCTTGAGGATCGCGAAGATCTGCTCCAGCCGGGCATGCGTTTCGTCGATCGAGGCGTCGGGGGCGCTCTGAAACTGCACCTGGAACTCGCCGCGGTCCTGCTCGGGGATGAAGCTCGACTCCAGTCGCCCGAAAACGATGATGCCGGCGGCAAAGGCGACGGTGGCCAGCGCGAGCACCGACTTGCGGTGGTCGAGCGCCCAGGCGATGACGCCGCGGTAGCGTTCGGCGCCGCGGTTGAACCAGTCGTTGAACGCGTCGAGGAACCGACCGAGCGGGTTGCGGTTCCCGTGCCGGCCGATCGACGGGTCGACCCAGCGCGAGGAGAGCATCGGGTCGAGCGTGAAGGAGACCAGCAGCGAGACGAGCACGGCCCACGCGACGGTGATGCCGAAGGAGAAGAAGAACCTGCCGACGATCCCCTTCATGAAGGCCACGGGGACGAAGACCGCGACGATCGACAGCGAGGTCGCGAGCACCGCCAGCCCGATCTCCGCGGTGCCCTCGCGGGCCGCCGTAAAGTGGTCCTTGCCCATCTCGAGGTGGCGCACGATGTTCTCGCGCACGACGATCGCGTCGTCGATCAGCATCCCGATCGAGAGCGAGAGCGCCATCAGCGTCAGCATGTTGAGCGTCATCCCCATGAAGTTCATGACAATGAACGAGGAGATCACCGAGATCGGCAAGGTCAGGCCGGTGATCACCGTCGAGCGCCAGGAGTTCAGGAAGAGGAAAACGATGAGGATCGTCAGGACGCCGCCGAGCACCAGGCTGTTGACGACGTCGTCCACCGACTCGCGGATGAACTTGGAAGTGTCGCGCACCACCGTCACGCTGACGCCGGGCGGCAGCGCGCGCTGCACCTTCACGAGCGCCGCCTTGACGGCGTCGATCACCGCCACCGTGTTGGCGCCGGACTGCTTGAGCACGTCGACGCCCACTGCCGCGCCGCCGTCGATGAAAGCCAGCGTGCGGCGCTCCTCGATGCCGTCGCTCACGCGCGCCACGTCCCCGAGGGTCACCGGGCGGTCCAGGCGGTTGGCGATGACCATGTCGGCGTAGTCCTCGGCGAACGCGGGCTTGCCGGAGATTCGCAGCGGGACCTCCGTCGCGCCGCGCTGCAGGCGCCCGAGCGGCGTGTTGACGTTCTCGGAGCGCAGCCCGGCGGAGACCTCGTCGACCCCCAGGCTCAGCGCCTCGAGGCGCGCCGGGTCGAGTTCGACCGAGACTTCGCGCTTGGAGAGGCCGACCAGATCGATCTTGCCGACGCCGCTGATGCTCTCGAGGCGCGGTTTGAGCCGCTTGTCGACCCAGGTCGAGAGCTCCAGAGGCGAGAGGGTCGTCGAGCGGGCCGCGAGCGAGATGATCGGCATCGCCGCGACGTCGAACTTCTGGATCACCGGCTCCTGGATCGCGGCGGGCAGGTCGCCGCGGACGGCGTTGATCTTGGCGCGCGCCTCCTGCACCGCCTCGTTGACGCGCACCTCGAGCTGGAATTGGGCCATCACGAACGAGACCCCCTCGAGCGAGGACGAGGTCACGTGCTTGACGCCGGCGATCGGGTTGACCGCCTCCTCGATGCGCTTGGTGACCTCGCGCTCGACGGTCTCGGGTGAGGCGCCCGGGTAGGAGGTCGTGATCATGATGACCGGGATCTCGACGTTCGGGAAGAAGTCCAGGCCGAGGCGGCGGTACGAGAAGACCCCGAGCGTCACCAGGGTCAGCATGATCACGGCCGCGAAGACCGGCCGCCGGATGGAGAGGTCGGAGAGAAACATCGGTCAGCGTCCCGCGTCGGCGGGGCGTACCGCGTCGCCGTCCTTGAGGGTGAAGCCGCCGCGGACCACGACGCGCTCGCCGGCGTTCAGGCCGGAGGTGATTTCGACGGACTCGCCGCGGACGCCTCCCGTCGTCACCGCGCGCCGGCGCGCGCTGCCGCTCTCGACGACGAAGATCACGGCCTTTCCCCCCTCGCGGTCCCAGGCGCCCAGCGCCGCGCGCGGCACCTGGAGCACGCCCGGGCGGCGCCCGGTGACGATGCTGCCGGTGACGAACAGCCCGCCGCGCAGCGCCTCCGGGTCGTTGACGACCTCGGCGGTGACGCGCACCGCGCGGTCCGACTCGCCCGCGGACGGGTTGATCCGGCGCACGATCCCGGCAAAGCGCTGGCCGGGCAGCGCGTCGGTCGTGAAGGAGAGCTCCTGGCCGGGGCGCACCTGCGACAGCTCGGAGGAGGGTACGACGACCGTCAGGTCCAGGAGGCGGTTGTCGACGAGGCGGAAGAGCACCCCCTGCATTTCCCCGACGACCTGGCCCACGCCGACGAGCCGCTCGGCGACCGTGCCGTCGAAGGGCGCCCGGATGACCGCCTTCTCGCGGCGCGTCGTGAGCGTGCGCACGTCCTCCTCGGCGACCCTGATTTGCGCGGACGCGGCCGCGACCTGCGCCTCGGCGGCCCGGATCCGTGCCGCCGAAGCGTCCAACTGGCTCGCGGCCTCGTCGAGCGACTGCTGGGTGGCGAGGCCGGCTTCCTTGAGCCCGGCGAGGCGGGCCTGCTCGCGGCGCGCGCGGTCGGCGGCGACCTGCGCCTCGGCCTGCCCGGCCTGGGCGGCGGCGAGATTCGCCTTTGCCAGGTCGATCGCCGTCCCGGCCTTCCTGATCAGCGAGTCGATCTCCTGGGTGTCCACCCGCGCCAGCGGGTCGCCCCGGCGCACGCGCACCCACTCCCCGACCGTGATCTCGACGACCCTGCCGGAGACGTCGGATTTAATTTCAGCCTGGGTGCGCGGCACCAGCGTGCCGACGACCGCGATCTCGTCGACGAGGTCGGCCGGGGCCGCCGCGATCGTGTCGACCGCCACCGCGGCAGTCGCAGGGCCCCCCGCCGACGGGGTCTCCTTCTTTCCGCCGCACCCGGGCAGGCCGAGGGCGAAGAGGGAGCAGGCGGCGAGGATCACGAAGACGTACCTTCTCTCGGTCATGGTTTCAGCGGTCTCCTTGTGATCAGCGTCCGGCGGGCATGACACCCGCGAACACGAGGTTCAGGGCCGAGCGGAACCCGCGCGGCTTGAGCGCCATCGCTGGGTCGATCAGGTTGGAATCGATGCAGACGGCGAGCAGTCCCGTGATCACCCAGACGAGGTCGGCCGGGGGGACGGGGGCGAATTCGCCGGAGCGCACCCCTTCCTTGACCAGCCGCAGGAGCGTGGCCTGGATCGTGCGCGGGAATTCGCAGACGTCGAGCGGCGGCGCGCCCTGCGGCGGCGCGTGGTGGATGCCCCGGGTCAGCCGGACGATGCTCAGATTCTCGAGCGCGTGCCCGACGATGGCTTCGCACAGGCGGCGGATCCTGTCCGCAACGGCACCTTTGTCGCTCCGGAGAGCGGCCTCGACCGTGGCACGAAAACTTCCGAGGCCTTCCTCCATCAATCGGAGGTAGAGGCCCTCCTTGCTCTCGAAGTGATAGTAGAGGACCGGTTTGGTCACCCCGGCGGCGGCGACGATCTCGCCGACCGAGGTCGCGGCGTACCCCTTGCGGTTGAAGAGGTCGGCCGCCTCACGGAGCAACCGCGCGCGCGCGGAGCGTTCAGGAGCCTCCGTCTCGACATTTTTTACGGTCATCCTGCGACTGACAGACATCCGCGCTCCTCCACGTTACTATACTTAACGGTAGGTATATACCGGAGGGCGGGATTTTTGTCAACAGGCGCGGCGGCGGCTCGTTGGGAGGGTGCGGTTGTCCGGCGGCGACGTTCAACCCTGCCGGCGAGCAAAACAAAAGAACCGGCGGGGTGTCGCCTGAAACGGCGATCAGGCAGCAGCCGCGCTACTGCTCGAACAGCAGCAGGTAGTCCCCGTAGCCTTCGCTCTCCATCCGCTCCTTCGGGACGAAGCGCAGCGCGGCGGAGTTCATGCAGTAGCGCTTGCCGGTCGACGCCGGCCCGTCGGCGAAGACGTGCCCGAGGTGCGAGTCGCCGTAGCGGCTGCGCACCTCCGTGCGTTCAGAGAAGAGGTGGCGGTCAGTCTTTTCGACGATCAGCCCCGGCTCCAGCGGCCGCGAGAAGCTCGGCCAGCCGGTGCCCGACTCGTACTTGTCGCGCGAGGAGAAGAGCGGCTCGCCCGAGACGATGTCGACATAAATCCCCTCGCGGTGGTTGTCGTGGAGCTCGTTCTGAAAAGCCGGCTCGGTCCCCTCCCGCTGCGTCACCTCGAACTGCAGGGGAGTGAGGAGTTTCTTCAACTCCGCCTCCGGGGGCTTGACGAACGAGTGCCACGCGGCGGCGCGCGGGGACGGGTCGACGTCGGCGGCGCCGCGCTCCTTCCCCCAGGTCTTGTCGAGGAACTCATCGCGGCCCGAACCCCAACGGTAGTACTTGTAACGGACCGGGTTCTTCTTGTAGTAGTCCTGGTGGTAATCCTCGGCGGGCCAGAACTTCCCGGCCGGCAGGATCTCGGTGACCAGCGACTTGCCGAAGCGCTTCGAGCTGGCGAGCTTTTCCTTCGACTTCTCGGCGAGCCGTTTCTGCTCGTCGGTGGCGTAGAAGATCGCGGCCCGGTACTGGTTCCCCCGGTCGACGAACTGTCCGCCGGCGTCGGTCGGGTCCACCTGATGCCAGAAGATTTCCAGGAGCCTGTCGTAGCCCACCTTCGCCGGATCGAAGTGGACCTGCACCGCCTCGGCATGCCCGGTCGTGCCCGCCGAAACCTCCTGGTACGTCGGGTTTTCCTTCGTTCCGCCGGTGTATCCGGAGATCACGGCGGTGACCCCGTCGACCTTTTCGAACGGGGACTCCATGCACCAGAAGCAGCCGCCCGCGAAGATGGCGGTTTCCTCGGCGGCGGCCGCGGCGCGCCGCGCGGTGAGTGCGAACAGCAACGGCAGCGCCACTGCCCCGACCACCCCGATCTTCGTCATGCCGATCCCGCCCCGCCCCTCAGGGCAACGCCGGTTTCCCGGCCGCGGCGTCGGCCACGGCATCGGCTCCGCGGCGGAAGATGTAGAGCACCTTCTGTGCCGGGATGTCTTTGTCGTCGCGGGCGATGATCACGATCCGGTTCGAGCCGTTCTCGAGGGGTACCGCCAATGTCACGGGGAAGGGTGCGGCTCCCTCGCGGTTGCGCGCGTACGTGAGCTTCTTCTCGCCGCGGTAGACGACGATGTCCTTGACGCGGCTGTCGTCGGACGCGCTCAGCGCGAGCGTCACCTGCGCCGCCTCGGTCACGAGGGGCGCGGGCTCGGCGAGGGTGATCTGCGGCGGCACGCGCGACTCGCTGGCGACGTAGGGTGCGTTTGTCGGGATCTCGAGTCCGTCGATGAAAAAGCCTCCCGTGGCCCGGTCGGTGAAGCTCATCACGAGCTTGACCTTCCCGGACTCGAGGGGGCGGATGACCTTGAAGGAGAAGGGCGCGCTCTGCGTGGACCCCGCCGCGAACTTTTCAACCTTGCGCCGCGCCTCCTCCAGATAGAGCTCCTCTTTCTCGTCGGCGCTCAGGTTGACCTCGAGCAGCGGGCTCTCGGCCTGGCCGCGGTTGGTCACCGCCACCGTGAGCCGCGCCCGCTCCCCCTCCTCGAGGCGCCCGTCGCCGCTTTTGGCCTTGTCCTGCAGGTTCTCGTCGGTGAGGGTGTAGCGGTAGGCGTACTCCGGCGCCGGTCTGGCCTTCGTTTCGAGGCTGCCGCCCGCCACCGTAACGGCGTCGGACCCGCTCGCCTGGAGGTTGATCGACAGGGTGTCCCAGCGTTCCTCGACCGCGCCGGGGACCTCGAACGGCGCCGTCCACTCGCGCGTCTGCCCGGGGGCGATCGTGCCGAAGGCGAAATCGATGTTTTTCAGCAGCGGGTTGGCGGAATCCGTGCGGCCCCAGACCCGGTGCAGGGTTTCGTCGCCGGTGTTGGTGACCGCGATGGTGATGGCGGTCTTGTCACCGGCCTTGAGGATCTGCCCCTGCGGGAGGCGAGCGACGAGCCGCGCAGCCGCCCCGGGGGAGGCTTTCCCGTTCGACCAGTCGATGGCGCGGGCCGCGAGGGCGGTGCCGATCTTCTGCTCCTCCTCCGGCGCGGTTTTCGCCACCACGCTCTGCGCCGCGGCGAGAAGACCGGCGCGGCTGGCGGCATCCGCCCGGCCCCTGGCGGCGCCGAGGATGCGGCGCGCGAGGCGCACCTCGAACTCGCCGGCGAGTTTGGCGGCCTTCTCCTGCTCGGTGGGCTCGCGCCGCTCCTCGCGCTTTTTCACCATGGTGTCGTGCTCGCGGTCCTCGGTCCGCAGGAAGCGCTGCGACGCGACGGCCTCCCGCCGCGAGTTGCCCCAGGTCGAGAAGGCGTTCTCGAGGCCCGCCTCGCCACCGTGACCTTTCACCGCCGCCAGCTGGAGCCGCTCCGCGCCGACCAGCACCGGGTCGAGGGCGATGTCCGGCTCGACGCCGATGGACTGGATGCTGACATCCCCGGGGGTGAGGTACTGGGCCACCGTCAGCAACACGCCCCCGCCGTCGGAGAGCGGGAAGGCCTGCTGGACCGAGCCCTTGCCGAAGGTCCGCTCGCCGATGAGCAGCGCGCGCCGGTCCTGCAGCGCGGCCGAGACGATTTCGGAGGCCGAGGCGCTGCCGCGGTTGACGAGCACGATCAGCGGTAGGCGGGTGAAGGGCTTGTCGCTTGCGCTCGCGGAGTCGACCTTCCCGCGGCCGGAGCGGTTGCGCGTGGAGACGATCGCCCCCTCGTCGAGAAACCCGTCGGCGAGCTTGACCGCCTCGTCGAGCAGGCCGCCGGGGTTGTCGCGCATGTCGAGGATGACGCCGGCGGCGGCGGGCGTTTCGAGCTTGCGGATCGCGGCCGCCAGCTCCTCGCTGGTGTCGGTCTGGAAATTCTTCACCCGCGCGTACACCACCGGGGGTCCGTCGTCACCCGTGAGCAGGCGGCTTTCGACGCTGATGATCTTGATGATTTCCCGGATGATGGGGAAGTCGCGCGGCTCGCTCCAGCCCTCGCGCGCCACGGTCAGCGTCACCGCGGTCCCCGGTTCGCCGCGCATCCTGCCGACCGCCGTGTCCGAGGACATGTTCGTGGTCGGCACGCCGTCGATGAAGACGATCTTGTCGCCGCTCTGGAGCCCGGCGCGGGCAGCCGGCGTGTCGGGGATCGGCGAGATGATCGTCAACTCGCCGTCCGTGGCGTTGAAGGTGAAGCCGATGCCGCCGAAACTCCCGCTCGTCGAGGTCTTGAAGTCCTTGAAGTGCTTCATGCTGAAGATGTTGGTGTGCGGGTCCAGCTCGCGCAGGGCGCCGTTGACCGCGAGGTAGAGCAGCTTGTCCTTCTCGACCTCGGCGCCGAGCCGTTCGGCGACGAAGCCCACGACCTGGTCGATGGCCCGGGCGATGTCCGCGGTGCCCTCCATGGTCGAGAGATCGAAGGTCCGGTCAAAGCCGCCGGCGTGCACGGTGACCGCTTTTTTGTCTGCAGTCATATCGACGAGCACCTCGGGGTACTGCGACTCGATCGAGCGGAAGGCGCTTTCGAGCAGCGTGATCGGCACGACGCGCTTGGGGTCGACGTAGAAGGCGTCGATGTACATGAAGGCCTGGGTCGCGACGGATTGCGAAGCGCTGGGGTGACCGGGGGGTATACCCTGCCTGCCGCCCATGCCCGGGCCGAACGCGGGCAGCGGCGCAACCTTGAACAGCACGACCAGTGCCGCGGCTGCGGCTATCCTCACCCACGCGGACTTCCTGAAGGCAGCCATCACTTCTCCTTTGCTGGACCCATCCCCTTCATTCATTATCTTCATCGTCTCGTCGTTACCATAGATGCTCGGCGAGGTGACAAGTTCCTGGATTCACGGATTTCCGTCCGGGTGCAGGGCGGGAACAGCGTCGACAAGGTGCTCGACGGCCCAGCGGGCATCGGCGGCGAAGACCGCGGTCATCACGAACCAGGAGAACGAGCCGAGCCCGGCCGGCACGAGCAGAACCAGGAGGCTGCGGCCTGCGTCCCGGGCGTGGGCGGCGACAATGATGGCGGCAAATGCCGCGAGGAATGCGAGCCAGATTCCCATGAAGGCGACGACCGTCCGGGGGGGGCTCAGCCGCAACAGCACCCGGGTGCCGCCGCCCGGCCCCGCGAGGCAGCTGCCGCGCAGCAGCGGCATGACGGTGCTGCGGAATTCGTTCATGCGGGCTATGACGAACCCATCCCCCCCCACCGCGCCGGTGAACGGCGTTGCGGGGCCGCTGGTGACGACCCCGCGCAGCACCTCGGCGAGGGCGCCGGGGGCCAGGTCGGAGGCGAGGGGCACCACACGTACCGGAAACAGATTCATATATCTCTTTATTATAACAGGATCACGGACGGGCTTGCGGTGATCGCATTCGTGTCCTCCGGTCGACCCCTGCGGACCCGGGTCCCCCGCTGCGTGTCATGCCGGCTTCAAGCTCGTGTTCCACGGCGGCGAGTGCCGGTACCGCGCTCTCTGCCCGAGGTGTAGAATGCTTTCGCCCATGAACGTGTTCATTGCCGCCCTCGCCGACCTGTGCGCCGAGCGGCCGCTCAACGAAAAGCGGCTGGTCGCCCCGTCGCGCCGCGTCGGCAACCAGTGGCTGGACAGCCTCGCGCGTGCCGGGCGGCCGGTGCTCAATGCCCGTGTCGAGACGCTGCGTTCCCTCGCCGTCGGTCTCGCGGCCCCGGCGCTGGCGGGCGCCGGCCTCGCCGTCGCCCCGCGCCGGGCCGAACTGCTTCTGGTCGATCGGATCCTGCGCCTGCTGTTGCGGGAGGGGCGGCTGGCCTATTTGAGCCGGGCGAAGCCGGGAGCCGGTCTGGCGGCGACCGTGCTGGCGAGCCTCGCCGAGTTGCGGCTGGAGGGCGTCCCCGAGGAGCGATTGCGCGCGGGGGCGCTCGAGGATGCCGCCAAGAACGCCGACCTGAAGCTGCTCGTCGGGGAGTACGGCCGGTTGCTCGAGGCCGAAGGACTCGCCGATTACGCGAGCGTGCTCCGTTGCGCCGCGGCGCGGCTCGCGGCCGACCCCGACGCTCTCGGCCGCGACACCCTCGTCCTGATCCCGGAGGACGCCATGCCGAACGGGCTGGAGCGGCTTCTGCTCGCGG
>Ga0315271_10000450_pt1 | contig 22456 bp, 20 predicted proteins | sample C3_top_MG_FD_204664 | JGI IMG/M metagenome (GOLD analysis project Ga0315271, IMG submission 204664) | Sediment microbial communities from Yellowstone Lake, YNP, Wyoming, USA - C3_top | ecosystem: Environmental > Aquatic > Freshwater > Lake > Sediment | place: USA: Wyoming | collected 2017-08-01
TGAGGATCACCAGCCCAATGCGGCCGCCCTTCAGCATGGCCGTCACCGTGCGCAGCAGCTTGATGTGCGCCGGCAGGTGCTTGAGCACCTCCACGAAGCCCACCACGCCGTCGGCCTGCGCAAACAGCGTCACGCCCGCCGCCGCCATGCGTTCCCCGCCCATCCCCACGAGCGGCAGGTCGGGCCGCAGCGTGCGCAGCCGCTCCGCGACACCGGCGCCGTGCAGGTCGCCCGACGCCTCGCCCGCGATGATCAGGACATCACGCACCAGGATGCGCGGACGCCGCGATGGCGGCCCGCGACCGCTCGATGTCCGCGACGATCTGCAGGGCGACCGCCAGCGCGTCGCGCCCGTCGTCACCCGTCACCGGCACGGGGGCCTCGCCACGCACCGCCGCCACGAACGACTCGAGCTCGAGCTTCAGGGCGTCGCCGTCGGGCGCCTCGAGCGGAATCCGCTCTACGAACGCCGTGATGTCGGGCTGCGCCTGCAGCGCCAGCGCCGCCATGTCCACGTCCGCGCGCAGGCGGAACAGCTCGCCGTTGCCCGCCGCGAGGTCGAGTGACAGGTACCCGTTGCGCTGGAACAGCCGCAGCTTGCGCGTGCGCTCGCGCGAGATGCGGCTGGCCGTGATGTTGGCCACCGCGCCGTTGGCGAACGCAATGCGCGCATTGGCCATGTCCACGCTCGGCGTCAGCACGCCCACGCCGGCCGCCGACACGCTCGTGACCTTGGCGTTCGTAAGCGTCAGCACGAGGTCGATGTCGTGGATCATCAGGTCGAGCACCACGGCCACGTCCGATCCGCGCGGGTTGAACGGCGCCAGCCGGTCGCTCTCGATGAACAGCGGGTTGTCCACGTACGGCAACGCCGCGCGAATTGCCCGATTGAAGCGCTCGATGTGGCCAATCTGCACCAGCACGCCCTTGGCCTTGGCGATCGCCAGCAGCTCGTCGGCCTCGGCCAGCGTGGTCGTGATGGGCTTCTCGATCAGCACGTGCTTGCCGCGTTCGAGCGCCGCCTTGGCCACCGCAAAGTGCGCCGGCGTCGGCACCACGATGGACACCGCGTCCACGCCGTCGAGCAGCGCCTCGAGCGAGGCCGCGCGCGCCACGCCCAGTTCGGCGGCCACCGTGGCGGCGCGCGCATCGTCCACCTCGTGAAAGCCCGTCACCTGCGCGCCGGGCAGCGTGCGCAGGTGCCGCAGGTGGTGAAAGCCCAGCGCCCCCGTGCCGATGACGCCGACCTTCAGCGGACCGCTCATACCACGATTCCGCGCTGGCTCTCATCCACGAAATCGATGAACACCTGCACCTCGGGGCTCATCGTGAGTTCACTGCGCGCCTGCTCGAGGGCCTGCGCGATGTTGAGCTCGCTGCGGAAGAAGAGGCGGTATGCGCGCTTGAGCTCCAGGATCACCGCGGGCGAGAACCCGTTGCGCTGCAGCCCGATGCTGTTCAGCCCGTACAGCTTGATCGGGTTGCCCACCGCCTTCACGTACGGCGGCACGTCCTTGTTGACGCGCGACATGCCGCCGATGAACGCGTAGCGTCCGATCTTGCCGAACTGGTGCACCGCCAGCAGGCCCGAGAGGATCGCCTTGTCGTCAATCGTCACGTGCCCGGCCAGCTGCGTCCCGTTGCTGATGATCACGCCGTTGCCCACGTGGCAGTCGTGCGCCAGGTGCACGTACGACATCAGGAAACAGTCCGTGCCGACCGTCGTCTTGAACGACTGCGACGTGCCGCGGTTGATCGTCGTGTACTCGCGAATCGTGGTGCGGTCGCCGACCTCGACCCACGTCTCCTCGCCCTTGAACTTCAGGTCCTGCGGCGGACCGCCGAGCACGGCCCCGACGCCGATCTTCACCTGCTCGCCGATGCGGACGTTCTGTTCCAGGATCGAGCGCGCGCCGATGACGGACCCTGCGCCGACGGTGCAGCGTGGCCCGATGATCGCGCCCGGACCGACCGTCACGCCTTCGCCGAGGTCGGCGTTGACGTCGACGATCGCGGTGGGATGGATGAGGGCGCTCATCGATCGCGCATCATGGCGGCCATCTCGGCCTCGCAGACCACCTCGCCATCCACCTTCGCCTGCCCCTTCATGCGGCAGATCTTGCCCCGGATCTGCACCATGTGCAGCTCAAAGCGAATCTGGTCGCCCGGGCGCACCGGCTTGCGGAATTTCACGTTGTCGAGTGACATGAAGTAGACCACCTTGGTGTCGGGGTCGTCCACCGTGCCCATCAGGAGCATGCCGCCCACCTGCGCCATGGCCTCCACGATCAGCACGCCCGGCATGATCGGATGCCCGGGAAAGTGCCCCTGAAAGAACGGTTCGTTGATGGTGACGTTCTTGATGCCGACAATCCGCTTCATCGGTTCCATCTCGAGGACGCGGTCCACGAGCAGGAAGGGATAGCGATGCGGCAGCACTTTCATGATGTCTTCAATTCCGAGCACCGAATCCTCCCGCTGGGCATGCGCGAGCAATTCGCGCACCAGCGTCACCGTTCCGCGATGGCTGGGCTTGATGGCCGAAATGCGCGCCAAGACGCGCTTGCCGGCCAGAGCCAGGTCTCCCACGCAGTCCATCGCCTTGTGCCGGACGAACTCGTCCGGCCACCGCAGCGTCGTACCCACCACCCCCTGCCCGTCCAGCACCACCGCGTTGTCCGTCGATGCGCCCTGGATGAGGCCCTTCGCCCGCAGCGCCTCCACCTCATGGAGGAACCCGAACGTGCGCGCCGGCGCCAGCTCCCGGGCGAACGTCTCCTCTGTGATGCGCCACGTGCCCTTCTGCGCGCCAATCAGCGGATGCCTGAAGTCAATCTGCACCTCGATGGACAGTTCGCCCGCCGGGTGCGCCACGTACACCGACTCGCCATCAACCACTCGCACGCTTTCCCGCAGACGAAGGTACTCCACGGCGCCGCCATGCTCCACCACGCCCGCCGAGTCCAGCGCCGCCACAAAGGGCAGCGCGCTCCCGTCCAGGATCGGCGGTTCGGGACCGTCCATCACGATCACGAGGTCGTCAATGCCGCGCCCCGCCACGGCCGCCAGCACATGCTCCACCGTGTGCAGCGCCGCCGCGCCCGTACCGAGCTGGGTCCGCCGTTCCGCTGCCTCCGCCTCCGAGACATGCGCCGGCGTCTCCGGCGAGCCCGGCAGGTCAATGCGGCGAAACCTCACGCCGCTCCCCGCCGGCGCCGGCTCAAACGCCAGGCGGCACGGCTTGCCGAGGTGCAGCCCCACGCCCTCCACCGCCGTGGACCGCGCGATGGTGCGGCGTCCGCTCACGGCGCGCCCCGCTCGAGGAACTTCTCGATGCGACGCAGCAGCGCCGGGAGCTTGAGCAGCGCCGCAGAGGCGCGCAGCGACTCCTTGTGCGGGCGCGCCGGATAGCCCGACCACGTCTCGCCCGGCGGCACGCTGCCAATCACCCCGGCCTGCGCCGCCACGCGCGCGCCCTTGCCGATGGTCAGGTGTCCCCCGAGGCCCGCCTGCCCCGCCACAATCACGCCGTCCTCCACATGCACGCTGCCGGCAATGCCCACCTGCGACATGATCAGGCAGGCGCGCCCAATCGTCACGTTGTGCCCCACCTGCACCAGGTTGTCGAACTTGGTGCCCGATCCGATCGTCGTGTCGGCAATCATGCCGCGGTCAATCGTGCAGTTCGCGCCGACCTCCACGTCGTCGCCAATGACCACGCGGCCCACGTGCGGGATCTTCACGTGCGCCAGCTGCCCGTCAATCATCGCCGGCCGGTACCCGTACCCATCGGAGCCGATCCGCGCCCCGCTCTGCAGCGTGCATCGGTGGCCCATCAGCGTGCCCGGGTAGACAAACACGTGCGGGTAGATCTCGCAGTCATCGCCGATCCGCGTCCCCGCGCCGAGCACCGCGTAGGGCGCAATCCAGCTGCGGTCGCCGATCACCGCGTCGTCCCCGATCACGGCGCCGGCCTCGATGCACACCCCCGCGCCCAGCGTGACGCCGCGGCCAACGATGGCCGCGGCGTGGATACCGGGGGCATGCACGACCGGGTTGTGGAACTGCGGCAGGAGGGCGATCAGCGCGTCGTAGGGCTTGTCCACCACCACGCGCGCCGTGCACGTCCCCGGCGTGTGCTCGAGCTCCGGCGACACCAGCACGATGCCGGCGGACGCGCCGGCCATCAGCGACGCAAACCGCGCCGAGGCGAGGAAGCTGAGCTCCCCCGCGCCGGCCCGGTCGAGCGGCGCGACGGCGGTCACCCTGACCGCACCGTCACCAACGAGCCGGCCGCCGGTCGCTTGCGCGATCTCGGCGGCGGTCATCGACTTCGGATCAGCGGACTGTGGCATCGAACGGTCAGGGGTGGGTGAACCGTCGACGCGGGGTTAGCGCGTCGGCGGGATCTTCGGCTTTGCCGCACCGGCCGGGGCCGGCTTCGGGCCTGCGGGCACCGCGGTCGGCGCCGCCGCATTCGCCGGCTTGGCGGCCTGCACCTGCGGGACCGGCATCGAGCGGAGCCGTACCAGCACCTTGTCGGTGATGTTGAGGTTCTTGTCGATCGCCACGATCGGGTTGCCCTGGCTGCCGACGTCGAAGATCGCGGTGAGCCCCTCGTCCTTGCGGACGTCCTCGAGCGCCACCTTGATCTGGTCAATGATCGGCTGGAGCAGCTGCGACTGGCGCTGCTGCGCCTGCAGGTCGAGCGCCTGCGTGCGCGTCTGGTACTCCTGCTCCTTGTCGCCGATCGCCTTCTGGCGCGTGTCGCGGATGGCCGGGCTCAGCCCCGCCTCGGCCTTCTGGTACGAGGCGATCATCGCCTGCAGCGAGTCCTGCATTTTCTGCACCTGGTCCTGCATGGACGAGGCCTCCTTCTTCCACTGCGCGTCGGCGTCGGTACGGCCGGGCGCCTTGTCGAGCAGCTCGCGCGAATCGACATATGCGAACTTCGCGGTATTGCCCTGTGCCATCGCCACGGCGGGCACGAGGAACAGGGAGGCGACGAGGGCGCCACGAAGTGCGCGGAAACGGACGTGCATTGCTAGCTCCAAGGGTTAGAAGAACTGACCGAGACGGAAATGCAGCTGGAACTTGGGCGCGGGCTTGCCGAACGCGTCAACACGGTCAAATCCGTACGCCCAGTCCAGGCCCAGCGGGCCGAGGGGCGTCACGACCGACGCCCCGATGCCTGCGCCACGATACAGGCGCGAGGGATCAAAGTCACGCGGGCGCGCCCACAGGTTGCCCGCGTCGTAGAACATGTTCATGTAGAACTGCTGGCTCACGCGCATGCCGATCTCGGCCGTCGTCGAGAAGAACGAGTTGCCAAACGAGGCGCGGGTGGCGTTGTACGTCCCGGTGCCGCCCGTGAAGCCCAGCGGCGAGATCGAGAACTCGGGATAGCCGCGCAGCATTTCGCCGAACTGCACGCCGCCCATCGAGAACGACTGCGAATAGAAGAACGCGCCGGGGTCGCCGAACACGGCGCCCGACTTGGTCGTGAGCCCCACGGTGAACTTCACCGGGTTCGAGCCGGGCTTCTTGCCGCCCAGCGAGCCGAGCAGCGCGTACGACCGCAGTTCCGTGTAGTAGCGCTGGAACGACGCGGTGCCGCCCAGGATGCCGCCGTTGAAGTCGGCCTTCACGCTCTGCAGGCTGCCCTGCGTCGCGAACGGCATGTCCACGCGCGTGTCGCGCTGCAGCGTGAGGCCCACGCTCGACCGGAAGCAGTCGGTGCAGCTGGACGACGTGGCCACCGACCCCAGCAGGCCGTCGTTGGCGAACTTCACCGCCTCCGCGCCGTACGTGATGAACAGGCGCGTGAAGCGCGAGTTCGGCATCGGGAAGCCCACCTGGAAATTGGCGCCGGTGCGGGTGGACTGCCCGAGGTCGGCAATGCGGTAACGCGCCTGCGTGTTGTAGGCGGTGATCGTGCCCGACACCCGGCTCTTCTTGATGGCGGGGTCGGTGTAGCTGAGGTTGAAGTCCCGGATGTAGCGGCCGTACTGCAGCTGCGCCGAGCCGCGCTTGCAATTGCCCCACAGGTTGGGCTGCTCGAGGCCGATGAAGCCGCCGATGCCCGTGCCCTGCCCCATGGACGCGCCGAAGTTGATGTTGCCCGTCCGCTTCTCCTTCACGCGGAAGATCACGTCCACGTCGCCCTGCTCATTCGCGGGCTTCACGTCCGGCGACGGCACGGGCGTCTCGAAGAAGCCCAGGTTGCCGATGCTCTGGAACGAGCGCACCAGCCGGTCCTGGTTGAACACGTCGCCCGGGATCACGAACAGCTGCTCGCGGATGCACGCCTCGTTCGTGTAGTCGTTGCCGAGGATGTCCACGCGGTTGATGATCGCCGGCTGGTTCTCGGTGATCTCCCAGCGCAGGTTCACGCGTGGAATGGAGTCCGTCCCCATCGGGGCCGGCTCCGCCACGGGGCGCACCTGCGCATAGATGTACCCGTCGTTGTTGTACATCGTCTTCACCTTCTGCGTCGCCTCTTCCCACTGCGTGCGGTCAAAGAGGTTCGACGCCGCCGGTTTGCGCTTCACCAGGCCCACCACGCGCTGCGGCAGCGTGGCCCGGCTGGTCGTGAACGGGAAGTAGCGCCGCACGTCCTCGGTGGAGAAGTGCTTGTTGCCGTCCACCGCGAAGGCCCCCACGGCGTACCTACTCCCCTCGGCCACCGTCAGTTCAATCAGTCCCTTGCCGCGCGCCCGGTCCACCTTCATCGTGTCCTTCAGGAACTGGAAGTCCACGAAGCCCTGCTTGGCGTACAGCGTCGGGATCCGCTCGCCCAGGTCGCCGGCGTACTTGTCCTCGTCGTACGCCCCCTTCCGGAACCACCAGAAACCCTCGGGCTTGGTCTTCATGGCCTTCACCAGCTCGGCCGACGACACCTGCGTGTTGCCGACCACGTTCACGCCCGAAATGGCCAGGCGGCGCCCCTCGTCCACGACGAAGAGCAGCTTCACCTTGTCGCCCACCGTGGTCGTCTCCGGCTTGACCTGCGCCAGGTAGAACCCGTTGGCCTGATAGATCGAGTCGATGCGCGTCATCACCAGCGCCACCGCCGACGGATCCACCGCGCGGCCGATCAGCAGGTCCACCTTGTCCTTGACCGTGCGCAGCGAGACCGCCTTCGGCCCCGCGACGTCCACGTCGGCCAGGACCGGCCGCTCGACGACCTTCACCACGAGCGTCGCCGACGTCTCGTCGGCCGACAGCTGGCAGGCGATCTGCACGTCGTCAAACTGGCCGCTCTCGAAGACCTTCCGGATCGCCCGCTGCAGCGTCGGATAGTTCAGCGCAGTCTTGGGCTGCAAGGCGGCATCCGCCAGGATGACCGACGCGGAAATGCGCCGGTTGCCGCTGACGGCAACGGAGTCTGGTATCTGGCACTTTCCGTCCGAGGACTGCTGGGCGGCGAGTGGCTGGGCGGCCACAGCCAGCGCCATGAGCGCCAGGGAGGCAAACGTCTGTCGGTGCATAAGCAGGGAAATATAACCAAAGGGCCGGGCGGGTTCACCTGCAACCCGCCCGGCCCCCCGGGGTTCCCTTGACGCCCCGGGCGTCACGCCCTGCCCGTCAGGCCGTGGCCGTTACGCCTTGGGCGTGTGGGCGGGCACCCGGAATTCGAGCCGGGTGCCGTCCGTGCTGACATCCACGTCGATTTCGTCGCCGCGCGAGAACTCCGCCAGCAGGATCTTCTCCGACAGGGGGTCCTCGATGTAGCGCTGGATGGCCCGCTTCAGCGGCCGGGCGCCATACGCCTCGTCGTACCCGTTCTTCACCAGGAAGTCGAGCGCCGCGTCGGTGAGCTTCATCACCAGCTCCTCCTCCGACAGCCGCTTCTGCACGTCGCGCAGCAGGATGGTGACGATCTGCGCAATGTGCTCCTTGGCCAGCGGGTGGAAGACGATCACGTCGTCCAGCCGGTTCAGGAACTCGGGGTTGAAGGTGTGCTGCAGCTCTTCCTTCACCTTCTCCGCCATCTTCTCGAACTTCACCCCGCCCTCGGCGGCCGTCCCGAAGCCCATCGTCCGGTTCTTGGTGATGTCCTTGGCCCCGACGTTCGACGTCATGATCACGACCGTGTTCTTGAAGTCGATCACGCGGCCGTAATTGTCGGTCAGGTGGCCCTCGTCGAGCACCTGGAGCAGGATGTTGAACACGTCCGGGTGCGCCTTCTCGATCTCGTCGAGCAGCACCACGCTGTAGGGCTTCCGCCGCACGGCCTTGGTCAGGGCGCCCGAATCCTCGTACCCCACGTAGCCCGGGGGCGCGCCGATCAGCCGCGACACCGAGAACTTCTCCATGTACTCGCTCATGTCCACGCGGATCAGCGCCGCAGCGTCGGCAAACAGGAACTTCGCCAGCGAGCGCGCCAGTTCCGTCTTGCCCACGCCGGTGGGCCCGCAGAAGATGAACGAGCCGATTGGGCGCTTGGGGTCCTTCAGCCCCGCGCGGCTGCGCCGGATGGAGCGTGAGATCGCCTTGATGGCCTCTTCCTGCGCCACCACGCTCAGGTGGATCTCCTCTTCCATGCGCAGCAGCCGCGACGTCTCGGCCTCCTGCAGGCGCGTCACCGGAATGCCCGTCCACCGGCTGACGATGAAGGCAATCTCCTCCTCGCCCAGCACCGGCCGGTGCGACTGGCGCTTCTCCTCCCACGCCTCCTGCCGGCTGCGGATCTCGGCCTGCAGCTCGCGCTCGCTGTCGCGCAGCGACGCGGCGCGCTCGAAGTTCTGGTCGCGCACCGCCGCGTCCTTCTCGGTGTTCACGGCCTCGAGCTTGGCCTTGAGTTCCGCCACCTCCGGCGGCGGCACCTGCGCCGCCAGTCGGGCGCGGGCGCCCGCCTCGTCAATCACGTCAATGGCCTTGTCCGGCAGGAAGCGGTCGGTGATGTACCGCTCGCTCAGCTTGGACGCCGCCACCAGCGTGTCATCGGGGATCGTCACGCGGTGATGATCCTCGTACCGCTTCCGCAGCCCCTTCAGGATCTCCACCGTCTCGTCAATCGAGGGCGGCTCGACCACCACGGTCTGGAAGCGGCGCTCCAGCGCGCCGTCCTTCTCGATGTACTTGCGGTACTCGTTGAGCGTGGACGCGCCCACGCACTGCAGCTCGCCGCGCGCCAGCGCCGGCTTCAGCATGTTGCTCGCGTCAATCGCGCCCTCGGCCGCGCCCGCGCCCACCAGCGTGTGCAGCTCGTCGATGAACAGGATGATCTGCTTGTTGGCGGCGATCTCGTTCATCACCGCCTTCAGGCGCTCCTCGAACTGCCCGCGATACTTGGTGCCCGCAATCACCGCCGCCATGTCGAGCGACAGCACGCGATGGTCGCGCAGCGAGTCGGGGCACTCGTTGTTCGCGATCATCTGCGCCAGGCCCTCGACGATCGCCGTCTTGCCCACGCCGGGCTCGCCGATGAGCACCGGGTTGTTCTTCTTGCGGCGCGAGAGCACCTCCATGACGCGCTCGATCTCCTTGAAGCGCCCGATCGTCGGATCCAGCTGCCCCTCGGCGGCCAGCGTCGTGAGGTCGCGGCAGAAATGGTCCAGCGCGGGCGTCTTGGACTTCTTTTCGCCCTTCGCGCTCGGCGCGTCCTTGGCCGGCGTCGGCGTGCCCGAGGCCGGGGTCTGTCCGCCCTGCGGCATCTCGGTGCCGAGCAGGCGCAGCGTCTCGGCGCGCGCCGCCTCGAGCGTCACGTTGGCGTCGGCCAGCACCTGCGCCGCAATGCCCTTCTCCTCGCGCAGCAGGCCCAGCAGCAGGTGCTCGGTGCCCACGTACGAGTGCCCCAGCTCGCGGGCCTCGCCCATGGCCAGTTCCAGCACCTTCTTGGCGCGCGACGTGTACGGCAGGTCGGGGCCGGTGGCTTGCGCCGCCTTCCCCTTCTTTACCGTCTCCTCGATCTTCTGCTGGATCTCGTCGAGGTCCACGTTGAGGTGCTGCAGCACGGCTGCGGCCACCCCTTCGCCCTCGCGGATCAGGCCAAGCAGGATGTGCTCGGTGCCGACGTACTCGTGGTGGAGGCGCGCCGCCTCCTCGCGAGCCATCGCGAGCACCTTCCGGACGCGTTCGGTGAAGTTGTACCCGTTCATCGTTACCTCGGTCGCTGCGTTCCGCGGACTAGGCCGCGCCCGCTTCCCCGGCCAGCACGCCTCGCACGTAACGCGCCCGTGCCAGGCTGGCCTCGCTCTCCGTCAGTGTGCGCCCCTCAGCCAGCGAGAGGTGCGCCGGCTGGCTGAAGACCAGAAGCTTGTTGAGGGTGTAAACACTCAGGCCCGTGACAAGTTTCAGTCCGACCGCCAGCCGTACGCCGCTCAGCAGGTTCATGGCCTCGTCTACGCCCAGGCTGCGGGCGTACCGCAACGTGCCATAGGCCCGCCACAGCTTGTCCTCGATAATATAACCGGCGTCCCGAATCAGCACACGACGGGCCTCTTCTTCCTTGCTGACCACGTGCGACACCACCCGCGACAGGTGGTCGCACAACTCGTCCTCCGACCGGCCGAGCGTGGTCTGGTTGGAAATCTGGAAGAAGTTCCCCACCACCTCGCTCCCCTCGCCGTACAGGCCGCGGTAGGTCAGCCCCATCTGCTGCAGCCCGGCCAGCACCTTGCCGATCTCCTGCGTCAGCACCAGCCCCGGCAGGTGCACCAGCACCGACGCCCGCAGTCCGGTGCCCACGTTGGTCGGGCAGGACGTCAGGAAGCCGAACTCGCGGTGATAGGCCATGGGCAGGGCGTCGCCGAGCTCCCGGTCCAGCCGGGAGGCGCGCGCCCACGCGCCGGCGATGTCAAACCCCGAGCGGAAGACCTGCAGGCGCAGGTGGTCTTCCTCGTTCACCATGAGCGCCGCCTCGTTCCCCACCAGCACGGCCGCCCCACTGCGCGCCATCACGGCGTCCACTTCCGCCAGTTCCTTGCTCACCAGGTGGCGCTCATGCAGCAGGCGGCGCTCGGTGGCCGTCATCTCGTCCACGCGCAGCAGCACGGCGTGCGACAGCAGGTCCGCGTGCGACGCCGCGTCGCGCACTTGCTGCAGCACGCGCAGGCGCTCGCCATCGCGCGCCTTCGGCGCAAAGGCAAAGCCGGCCACGTTGCGCGCCAGCCGCACGCGCGACGACAGCACGATGTCGGCATGCGCACCGCTCGCCGTGATCCACGGCATGCCGCCGTCGGGCAGCAGGGACAGGTCGAGCGTCATTCGAGCGCCCGGATCTGGTCGCGCAGGGCCGCGGCCTTCTCGAATTCCTCGGCGGCCACGGCCTGCTGCAGGCGCGTCTGCAGCGTCGCCAGCGCCGGCTCGGGCGCCGCGTCGCCGCCCTCCGGCACCTCGTAGTCACGCCCCACGTGCTTGCCGGCGCCGTGCACGCGCCGCAGCAGCTCCCGCAGCGAACTTTCGAACGCGGTGTAGCAGTGCGCGCAGCCCAGCCGGCCCGAGGCGCGGAACTCGCGCAGCGTCGTCTCGCAGTACGCGCAGCGCACCTGGTCGCCCGCCGCCGGCGTCGCCTGCTGCTGCACGGCGTGCAGGAAGTCGCCCAGTGGATGCTTCGGCACCGCGACCGTGGTCTCGATGCCCTTGGCCGCCGCGCACTTCTCGCACAGGTGCAGCTGCGTCACCTCGTTCTCCACAATCTGGGTGAGGTGCACCACGGCGTCCCGCTCCTCGCAGTTGTTGCACAGCATCAGACGAGGCCCTCCCCGTGCGTCTCCGACAGCCGCCCGTCTTCCAGCAGCAGGATGCGCTGCGCCCGCCGCGCGAGCGAGCGGTTGTGCGTCACCACCACGAGCCCCACGCCCATCTCCGCCGCCAGCGTGGCGAACAGGTCGTGCAGCGACTCGGCGTTCACGTGATCGAGGTTGCCCGACGGCTCGTCGGCCAGGATCAGCGGCGGCGAGCCCGCCAGCGCGCGCGCCACCGCCGTGCGCTGCTGCTCGCCCCCCGACAGCGCACCCGGCCGGTGATGGCGCCGCGGCGACAGCCCGACGCGCTCCAGCAGCGCTTCGGCGCGCGCGCGCGCCTCGGGCACGGCCATGCCGGCAATGCGCAGCGGCATCATGACGTTCTCCACCGCCGAGAACTCGCGCAGCAGGTGGTGGAACTGGAACACGAACCCGACGCCGCGGTTGCGCAGTCCGGCCAGTTGCTCGTCGCGGACTCCGCTCACCGGCGTCCCCCCCAGCACCACCTCGCCGGCCGTCGGCCGCTCGAGTGCGCCGAGCACCTGCAGCAGCGTGCTCTTGCCCGCGCCGCTGGCGCCCACCACGGCCACCATCTCGCCGCGCATCACGGCGAGGTCCACGCCGTCGAGCACGCGAATCTCGCCGCCGTCGCCGCCGGTGAAGACCTTCGTGACGCCGCGCGCCTCGAGGATCGGTGTCATTCGCCGCGAATCGCCTCGATGGGGTACAGGCGCGAGGCCTGCCGCGCCGGGTACAGCGTGGCCACCGCGGCCACCCCAAAACCCAGGACGGCCATCAGCACCGTGTCGGCCACGTCGAGCCGCACCGGCAGGTGGTCAATGAAGTACACCGTCGGATCCAGCGCGATCAGCCGGTACCGGTCAATCGCGAAGCCGAGCACCGCACCCAGCGTGGTGCCCACGGCCGTGCCCACGAAGCCGATGACCGCGCCCTGGATCAGGAAGATGCGGCGGATCGAGTCTTCCGCGAGCCCCATCGCCTTCAGGATGCCGATCTCGCGCGTCTTGTCGCGCACCACCATCGTCAGCGTGCTCACGATGTTGAACGCGGCGACGACGATGATCAGCAGCAGGATCACGGCCATGCCCAGCTTCTCGAGCTTCAGCGCCTTGAAAAGCGAGCTGTTCTGCTCCTGCCAGTCCACCGTGTGGTAGGGGAACTGCAGCTGGTCGTAGACGCGCTCCGCCACCGCGGGGGCGCTATCCCGGTCCTTGGTCGCCACTTCGAGGCCCGTCACGGCGCTGTCGAGCCCGGCAAACTGCTGCGCGGCCGACAGCTCCACGTACACGTACGAGTTGTCGTACTCGTACATCCCCGTCTCGAACTCGCCCGTCACCTCGAACTCGGCGATGCGGGGCACGAACGTGCCGAGCACCGGGTCCGGCGCCAGGCCCGACAGCGTCACCACGGTGATCGTGGCGCCCGGGTGCGCGTTGAGCCGCTCGGCCAGCAGCTTGCCGATCACCGCGCCCCGGCGCTTGCCGTCCTTGGTCACGAACGAGAAGTCGCCCAGCACGGCGTGGCGGCGGATGGACGTCACCGCGCGCAGCCCCGGCGCATCCGGCTCGATGCCCGACACGGAGACGGCCTCGTTGTACTCGTGCCCCGCGTTGGCCAGCGCCTGCGTCAGCACAAAGGGGGCCGCGGCCACCACGCCGTCCACCTTCTTCACGCGCGCCATCACGTTGCGCCAGTCGTGCAGCTTCAGCTCCTCGCCGAAGGTGAGCACGCGAAAGTCGGGGCTGCCCACCAGGATCTTCTCGCGCAGGTCGGTCTGCAGGCCGTTCATCACGCCGATGATCAGGATCAGCGCGCTCACGCCCACCACGATGCCGCCAATCGCGATGACGCTGATGAACGACAGCCAGCGAGTCCCCCCGCGACTGCGGAGGTAACGCCACGCGATTTCAATCTCGAGTCGGTTCAACGTGGCACTCCGTTGGCTGCGCCCCTGCCCCTGCCTTCACCCTGCCTCCGCCCCTGCCTTAACTCTGCCCCTGCCCCTGCCCCTGCCCGTTCCTACTCCGGCCTCATCGTCGGGAACAGAATGACGTCCCGTATGTGCGACGTGTCGGTGAGATACATGAACAACCGGTCAATCCCGATCCCCACGCCCCCCATCGGCGGCATGCCGTATTCCATGGCGCGCAGGTAATCCTCGTCCACGCTCGTCGCCTCTTCGTCGCCTGCGGCCTTCAGCCGCGCCTGCGCCTCGAAGCGCTGCCGCTGGTCAATGGGGTCGTTCAGCTCGGAGAAGGCGTTGGCCATCTCCTTGCCGCGCGCAAACAGCTCAAAGCGTTCCGTCAGCTCCGGATTGCCCCGCTTGGGCTTTGCCAGCGGCGACAGCTCCTTGGGATAATCGAGCACGAAGGTCGGACGGTCGATCTTGCTCTCCACGTGGTACTGGAACAGCTCGTCCATCAGCTTGGGCCGCGACAGCGCCGCCACGCCGTGCACGCCAATCTTCTCGGCGGCCGCGCGCAGCTCCGCGTCGGTCAGCTTGGTGACGTCGGGCACCTTCATGCCCGCCGAGAGCGACGGCAGCCACTCCATGCGCGCAAACGGTCCCTGCAGCACCGCGGGGTCGAAGGCCGGCGCATCGGTGGCGAGCCCGGCCGCCGTCAGCGAGTCGCGCACGGCGGTGGCCGCCGCGATCAGAAGGGCCTCCACGCGGTCCATCATCAGGTTGTAGTCGGCGTACGCCTCGTAGAACTCGAGCATCGTGAACTCCGGATTGTGCGTCCGGTCAATGCCCTCGTTGCGGAAGTCGTGCCCAATCTCGTACACGCGGTCAAAGCCGCCCACCACGAGCCGTTTCAGGTACAGCTCATCGGCGATGCGCAGGAACAGCGGCATGTCGAGCGCGTTGTGGTGCGTCACGAACGGCTTGGCCGCCGCGCCGCCATACAACGGCTGCAGCACCGGCGTCTCGACCTCCAGGAAGTCGAGCCCGTCCAGGAAGCCGCGAATCGCCGTCGTCATCTTGGAGCGCGCCGTGAACAGCGCGCGCACCTCGGGATGCACCGCCAGGTCGGCGTAGCGCTGCCGCGAGCGCTGCTCGCCGTCCGCAAACGCCGAGTGACGCACGGTCTTGCCGTCCACCACTTCTTCCTTGCCGAACGGCAGCGGGCGCAGCGACTTGGCCAGCAGCTCCAGCCGCTCCACCTTCACCGTCACCTCGCCGGTGCGCGTGCGGAACAGCGGACCGTGCACGCCAATCACGTCGCCGATGTCGAGCAGGTCGCACAGGGCGTACCCGTCCTCGCCCAGCACGTCCTTCTTGAGGTACACCTGCACGCGGCCCGACGGGTCGCCCAGGTGCGCAAAGGTCGTCTTGCCGTGCGCGCGCCACGCCACCACGCGACCCGCCAGGTGCACCACCGGACCTTCCTCGGCCTCGCCCAGCAGCGCGCTGCACTGCGCCGCCTGGTGCGACCGCTCAAAGCCGTACGCGAACGGCGCGACGCCCCGGGCCTCGAGCGCCGCAATCTTGTCGCGGCGGGCCTGCAGCACGTAGTTGAGTTCGTCGCTCATCACGCGGCTCCGGTCTGCGTCAGGTAGGCTTCGATGAACGGGTCAATGGCGCCGTCCATCACCTTCTGCACGTCGGTGATCTTCAGTTCGGTGCGGTGGTCGTTCACCATCGTGTACGGCTGGAAGACGTAGCTGCGGATCTGGCTGCCAAACGAGACGTCCTGCTTGCCCGCGTCGAGCTTCGCCTTCACCGCCGCCTGCTTCTCGACTTCGACCTGGTAGAGCTTGTTCTTCAGCTGCTTCATCGCCTGATCGCGGTTCTTCCCCTGGCTCCGCTGCTGCTGGCACGAGACGATGATGCCGCTGGGAATGTGCGTCAGCCGCACCGCGGAACTCGTCTTGTTCACGTGCTGTCCGCCGGCGCCCGAGGCGCGGAAGACGTCCATCTTGATGTCCTCGTCGCGGATCTCGATGTTGATCTCGTTGTCCACCACGGGATACACGAAGATCGAGGCGAAGCTCGTGTGGCGGCGGGCTTGCGAGTCGAACGGCGAGATGCGCACCAGGCGGTGCACGCCGGCCTCGGGATGCAGGAAGCCGTACGAGTACAACCCCTTGATCTCGAGCACCGCGCCCTTGATGCCGGCTTCCTCGCCCTCGGACATGTCGAGGATCTCCACCTGGTAGCCCTTTCGCTCCGCCCACCGGGTGTACATGCGCATCAGCATCTGGGCCCAGTCCTGCGCTTCCGTGCCGCCGGCGCCGGCCGAAATTTCGACCTGCGCATCCCGGAAGTCGTCGGCGCCGCGCAGCAGCGAACGCAGCTTGAACGCGTCCACGTCCTCGGCCAGCGCCGCGGTCTCGCGCGTCACCTCGGCGTCCAGCTCGGGGTCCGGGTCGGCCTCGAGCATCTGGTCGAGCTCGATGGCCGACTCCACGCGCCCCCACAGCTTGTCGAAGGGGTCGATCCAGGCCTTCAGGACCTTCACTTCCCGCACCACGCCCTGGGCCTTCTCCTGGTTGTTCCAGAAGGACCCCTCGGCCATCACGGCCTCGTGGGCCGTCAGCGCGCTCCGCTTGCCGTCGAGGTCAAAGGAACCTCCGCAGCTCGGTGAGACGTTCCTCGGCCTGCCGCAGGTTCTTCGCGCGTTCGCTGTCTGCCATCGGGTCTGGTCACGGTGCGGGAAAAGACGCGCCGCCCCCCGCTGCGGGAGACGGCGTACGGGGAATTTACACCTTGGGGGACGACAGTTCTAGCGGGAGTGGACAGATCGCGCCGTCGAAAGAGCGCGAGAGCGCGAGAGCGCAGGAGCGCCAGATGACAGAACGCGAGACCAGTGCCCCGGTCTCGCGTTCTCGCGTTCTCGCGTTCTCGCGTACTTGCGCTCTCGCGCTCTCGCGCCCTAGAACATCTTCTTCCCACCCGACAGGATGTCGTTCAGCGCGTCCTGGAAGTGCGTCGTCGACTCGGCGAACTCCTTGCCGATCTGGTCGCAATACTCCTCGTAGCTCTTCTTGATCTCCTCGCGGAAGAGCTCCTTGAGCGTGCCGTTCTTCAGGCCTTCCTCGCGCTTCTGCGGCAGGTACGCCACCATGTCCGACACCAGGGCGCGGGCGAGCCGCTTCCCCTTCTGGTTCGGATCGTTGTTCAGGAACGGATTGATGACCCGACGCGTCCCCGCGGGCGTCGGCGCCCCCGGAGCCGGCGGTGCCGCGGGCGCGCTGGCCGACGGCATGCTCGGCCGCGAGACCGCGGGGATGGCCTGCGTCACCTGCTCCTGCACCGGAGCCGGCGCAGCAGGCGTCGGAGCGACCGGAGGCATCATGCGCGGCTGCGTGGCGCGCGGCGGCACCGGCGGCAAGCCCGGAGGCGGCGCCATCGGCGCCCGTGCCGCCGGAGCGCCCATCGCGGGCGTCGGAGGCGCAAAGGTCGGACGCGGCGCCACAGGTGGCATGCGCGGCGGCGGAGCCATTGGCGCGGCCATCGGCGGAGCCATCGGCGGAGCCATTGGCGCGGCCATCGGCGGAGCCATCGGCGCCGACGGAGACGCGGCACGCGGCGGCGTGAACGGCCCCGGCGCACCCGGACGCGGCATCATGGGCGCCGAGCCAGCGGGCATCGGCGACGGCAGCGGCGGCATGGCCGGCCGCGGAATGGCGGTCACGGGAGGCGGCGTCGGCGGCCGGAAGCTCGGCACCGAAATCGGGGTGGGACTCGCAGCGACGCGTGGCGCCTCGGGAATCACCGGTGCCACCGGCGCTGGCGGAGCCGCAGGCGGTGGCGCCGCCGGCACCGGAGGCATGGCAGTCACCGGCGTCGGCGCCATCGACACGCGCGGCGACGGCGCCGCGGCTGGTGCCTCGACGGCGACGCCCGCAGTGGGCGCCGCAATGGAGATCACGCCGCCGCACACCGAGCACCGCGCACGCACACCGACCGTGGGAACCTTCGATGGGTCGATCCGAAAGACCGACCGGCAATCAGGACATGAGACGTTCACTGCTCCTCCACCACGATGGCCGCGTCGGGCGTCGGCTCCGGTGATTCCCCATCCTCGCCCGGCACGTCACCGCGCCGGTCGATCGTGAACACCGAGCCCGACAGGCTCTTCGCATAGCTCTTCATTTCGGTCGCCAGCTCACTCACCTGCGAAGGGTGCGCGAACTTGCGCCGCTCATTCGTCACCACGCCAATCGACACGGTCATCAGCGGCACCTTGTGCAGCTGCCCGCGCCGGTCCTTGCCGAAATAATACCCCGCCCGCCGGTCCTGCTCCGAATACTGGAACGGAATCAGCGAATCGAACACCTGCACGATCTCGCTGCACGTCTCCTGCACCGCGTCGGCCGGAATGACAAACAGGAAGTCGTCGCCTCCAATGTGCCCCACGAAGCCCCGCTCTGCACAGAGGCCCTTCACGACGTCGTGCAGGATCTTCGAGAGAATGCGAATCACCCGGTCGCCGTCGTAATAGCTGTACCGGTCGTTGTATTCCTTGAAATGGTCGAGGTCCGCATAGCACGCCGCAAACAACTCGCTGGCTTCCAGGCGGCGGCCGATCTCCGTCTCGATCTCGATGCCGCCGGGAAGGCGTGTTGATGGATGCACGTACGTGTCGCGGTCCGAGCGACGCAGCAGCGCCTCCATGCGCAGCGAGACCTCCGCCAGCGCCGACCCGTCGCGCAGCACCTCGTCCGCTCCCGCATCAAACGCCGCGGCAAACGAGGTGGCATCGTCGCGCGCCCACACCAGCGCCGGAATGATGCCGGTGAACGAGTCGGCCTTCAGTCGCTCGCAGCCCTTCAGCGCCGCCACGGGATGCACCCGCGCGTCCAGGATGGCCAGCCGCGGGCGCGACCGAAGCGCCGCCGACATCAAGTCATCGGCGTTCGCTACAGTCACGGACGGCAAGCGATGCGCCTCGAGCCACGCACGAAGCGGCTCCGGCGCGGCTTGCCCGTCGGGTGAAAAGACCACGGCTATCGTCTGGGTCACGCGCTTCGATCAACTCCTCTCTGAACAGGGAACCTAGCCCGACACGTCGAACGTGTCAAAGGCAAGCCCCGCCACGACTTGCACTGGCTACTGACGCAGAATTGTACACTTTCGTCACTCACGGCAGCGGAAGTCGCCCGACTAGCGCGAAGCCGCGGCCGTCCCCGCCCTCCAGTCCCTCGATTCGCAGCGTCACAAACGCGTCCACGCTCGAGAGCAGATGGTTGGCAATCACCAGGCCCAGCGCATTCCGGGCCTTGCTATAGGCGGTGTTGCTGCGCCGGATGGTGCGCACGTAGATGTCCTGCTCGAGCTGCGCATCGCGCCACGACCACCGGTACTCCGCCCGCACCGCCCGGTCGAGGTAGAAGTTCATCGCATTGCGATACTCGGCCGTGCTCGAGAGCGGAGGGATGGTCGGGTCGGTCCAGAACGTCTGGCGCGCCAGCTGCCACATGGCCCCATTGTACGTCTGGACGTCCAGCTCGGGATCCACGTCGCCACCCGGCAGGCGGTCGAAGACGCCGCTCTCGACGTAATGCTCCATGGACTCGTAATAGGCCCAGGCGCCGACAGGTCGCGACGGGCCATACAGCGCGCGCGCCACATCACGGGCGAGGTCCCGGTACCTGGTCTGCTGCCGCCGCGCCTCGGTCCGCTGGTTGGCGAACTCCAGCACCGCCCACGCCTCGACCGCGAGGTAGGCCACAAACCGGTCCTGATGCAGCAGCGCCTGTCCGGTCCCCGGCAGCAGCAGCGAAGCCAGGGGCGCCAGGCGCCGGCGCTCGGCCTCTTCCAGGCGACGGCCGGCCGGCGACGTCGTCCGCGACCCACCGTCATCGAGACGCGCCGGAGAAAGCCGTGCCACGCCCGCAGAAGCGGCGCCAAGCGACTGCGCCCGCGCGCCGCGCGCACCCGCCGCCATGACCAGGGCCAGCAGCGCCACTACGCAGCGACTGACGCGGGGCATCAGAACTGGACGCGAATGGTAAGAAACGTCGGAGGCTGCCCGGCATCGGAAGAGAAGCCACCGAAGACCCGCGCGAAGTCCAGCGACAGCTTGCCCCGCACGAATCCGAGCCCGAATGCCGGCCCGGTGGCGTCCCCCGTACCCGACGCGTATCCCGCGCGCAGGTAGAGCTGCTTCCGCAATCCGAGCTCGGCGCCGACGCGCACCGCCGGATCATTCAGCGACGTGCGATTGACCAGCTCGGCCGACCAGCGCAGGTCGGCGCCCGGCAGCGCGGCGGCCACGGCCGGCACCAGCGCCTGCACGCCGAGGTGAAGGCGTGTCGGCAGCGGATCCGACTGCGCATTGTCATTCACCTGCAGCTTCAGGCCGAGCTGCCGCACGAGCAGGCCAAACGTCATGCTGTCGGCGCGCGCCGTGCCGTACTGCACGCCCGCATCCAGCGCGCTCGTTGATGCGTTGAAGGTGCTGATGGTCCCGCACGGTCCCGTGCAGTCCAGCCGCGACTGCACCATCTTGTAGGTCACGCCGAGCCGCAGCCGCGGCCCCACCGTGGCCGCGTAGGTCACGCCCGCGACCACCGAACGCGGCAGCAGCTGGCCAACGGTGCCCACCAGGTCGGTGAACTCCTGCGCGCCGTAGTCGTACAGTTGGGCCCCGGCGGCAATGACCCCCGCCTTGCCGGCCGGGTACACCACGGCCAGCACCGTCCCGTCGGCCACGACGGTCTTGGAATAGTGGAGTGCGATCTCCCTGGTGCTCATGCGCGCAATGCCGGCGGGGTTTCCCCACAGCGACTCGCTGCCTGTCTCGGCCGCGGCCACAGTCTGCCCCACGCCCACGGTGCGCGCACCCACCGGCACCAGCAGGAACAGCGCACCCTCGGTGGAGAGTCCACCCTGTGCGCGCAACGGCATCGTCGCCAGCGGCGCCGTCGCCAGCGCCATCACGGCGCCGAACGCCGCGACCAGCGCGCGACGCGCCACGGCGCGACGCACGGCAAGGCGCCGCGCGCTAGAGAGGCGTGGCCTCATCGACGAGCATCACCGGAATGTCGTCGCGAACCGGATATCGCAGCTTGCACGCCGGGCAATCGAGTGCCTGCTCCGGGTCCCGGTACGTCAGCGCGCCCTTGCACTTCGGGCACACGAGGATCGCCAGCAGTTGGGGAGATAGCGTCATTTGTCGTCTTTCCTGGGCAGTGGATACCCCAGCCGCGCAAGCGCGACCGGATTTCGCCGCCAGTTGGGAAGCACCTTGACCCGCAGATCCAGATAGACCGCGCCGCCAACCAGGACTTCAATTCGCTTGCGCGCCTGCACGCCAATGGCCTTGATGCGCTGGCCGCCGCTGCCGATCAGGATGCGCTTCTGGCTGTCGCGCTCCACGTGGAGCGTAGCACGAATGTACACTGGCGTGCTCGTCTCGCGGAACTCCTCGATCTCGCAGGCGAGGGCGTGGGGCACCTCTTCGTCCAGCTGTTCCAGGGCGGCCTCGCGCACGGCCTCGCGCGCAAAGAACCGCAGGTGCTGGGTGGAGAGGTCGTCTTCGGGATAGAGGAACGGGCTTTCCGGCAGCTTCGCGGCGATGGCGGCGATGAGCTTCTCGAGGCCGTCGCCCGTGCGCGCCGACAGGAAGACCGCGTCGGCGTGGTCCTCGGTGAGCGCGCGCAGGGCCTTCTTGTCCAGGAGGTCCGACTTGTTGAGCGCCACGATCACCGGGGCGCGGAGCGGCTCGGGCAGGCCGGCCACCTCGGCCAGCGGGCGTACCACATCCGCGCTCGCATCAACCACGTGTACGATGACGTCGGCTTCACGCAGGGCGCCGAGCGACGTGCCGCGCATGCTCTGGTGCAGCGCGTGCTTCGGCTCGAGCAGGCCGGGCGTGTCGAGCAGGATCATCTGCACGTCGCCGGCAGTGCGGATGCCGACAATGCGGTCGCGAGTGGACTGCGCCTTGGGGCTGGTGATGGCGAGGTGCTCGCCGACCAGGCGGTTGAGCAGCGTGCTCTTTCCCGCGTTGGGTTTGCCAGCGACGGTGACGATGCCTGCGCGGGTGGTCATCTATAGGAGACGAGTTGGCGGGTGGTGGCGAAACGGGGCGCGTCGCGTCGCGAACGCATCGCGACGCGGGGGTATGGAACAAGCGAACCCCCCAGCCGATCGGAATCGACTGGGGGGTTCACAGGGGTGCCGGCGACGGCCTACTCTCCCGCGCCCTCTCGGGCGGAGTACCATCGGCGCTGTCAGGCTTAACGACCGTGTTCGGAATGGGAACGGGTGTGGCCCTGACGCTCTAGTCGCCAGCGAATGTGCGACAAGTGACGGGGAAGTGTTCGTGGTTTTGAATCGTACTGTTTTCGCGTTGTAATCGCGAATGCTCTGCGAATATTCCTGCCCCTCTCAGAGAGAGGGGGGAGTAGTCAAGCCTCACGGGCGATTAGGATCGCTACGCTCGGAACGCATTGCTGCGCTTCCACGGGCGACCTATCGACGTCGTAGTCTCCGACGGCCCTTAAGGGTGCTCAAGGCACCAGGGAGAGTTCATCTTGGGGACAGCTTCCCACTTAGATGCTTTCAGCGGTTATCTGTACCGAACATCGCTACCCGGCGTTGCATCTGGCGACACAGCCGGGACACGAGCGGTTCGTCCGACTCGGTCCTCTCGTACTAGAGTCCGCGCCCCTCAACTCTCCAACGCCCACAGCGGATACAGACCGAACTGTCTCACGACGTTCTGAACCCAGCTCATGTACCACTTTAACCGGCGAACAGCCGGACCCTTGGGACCTTCTCCAGCCCCAGG
>Ga0315271_10000452_pt1 | contig 22377 bp, 21 predicted proteins | sample C3_top_MG_FD_204664 | JGI IMG/M metagenome (GOLD analysis project Ga0315271, IMG submission 204664) | Sediment microbial communities from Yellowstone Lake, YNP, Wyoming, USA - C3_top | ecosystem: Environmental > Aquatic > Freshwater > Lake > Sediment | place: USA: Wyoming | collected 2017-08-01
GATACGGGTTGGCGCGAGAACGACGTGGACGGAAGGCGGCATGCGCATGCCGCCGATTTCACGCCCTCGACCGGCGAACGCCAATCGGCCGGACGGATGAGTCAGCGAAACGTCAGCGTGTCTTGCCGCCCGCTAGCACCATCCACGTCTCGACAACCGTATCCGGGTTGAGGGACATGCTCTCGATGCCCTGCTCGACCAGCCACAGCGCCAGGTCGGGATGGTCGGACGGACCTTGGCCGCAGATGCCGCAGTAGCGGTCAAGTTTCTTGCAGGCATTGATCGCCATCGACAGCATCGCCTTGACCGCGCCGTCGCGCTCGTCGAACGTCGACGCGATCGGCCCGCCGGAATCGCGGTCCACGCCGAGGGTCAACTGCGTCATGTCGTTGGAGCCGATCGAGAACCCGTCGAAGTGCTGCAGGAACTGCTCGGCCAGCACCGCGTTGGATGGCAGCTCGCACATCATGATCACGCGCAGGCCGTTATCGCCGCGCTTCAATCCGTTGCGCGCGAGCAGCGCGATCACCTTCTCGGCCTCGGTCAGCGTGCGCACGAACGGGATCATGATCTCGACATTGGTGAGACCCATGACGTCGCGCACGCGCTTCATCGCCTCGCATTCCAGCGCGAAGCAGTCGTAGAACTCCGGCGCGATGTAGCGCGATGCGCCGCGAAACCCGAGCATCGGGTTTTCCTCGTGCGGTTCGTAGCGCTTGCCGCCCAGCAGGTTCATGTATTCGTTGGACTTGAAGTCCGACAGCCGCACAATCACCTTCTTGGGGAAGAACGCGGCCGCGATCGTGGCCACGCCTTCGACGATCTTCTGCACGTAGAACTCGGTCGGGCTGGCATAGCCGGCGATCTTGTCCGCGATCTCGCGTTTCAGGTCGCCCGGCTGGCGGTCGAACTCCAGCAGCGCCTTGGGGTGGATGCCGACGTTGCGGGCGATGATGAATTCGAGTCGCGCCAGGCCCACGCCTTCGTTCGGCAGCCGCTGGAACTCGAACGCGAGCTCCGGATTGCCGACGTTCATCATGATCTTGGTCGGCGCCGGCGGCATCTTGTCCAACTGCACGTCGATGATTTCGATGGGCAGAAGGCCCTCGTAGACGTGGCCGGTGTCGCCCTCGGCGCAGGAGACGGTCACCGCGTCGCCTTCCTTCAGCACGCGCGTCGCGTCGCCACAGCCCACCACCGCCGGAATGCCGAGTTCGCGGGCGATGATCGCCGCGTGGCAGGTGCGTCCTCCGCGGTTGGTGACGATGGCCGCCGCACGCTTCATCACCGGCTCCCAGTCGGGATCGGTCATGTCCGTGACCAGCACGTCACCCGCCTTCACGCGATCCATCTCGGCCGACGACTTGATGAGCCGCACGTTGCCCTGCCCGATCTTCTGGCCGATGGCGCGCCCGCTCGCGAGCACCGCTGCCTTGGACTTGAGGCGATAGCGGCGCAGGCGCTCGGCGGCGTCCTCCTGCGACTTCACGGTCTCCGGCCGCGCCTGCAGGATGTAGAGCTTGCCGTCCTGGCCGTCGCGTCCCCATTCGATGTCCATCGCGCGGCCATAGTGCTTCTCGATGACGACTGCGTAGCGCGCAAGTTCGTGCACCTCGTCGTCGGTGATCGAGAAGCGCAGGCGGTCGGCCTCCGGCACGTCGCCGGTGACCGTGGACTTGCCCGCGGTCTGCGCGTCCGTGAAAGTCATCTTCACCGCCTTGCCGCCGACGGTCTTGCGCAGGATGGCGGGTCGCCCGGCCGCGAGGTTCGGCTTGTAGACGTAGAACTCGTCGGGATTGACTGCGCCCTGCACGACCGTCTCGCCCAGGCCATAGGCCGAGGTGATGAAAACCACCTTGTCGAAGCCCGACTCGGTGTCCAGCGTGAACATGACACCGGAGGCGCCCATGTCGCTGCGTACCATCCGTTGCACGCCGGCCGATAGCGCGACCTCGGCGTGGGCAAAGCCCTGATGCACGCGATAGGCGATCGCGCGGTCGTTGTAGAGGGAGGCAAATACCTCCTTAATTGCATGAAAAACATTCGCCAAACCATTGATATTAAGGAATGTTTCCTGCTGCCCCGCGAACGATGCATCGGGCAGATCCTCGGCCGTCGCCGACGACCGCACGGCTAACGACGCGTCAGCCGAATCCTTGGTCAACGCCGCATAGGCGACCCCGATTTCCGCCTCCAGCGCAGGCGGAAGCGGCGCCGCGACCAGCCAGCCTCGGATCTGCGCACCCGCGCGGGCCAGCGCGGTGACGTCGTCGGTGTCGAGATCGGCCAGGCGCGCGGCGATGCGCATCGCCAGGCCCTCATGCTGGAGAAACTCGCGATAGGCAAAGGCCGTCGTCGCAAACCCGCCGGGCACCCTGATGCCGGCGCCTGCCAGTTGGCTGATCATTTCGCCGAGAGAGGCATTCTTGCCGCCGACACGCTCGACATCGGTCATGCGCAACTGTTCGAACGGAACGACCCGTGCCTCGCTCATCTTCGTGCTCCAGCGGGGGCGCCACCGTTGGTGCGCCGCAATAGTAAATGGGAAAAGCACGACATTTTACCTCGCAGCGGCGATTAGCCGTCGCATGGTGCATTGCGGCACATCAATGCCAACACGCTTCGCCGGCGGAAATCCAATGAAAACGGCCGCGCGATGGCGGCCGTGATCTTGCGTGGGATGCGCAGCTTCAGTTCAGGTGGAGCGATGCCCGTCCTGGCCGGCGCCGACCTCTTCCGCTTCGAGAATGTCGGAGTTCACATCCTCGCCCAATTCAGCCGCGAGATTGATGCCGGTGTCCGCAGTGGCTTTGTGCCGGCTCTTCACCGCGCGGCGCAACGTGCGGTACAGGTCCGGATGTGCTTCCTTGAGGTAGATGATGATCTCGAAGTCGACGCGCTTGACCTGCGAGAGGTCCAGCTGCTCCACGTGCACGAGCCGCAGCAGCTCCTTGACGGGCCGCGGCATGTCGCGACCGCTTTCGTAGCGGGACCCGCCGCTCTGCGTGACGCCGATCTGAGTCCAGAACTGCTCCTGGTTCATGCCGAGACGCCGCCGGATTTCGCGGGGATTGAGGACGCGGTCGAGAAGCTTCACGGGCGCGGGCCTTTGACTAGGGACAAAATTGACGTCGCAGTGTGTCCTTCAAACTGGCGCGACGCTATACCAATGGCATATTTTCGACCGAAAACTTGACCTAACGCAAGCGAATCCGGACAAACGGCGGCAAATAACCGCAACGTTGCGTTGCCGCCACGGCCCAGGATGGCCACTTTGCCGCAGTCTACGCCAAGCCGCGCGAGCCGAGGTAATCCTCGTAGTTACCGTCGAAGTGTACCGGTCGCGGCAGCCCAAGTTCCAGCACCTGGGTGGCCAGCGCGGAAACGAACTGGCGGTCGTGCGAAACGAGGATCAGCGTGCCGGCGTAGAGCTCCAGCGCCAGCTGCAGCGACTCGATCGACTCCATGTCCATGTGGTTGGTCGGCTCATCCAAGACCAGCACGTTGGTCCGCTGCATCATCAGCTTGCCGAACAGCATCCGCCCGCGCTCTCCGCCGGACAGCACGCGCACCGATTTCTGCGTCTCGTCGCCGGAAAACAGGAGCCTGCCCAGCGTCGCGCGCACGATCTGCTCGTCGTCGCCCGGCTGCATCCACCGCGCCATCCAGTCGAGCAGGTTCATTTCACGCTCGAAGTCTGCGGTCTGGTCCTGCGGGTAATAGCCGATCGTCGCCCGCTCGGCCCATTTGACGGTTCCGGCGTCGGGCGCGAGATCGCCGATCAGCGTGCGCAGCAGCGTGGTCTTGCCCGCGCCGTTGGGCCCGATGATCGCCAGCCGCTGCCCGGCCTCGAGCGTGAAGGAAAGGTCGGCGAACAGCGGCTTCGCCATCCCCGGCCACCCCTTGGCCAGGCCTTCGACCTCGACGGCGTGCCGGTGCAGCTTCTGCTTCGGGTCGTAGTCGAAGCGGATGTACGGATTCTGGCGCGATGACGGCTTGACGTCGTCGGGCTTCAGTTTCTCGATCATCTTGATGCGCGACGTCGCCTGCTTGGAGCGCGCCTTGTTGGCCGAGAACCGGCGCACGAACTCCTGCAGCTCGACGATGCGGTCCTTGGCCTTGCTGTTCGCGGACATGAGCCGCTCACGCGCCTGCGTGGACGCGATCATGTAGTCGTCGTAGTTGCCCGGATACGCGCGCAGCGTGCCGTAGTCCAGGTCCGCCATGTGCGTGCAGACGCTGTTCAGGAAATGCCGGTCGTGGGAGATGATCACCATCGTCGAATTGCGCGCGTTGATCACGCCTTCGAGCCAGCGGATGGTGTTGATGTCGAGGTGATTGGTCGGCTCGTCGAGCAGCAGGATGTCCGGATTGGCGAACAGTGCCTGCGCCAGCAGCACGCGCAGCTTCCAGCCCGGCGCCACCGCGCTCATCGGACCCTCGTGCTGCTCGGTAGGAATGCCCAGCCCCAGCAGCAGTTCGCCGGCCCGCGCTTCCGCCGTGTAGCCGCCCAGCTCCGAGTAGTGCGCCTCCAGATCCGCCGCCCGGACGTAGTCCTCTTCGCTGGCGTCGGGGTTGGCATAGATCGCGTCGCGCTCGTTCTTGGTCTCCCAGAGCTCCGCGTGCCCCATCAGCACGACGTCGAGCACGCGCTGGTCCTCGAATTCGAACTGGTCCTGCCGTAGCTTGCCCAGGCGTTCGCCCTGGTCGATGGCGACGTTGCCGTTGGATGCCTCGAGATCGCCGCCGAGGATTTTCATCAGCGTTGTCTTGCCACAACCATTGGCGCCGATCAGCCCGTAGCGATTGCCACCGCCGAACTTGATCGAAATGTTTTCGAAGAGCGGCTTGGCGCCGAACTGGATGGCGAGATTTGCGGCGGTGAGCATGGCGTGGCGGTCTTAAGCGGCGGGGAAACCCTCTATTCTGCTAGAATCAACAACTTATCTCAAGTTTTGTGCGCTATGGCGGCGCCCCGCTCACCGATGCCTCGCTACGACCTCCACTCCCATTCCACGTATTCCGACGGCCTCCTTACCCCGGACGCCGTCGTGCGCCGCGCCGCGATTCGGGGCGTGGACGTGTTCGCGCTCACCGATCACGACGAGACGGCCGGCCTGTCCGAGGCCAGGGAGGCCGCGCTGGACGCCGGCATCACCTTCGTCGCGGGCGCGGAACTGTCCGTGAGCTGGGAGTCGCACACGCTGCACATCCTGGGGCTCGCCATCGACGCGTCGAACGAAGCCCTAGACGCGGGTTTGGCCAGCATCCGTTCCGGACGCGACTCGCGTGCGCGCCTGATGGCGGCCAGCCTGGCCGAAGCTGGCATCCCGGGCGCCTACGAGGGTGCACGCAAGTACGTCACCAGCGAGCGGCTCATGTCGCGCACGCATTTCGCCCGTTTCCTCGTCGAAGCCGGTCACGCGAAGGAAACCAAGGATGTGTTCAAGCGCTTCCTCACGCCGGGCAAGCCGGGCTACGTCAAGCATGCGTGGGCAACGCTGACCGACGCCGTCGGCTGGATTCACGGCGCGGGCGGCGTGGCCGTTATTGCGCACCCGGGGCGCTACAAGGTGTCCCCGACCGGCATGCGGCGCCTGCTGGGTGAATTCCGCGACGCCGGCGGCGACGGCATCGAAGTGCTGTCCCCGTCGCATACGCCCGCGCAATTCGCCGAATACAGCACCTACGCGCGCCTCTACGGACTTGCGGCCTCCTGTGGCTCCGACTACCACGGTCCCGGCGAGGGCTGGCTCGATCTTGGAGACCTCCCTGACATGCCGGCGGGCGTGACGCCGATCTGGTCCCGCTGGTAGAAAAACGCCCACCTGCCCTTCTCGACGTCATTCGATGCCGAACCGCCGCACAGTCTTTTTCCTTTCCGACCGCACCGGCATCACCGCCGAAATGCTCGGCAACAGCCTGCTCACGCAATTCGAGGATTTCACTTTCCATCGTGTGACCATCCCCTTCGTCGATTCTGTCGACAAGGTGGCCGCGGCGGTCCGGCAAGTCAACGAAACCGCCGAGCGCGAAGGCCAGCGGCCGATCGTGATCAGCTCGGTCGTCGACGAGACGATGAGCGCCATCATCCGCCGCGATGCGCGCGCGCTGACGCTCGACATGTTCCAGATCTTCATTCAACCCCTCGAGGCGGAGCTGGGCGCCAAGAGTTCGCACGCAGCCGGGCGCACGCACGGCATCGCCAACAGCCACGAGTATTTCGCGCGGATGGAGGCGATCAACTTCACGCAGCACCACGACGACGGTGCCGCGACCCGCGACCTGTCCAAGGCGCAGGTCATCCTGGTCGGCGTCTCGCGCTGTGGCAAGACGCCGACGTCGCTCTATCTCGCGCTGCAGTTTGGCGTGCGCGCCGCCAATTTCCCGCTGACGCCTGACGATTTCGCCGACAAGAAGCTGCCTTCGTCCGTGCTGCCGTTTCGCGACAAGCTGTTCGGCCTCACGATCCATCCGGAGCGGCTGCGCGAGATCCGCGAGGAGCGCAGGCCCGGAAGCAAGTACGCGTCCCTCGAAAGCTGCCGCTACGAGGTCCGCGAGGCGGAAGGCATGATGCACCGGGAGAACATCGCGTTCCTCGACACGTCGTCGAAGTCGATCGAGGAAATCGCGACGACGATCATGCACCGGGCGCAGCTGGCCCGGCACATCTACTAGCCGCTAGAGCCCGTAGAACTTGCGCGCGGTGCCGCCCATGATCGCCGCGCGCTCCTGCGGCGTCAGCCCCGCCATCAGCGCCACGGTCGCCGCGAACCAGCGCTGATAGGACCCACCCAGGTTGACCACCGGCCAATCGCTGCCCCACATCAGCCGCTGCGCGCCGAAGCACTCGAGCAGGAAGTCGAAGTACGGGCGCAGCGTATCGATGGTCCAGTTGGGACCGGCTTCGGTCGCCAGCCCCGACAGCTTGCAGCGCACGCGCGGATACGCCGCGGCCGCGCGCATCGAACGCGCCCACGGGTCCCACATGCGATTGGCGATATCGGGCTTGGCTGCATGATCGATCACGACGGCAAGGTCGGGATGCCGGTCGAGCATTGGCAGCAGTGCGGAAAGCTGCGCGGGTTTGACCAGCGCATCGAAGCGCAGCCCCAACCGCGGCAAGGCGGCCAGTGCGCGCCCCACGTCGGCGCGCAGGATCCACGCCGGATCGGGCAGGTCCTGCAGCATCGGCCGGATCGACTTCAGCAGCGGATTGCGCGCTAGCCGCGTCAGCGTTGGAATGGCGTCGGCGCCGGCCAGGTCCACCCAGCCGACGACGCCCTTGACTATGCCGCCGCTCTCATTGGCGACCTTCAGCAGGTACTGGGTTTCGGCCAGCGTCGGCGCGGCCTGCACCAGCACCGTTGTCGTGATTCCCGCGCCTTCGCGCAACGGTTTGAGGTCGGCCAGCGAGAAGTCGCGGTAAATCGGCTCGAGGGCGGGTGTGAGCCAGCCGTAGTCGCCGCGCGCGAGCGACCACACGTGGTGGTGCGCGTCGACGTAATCGTTCGTCGCGGGCTTGGACTTCATTGCACCCTGCCCGGCAGCGGCGCCGCGGGGTCGATCAGCGAGGAATCGCGCAGCGCCGACCAGAAAGCGGGGGGTATCGGGAATCGGGCCATGGCCAGATTGTCGTCGAACTCCGCGCGCGAACGCGCGCCGGGCAGCACGCGGGCGACCGCCGGGTGTCCGAGCGGGAATTGCAGCGCGGCGGCCTTGAGCGGAACCGCGAATTCCGCGCAGGCGCGTTCGATGGCCGCGACGCGCGCGATCACGTCGCCGGACGCCGGGGCGTAGTTGAAATACGGCAGCGAACCGTCGCGCGGGCGCGATCCGCTGGCGAGAATGCCCGAGTTGTAGGGACCGCCGAGCACGACGGTTACGCCGCGTCGCACGCACTCGGGTAAGAGCACGTCCAGCGCCGACTGGTCGGCGAGCGTGTAGCGGCCGGCCAGCAGGATGACGTCGAGGTCGGCGTGGCGCAGCGTAGTGAGGCAGATCGCCACGTCGTTGACGCCCAGTCCGAAGCCGCGAATCGTCCCCGCGTCCTTCAGCTCCCGCAACGCCGGCAGCGCGCCGTCCAGCATGTCGCGGAAGCGCTGCGCATAGGCCTCGCCGTGCGTGGCGGCGTCGATGTCGTGGACGAATATGAAGTCGATGCGCGCGAGTCCCAGCCGCCGCAGGCTGTCGTCGAGCGAGCGCAATACGCCATCCCACGTGTAGTCATAGTGCGGAACGAAAGAAAGTGCATCGACGTAGCCGTTCTGGACGCGAGGCGCGGCGTTCGACGGCGTCAGCAGGCGGCCGACCTTGGTCGACAACAGGTACGTGTCCCTCGGGAAATCGCGCAGAGCCCTTCCCATACGCTGCTCGGAGAGGCCCTGGCCGTAATGCGGCGCGGTGTCGAAGTAGCGGATGCCGGCATCGTGCGCATGACGGACGAGCGCGACTGCCTCGGCGTCATCCAGCGCGCGATACAGGTTGCCGAGCGGCGCGCCGCCGAAGCCGGGCAGCGTCCGGGGCGGGAGAGCAGAAAAGTCCGGGAGTCGGGACACCGCAGCGCCGTGGTTGATTTGAATGCGCGCAATGGTAGCGCGTTCGCCGGATGGCGTCGGTCCCGCGTCCGCGGTTGACTCTTGGGCGGGGCAATGTAATCGTATCGCTTGCGACCGCGGCGGCACGCCCGGCGAACAATGCGACAACCATACCGGGGGAGGAACCACATGTTCGATTCGACGCGATGGACGCGGCGCAAGGTGCTGGGCGCAGGGATGGCAACGGCCGCGGCAGCGATGTTGCCGGGGCGCGCCAGCGCAGCGACGACGCTGCGCTGGGCAACGGTGCTCCCGGCCAATCACCCGTCGGTCGCGATGATGGAGCGCGTCGCCAAGCAGGTTCGCGAGCAGACGGGCGGCGCCGTCGACATCCAGACCTTCCCCGCCGGCCAGTTGGGCTCGTCGCGCGACCTGATCGAGGCGGCGTCCAGCGGCGCCGTGCAGATCGTGGACGAAGGCGCCGCGCAGTTCGGCCAGTTCGTGCCGCAATTCTCGATCCTCGAGGCGCCCTACCTCTGGCGCGATGCCGCGCAGGTGCGCCGCGCGCTGGGCTCACCGCTGGTCGACGACATGTACGCGCAACTGGTCGCGAAGCGCTCGATGCGCGTCGTCGGGTCCACCTATTATGGCAAGCGCCATGTCACGACCGGCAACAAGGCGGTCAACACGGTCGACGACATGAAGGGATTGAAGCTGCGCATCCCCGAGGTCGACACGTTCCGCGCGATGGCCGAAGCCTGGGGCGCGCGGCCGACGCCGCTCAACTTCAGCGAGCTCTATCTGGCGCTGAGCCAGGGCGCCGTGGACGGGCAGGAGAATCCGCTGCCGACGATCCAGAGCGCAAAATTCAACGAAGTGCAGAAGTATCTGATCCTGACCGGTCACGTCATCACGCCGCGGCTGATCGTCATCAACGAAAGTGCATGGCAGGCGCTCGATGCGAAGCAGCGCCAGGTGCTGAAGGCCTCCCTCGAGGCGAATGGACAAATCCAGGATGCGGAAATCCTGGCGCAGGAGGGCAAGCTCGCCGACACGTTCAAGGCCGGCGGCATGACGGTGATCCAGCCGGACGTCGAAAGCTTCCGCAAGCCTGTCCTGGCCGCGCTTCCCGCGAAGTTCGAGGGCAAGTGGGGCAAGGGTCTCTGGGAGAAGCTCGCGGCGGCCTGACCGGATGGCAGGCCCGGGATGCCCGGCGCGGCGCCGTGGCCCCGAACCTGCGTCGACATCGCAATGCTTCGCAACCTGATCGGCGGATTCGACCGCGCCGCAGCCGTTGTCGCGTGCGCGCTCGTCGTCGCATTGCTCGTCTGCGTGGCGCTCGGCGTGGTGACGCGGGGCTATGGTGAGCCGCTGATCTGGACCGATGAGCTGTCGCGATTCCTGATGGTCTGGCTGGCTGTGTTCGGCTGGATATTGGGCAGCCGCAAGCGCATTCACGTGCGCATCCGCTATTTCCAGGATCTGCTCCCGCATCGCGCGCATGCCGGCGTCGAACTGTTCCTGCAACTGGCGCTGACGCTCTTCGGCCTGCTGATCACCTGGTACAGCGTCGGGCTGGTGGGCAAGAACCATGACTTGAGCGCCACATCGCTGCCGATCTCGATGGCGTGGATGTACGTGCCGATGGTTCTGGCCGGCATCGTGACCGCGATCCAGGGCGGCGCCGAACTCGTGCAGGCCCTCGAGCGCCTGCGATCGCGTTCCGTCCCCTCCGGGAGCGCCCCCGGATGACGCAGCTGATGCTCGAGATCGTCGGGGTGTGGCTTGCCGCCATCCTGATCGGATTCCCGCTGTTCGCGTCGATGGGGTTGGCGGCATTCGCGTTCGTCCTGTTCGGAGGACTGTCGGGCTCGATCGTGCCGCAGAAGATGGCGCAGGCGATGAATTCGTTTCCGCTCGTGGCCGCCCCGCTGTTCATATTGATGGGCAATATCCTCGGGGCGGCGCGGCTCACCGACCGCATCGTGCGTTTCGCGACGTCGCTGGTGGGCGCGCTACGCGGCGGCTACGCGCATGCCAGCATTCTTTCGAGCATGATCTTCGCGGGCATGGTGGGCTCGGCGGTCGCGGACGCAGCCGGGACCGGCGCCGTCGAAGTCCGTGCAATGAAGAAGGCCGGCTATCGGCCGGAGACAGCGGCGGCGATCAGCGCGGCGGCGGCGACTATCGGCCCCATCATTCCACCCAGCCTGCCGATGGTGATCTACGGCGTCAGCGCCGACGCGTCGATCGGACGGCTGTTCCTGGCCGGCGTCGTTCCCGGCGTGCTGATGGGCGTGTCACTGATGATCATGGTCGCGATCATCGCGCCGCGTCAGGGCCTGCCGCGGCATTCATTCGGCGGTCTCGCCGACGTCTGGATCGCGTTCAAGGGCGCCTCGTGGGCGCTGCTGACGCCGATCATTCTGCTGGGCGGCATGTTCAGCGGGTTGTTCACGCCGACGGAAGCCGCGGCGGTCGCCGACATCTATGCGCTGTTCCTGGGCTTCGTCGCCTATCGCACGCTGAATTTCAAGGACCTCCCGGGCATCCTGGTCAACACGGCGGAGACGACCGGCATCGTGATGGTGCTGGTCATGGTGGCCGGCGCGCTCGGCTGGTGCATGTCGATCTCGCGCATCCCGCAGACCCTGGCGCCGGCGATGGTCGCGGCGATCCACTCGCCGCTCGTGTTCCTGTTCGCGTCGAACCTGATCCTGCTCATCGTCGGCTGCTTCATGGAGGCGCTGGCCGCGCTTTTGATCCTGATCCCGATTCTCGTGCCTGCCGCCATCGGCTTCGGCATCGATCCGGTGCAGTTCGGATTGATCATGATCTTCAACCTGATCCTGGGGACGATCCATCCACCGATCGGCGTCGTGCTGTTCGTCATGGCGCGCATCGCGGAGGTGACGTTCGAGCAGATCTCCCGCGCGATCCTGCCGTGGCTGGTGCCGCTGCTGATCGTGCTGGTCGCCATCACGGTCTGGCCGCCGCTGACGCTGTGGTTGCCGAACGCGGTGATGGGTGCAAAATGACGTGAAACGCAAGATGCCCGCGATGCCAACACCGTACTTTTCGAGGACGACATGAAATCTGCTGCACCTGTGCACGGCTTGTGGTGCGCGATGCTGACCCCGCTCGACGCCTCGGGTGGCGTCGATCATGGAATGCTGGTCGCGCACGCGAAGTCGCTGCTCGCCCGCGGCGTGGATGGCGTTGCGCCGTTCGGAACCACCGGCGAGGGCCAGTCGTTCTCCGTGGCCGAACGCGAGGGCGGCATCGACGCGTTGCTGGCCGGAGGCATTCCTGGAGAGCGCCTCGTGGCGGCGACGGGTTGCGCGGCCTTGCCCGAAACCGTCACGCTCACGCGCCACGGCGTACAGGCGGGCTGCGCCGCGTGCCTGGTGCTGCCGCCGTTCTTCTGGAAGGATGCCACCGACGAGGGCCTGTTCGCGTGGTACGCGCAGGTTATCGAAGCGGTCGGCGACGCGCGCCTTCGCGTCTATTTGTATCACATCCCCCACGTGTCGGGCACGCCGCTGTCGGTGGACCTGATCGCCCGGCTCGCCGCCGCGTTTCCCGGCGTCATCGCCGGCGTCAAGGACAGCGCCGGCAGCTGGGACAACACGCAGGCGCTGCTCGCCCGGGTGCCGCAACTCGCGATCCTCGTCGGCCACGAACCGCACCTGCCCCGGCTTCTGCGCGCCGGCGGCGCAGGCACGATATGCGGCGTTGCCAATGTCTTTCCGGCGCTGGTACGCGCGCTGTTTTCGCCCGGTGTCACGCCCGCGGACGAACAGCGCGTCGTCACGTTCATCGAGATCGCGTTCCGGCAGCCGTTCCTGGCCGGCTTCAAGGCCCTGCTTGCGGAACAGACACACAACCCCGCATGGCGAGCCGTGCGGGCGCCGCTGCTGCCGCTGTCGGCGGATTCGCGCCGGACGCTTCTGGCCGCCCTGCGCGACGCCGGCCTGCTGGCGGCAGGCCAGGACCAATAGCCGTAACCAGGTCGAGGGCGTGGCGAAAAGCTGCGCCTGGTGCAGTATGATTACGACCAACAAGACGTGCGCGCTGACGGTTCCGCGCGCTCCGGCAGGCGTGCACACGCAAGGAGAAAATCGTGGCAAATCGTGATGATCTTAAGGATTCTGGCACGCAGCGCCGTCGGCTGCTGCAGGCCGGTGCGGGCGCCGCGGCGCTCGGCGTGATTCCCGGGGCCGCCCAGTTCGCGGCACACGCGCAGGCGCCGTTCGACTGGAAGAAGTTCAAGGGCGAGACGATCGAGGTGTTCCTGGTCAAGAGCCCGCGTGGCGACCTGCTGACCAAATACCACAAGGAATTCGAGGACCTGACCGGCATCACCGTCGGCTCGGAAATGATTCCCGAGCAGCAGCAGCGGCAGAAGGCCGTCATCGAATTTAATTCCGGCCGGACGAGCTTCGACGTTATCGCGCTGTCGTACCATGTGCAGAAGCGCCAGTTCGGCAAGAATCGCTGGCTGGACGATGTCCGCCCGTGGATGGCCGACAAGGCGCTGGCCGACCCCAACCTCGACTTCGCCGATTTCGCCCAGGGCGGCCTTACCTACGCGACGCAGCCGGATGGCCGCATCGACAGCCTGCCGCTCAATCTCGATCCGTGGGTCGTCTATTACAACAAGGAATTGTTCGACGCGAAGAGCATTGCCTACCCGAAGACGTTCGCGGAAATGCTCGACGCCGCGGCGCGGCTCAACGATCCGGCCAAGGGTGTCTCCGGATTCGTCGGCCGCGGTCTCAAGAACGCCAACGTGCCGGTCTGGTCGAGCTTCCTTTTAGGCTACGGCGGAGGCTTCATCGACTCCAATGGCAAGCTGATGACCGAATCCACTGCGGCCATCGACGCGGCGAAGATGTACCAGACGCTGATGTCCAAGTACGGACCGCAAGGCGTGGCCGGCTACAACTGGAACGAGTCGCAAAGCCTGTTCGCGCAGGGCAAGGCCGCGATGTGGCTGGACGGCATCGGCTTCGCCGCGCCGCTCGAAGACCCCACCAAATCGCGCATCGTCGGCAAGGTCGGCTACGGTGTGATGCCGGCGGGACCGAAGCAGCAGGTCTCTGCGCTCTTCGGGGACGGCCAGGGCGTATCGGCGTTCAGCAAGAAGAAGGGGCCCGCATGGTTCTACGTGCAGTGGGCATCGAACAAGGCCAACCAGACACGGATCCTGCAGAACGCCGCGGGCGCGCCGGTGCGCAATTCAGCCTATCAGCTCGCGCAGACGTCGGGTGAACTGAAGTCGCCGAAGCAGTGGGTCGAGACGATGGTCACATCGGCGCGGATCGCGCAGCCTGGACTGCCGGTCATCGTGCCCGTGACGGAATTCCGCGATACGTTCGGCATTGCGCTCGCCAACATGATCAACGGCGCCGATCCCGCCACGGAGTTGAAGAAGGCCACGGCGGAATTCCAGCCGGTCCTGGACAAGAGCGAGAAGGCTTGAGTTGCCTGCGCCGTCACCGGTCGCGGGGTGTCCTGCCCCGCGCCGGGTGACCGGCACGCCGTAGCACCCATGTCCGCCTCCCGCCTTCCGTTGGGCGTCGTCGCGCGCCGCCAGCGGACCTACTTCCGGTTCATCGTCCCGGCGCTGATCGTCGTCGGAGCGGTAATTATCTTCCCGTGGCTGTTCACGGTCTGGATGAGCGCGTTCGACTGGAAGATAGGCACCGAGGCGCACTTCGTCGGTTTCGACAACTACACGGGCCTTGTGCACAACCAGCGCTTCCTCGAGGCCGTGGCGCGGACGTTCTACTTCACGGCGCTGGCGGTCGTGGCACCGCTCATCCTCGGTACCATCGCCGCGCTGATCTTTCATCGGCAGTTTCCGTTCCGCGGCATCCTTCGCGGCATCTTCATCATGCCGATGATGGCCACGCCGGTGGCCGTGGCGCTGGTGTGGACGATGATGTTCCACCCGCAGCAGGGCGTGCTCAACTATCTGCTGTCGCTGGTCGGGCTCCCGCCGTCGCTGTGGGTCTACTCGCCGCAGTGGGTGATTCCGAGCCTGGTCATGGTCGAAGTCTGGCACTGGACGCCGCTGGTGATGCTGATCGTGCTGGGCGGGCTGGCGGCGCTGCCGACCGAGCCCTACGAGTCCGCCAAGCTCGACGGCGCATCCGAGTGGCAGCTGTTCCGCTACATCACACTGCCGCTGGTCGCGCCTTTCCTGCTGGTCGCCGCCGTGATCCGGACCATCGACGCGCTGAAGGCCTTCGACACGATCTACGTGATCACGTCCGGTGGCCCGGGAACGGCGTCCGAGACGATCAACCTCTATCTCTACCTGCAGGCGTTCGCGTTCTACAACATCGGCAATGCATCCGCGGTGGTCGTCATCTTCTTCATCATCGTGATGGCGCTGGCGCTGCTGCTCCTCTACGTGAGGCAGCGCACGCAATGGACGTGACCGTCGCCCCGCCTCGCCGCCGCGCGCGCTGGCGGTTCCGCCGCTGGCTGCGCAAGGCTGCGTTCGCCTTTTCGGTGGCCGTGATCGTCTCGCCGGCGATCCTCGTGTTCCTGTGGATGCTGTCGCTATCGCTGAAGAACGAAATCGACAACATCGCCTACCCGCCGGTCTTCATCCCCAGCCCGCCGACGTTCGCCAACTTCGTGGCGGTGTTCGAGCAGAACTCGATCGGCCGCTACTTCTGGAACAGCATCGTCGTGTCCGGCGGCGCCACGCTGATTGCGCTGCTTGTCGGCATTCCCGCAGGCTACGGCATCGCCCGGACCGGCGCGCACCGGCTCACCGTGCTGATCCTGATCGCCCGGATGACACCGGCGTTGTCCTATCTCATACCGCTTTTCGCCGTGTTCCAGTTCCTGCACCTCAACAACACCCTGACGGCACTGGTGATCACCCATCTCGTCATCACGGTGCCGATCATCGTCTACATCATGGCCGGCCACTTCGAGACGCAGCCACGCGAACTCGAGGAGGCGGCGCAGATCGACGGCGCCAGCGCGTGGACGGCTTTCCGCTACGTCGCCCTCCCCCTGGCCCGGCCCGGCATCGTCGTCGGATTCATTCTCGCGTTCATCTTTTCGTGGAACAACTTCATCTTCGGCGCCGTGCTGGCGGGCCGCGAAACGCGGACGCTGCCGGTGGCGGTCTACAACGTGCTCACCTTCGAACAGCTTGCATGGGGGCCTTTGGCGGCCGCGGCGATCATCGTCACGCTGCCGGTGCTGCTGCTCACGATCGTGATCCAGAAGGAAATCCTGACCGGCATGACGGCCGGCGGAGTCAAGGGCGGATAATTAGGAGGGTTGACCGATGTTGAAGGGCATTCATCCATTGCTGTCGCCGGACCTGCTGCACGCGCTGCAGGCGATGGGTCACGGTGATGCCATTGCCATCGTCGACGCCAACTTTCCCGCGGCGGCGAACGCGCGGCGGCTGATCGAATCTCCCGGCGCGGGCGCGCCGGCGATGCTCGACGCGATCCTGACGCTGCTGCCGCTCGACACGCGCGTCACTCCCGCGGTGTTCACGATGGAGGTCACCGGCGACCCCGAAGCGGTGCCGCCGCCCGTCGCAGAGTTCGCCGCGGTGTTCACGCGGCAGGACCTGGCCGACGTCGACATCGGCCGCCTCGAACGCCAGGCATTCTACGAGCGCGCCCGCAGCGCCTACGCCATCGTGCGCACCGGCGAGCCGCGGCGCTTCGGCAATATTCTGCTGGTCAAGGGCGTGATCGCCGCCGACTGATGGTCGTCGTCTTCGGATCCATCAATCTGGACCTCGTCGCGCAGGTCACGCGCATGCCGCTCCCGGGCGAGACCGTCCGTGGACAGGCGTTCGCCACGGCGCCCGGCGGCAAGGGTGCGAACCAGGCATTGGCCGCGGCGCGTGCCGGGGCGAGCGTGAAGATGTTCGGCGCTGTGGGGCGCGACGCGTTCGGCGCCGCGGCGCTCGCGAATCTCGAAGCGTCCGGCGTCGACCTGACGGGTGTCATCGCGGTCGATACGGCCACGGGGATTGCCATGATCCACGTCGATGCGTACGGGGAGAACGCAATCACGGTCGTCGCCGGCGCCAACGACGGGGCGCACGCCGGGCAGGTTCCCGACGAGGCGCTGCGCCCGGATGCGGTACTTGTGATGCAGCTCGAGGTGCCGCTTGCCGAAGTGATGGCGCTCGCCGGGCGCGCGCGCGGCACCCGGATCGTTCTCAACGCCGCACCGGCGCAGGCACTTCCCGACGAACTGCTCCGAATGATCGACACGCTGATCGTCAACGAGACCGAAGCCGCATTCGCTGCGGCGGACCTGGGACTGCCGGCAGAACCCGAACAGTTTGCCTTGGAAGCTTCCGCGCGCTACCGATGCCCAGTGGTTGTATCGCTCGGATCGCGCGGCGCGATTGCCGCGCGCGAAGGCGAGCTCATCCGAATCGCCGCACCGGCAATGGACGTCGTCGATACGACAGGCGCCGGCGATGCGCTCGTCGGCGCGGTTGCCGCGGCACTTGATCGCGGTGTGTCGTTGCGGCAGGCGTTGGCGGAAGGCGTGGCTGCGGGTTCGCTGGCTTGCACCCGGCGCGGAGCGCAAGCCGCGCTCCCCACGCCCGCCGAAATTGCGACGCTCGCCGCAACACTTTGATACCAATGCTGGTGGTTGCAAACGGGAGTCTCGCGCGCCGCAGGGTAAAATGCCCGATCGCTGGACTCCAACCAAGGCAACCATGCGCATGTCGACGACGCTCACCCGAACCCTTTGCGCCGCCGCGCTGTCCGCTCTGGCGCTTCTGCTCCCGATACGGCCGGCGCTCGCGGCCGACTACACCGACATCTGGTTCACCCCCGCCGAGTCCGGATGGGGAGTCAACCTCATCCAGTCCAACACGTTTATCTTCGCGACATTCTTCATCTACGGCGCCGACGGCAAGCCTACCTGGCTGATCGCGACGCTCTCCTATGACGGCGCCGGCAAGTATTCGGGTTTGGTCTCGTCGGTGACGGGCTCCTACTATGCGGCGCCCTGGGATCCAGCCAAGGTCATTGAGACGCCGGTCGGCACCGCCACGTTCCAGCCGTCCGGCGCCAACGGCTGGCAGGCAACGTTGACCTATACGGTGATAGGGGTCGGGACGGTCACCAAGGCGATCGAGCGCCAGCCACTGACGACGGCGTTGTTTGCCGGCGATTACTATGGCGGCGAATCGGGCGCCTATACCGGCTGCACGAACAGCGCAGACAACATCTCCTTCGTCGACTCGTTCCCGCTCAAGGTGACGCAGACCGCCAGTACGCTGACGCTGGTGTTGGCGTACGAGGGCCTTAAGACGACGTGCACGTTCACCGGCGCGCTGGCTCAGAATGGGTTGCTCTACAGCGTGCCGACGGCGACCTACGCGTGCACGGATGGGCTCAGCACGACGGCGGCGATCAGCGACATCAAGCAGACCGCACAAGGCATCGAAGGAACGTTCACCGCCCCTGTACCGGGCGGGTGTCTCGAAACCACGCGCTTTTCAGCGGTTCGGCAGTGAGTCGCGGCGCGCAGGCTGGCGCCGCTGCCGCACGCATTCGAACAAAACTACAGCAGCTGCCGCGGCTGCATTGAGCGACTCGGCCCCGCCCGGCATCGGAATGGTGACCCGGGCGTCTGCTTCAGCCAGCAGCGACGGCGACAGTCCGGCGCCCTCGTTGCCGATGACGATCGCCACGCGCGAAGGGATGGCCGAGGCGTAGAGGTCCGTCCCGCCGCTCGCGACCGTCGCGAGCACGCGGCCGTCGCGGCGAAACGTGCGCGCCCACGCGACGAGGTCGACATCCTCGACGATCGTCGTCAGGAAATGCGCGCCCTGACCCGCGCGCAGCACCTTGGGCGCCCACGCGAACGCGCAATGCTTCGATAACAGAACTTGCTCGACGCCCGCCGCCGCAGCGGTGCGCAGCATAGCGCCGACATTGCCCGGATCCTGCACATCTTCAAGCAGAAGGTGGAACCGGGCCGGCGGGGGTAGCGACGGCGCAGGGGTTGCGACAACGGCCAGCGCGCCGACGGCGGCTGGCAGCGTCGACACTTCGCCGAATATCACCGCCGGCACGGCAATCACGTCGCGTTCGGGCACCCGCGCCACAAGGGCTGCAATGCGCGGATCGGACACCCGGTCCTCGACGACAATGAGAGACTCCGGCATACCGCCGCGGTCCAGGTAGACGCCGATCAGGTGGTCGCCTTCGAGAACGCAGCGGCCGGCCTTGCGGCGATCACGCGATGACGAGATGAGGCCGGCCGCTTCGGCGAGGCGCGGATTGTTGCGCGAGGTGACACGAAGCATTGACCCGGCTCGGAGAATTGGCGCAGGGCGCCGCGTCAGCGATGCGGCGGGGGCTTGGCACCCGGCGCCGTCAGCGCAGGCGCCGGCGTGACGATCGGCGCGCCGCCCGCCGGCTGCACCTGGAAGAACACTTCGTCGGAGCGGATCATGCCGAGCTCGCCGCGCGCGCGCTCCTCGATCGCCTCGGAGCCGGTCTTCAGGTCGCGCACGTCGGCGTCGAGCGCGTCGTTGCGCGCCTTGAGCTTGGCGTTGGCTTCGCGCTGCAGCGCCATCTGGCGATCGGTCTCGCGAACTTGCAGCCATCCGCCCTTGCCCAGCCACATCGGGTATTGCAGCGCCGCGATCAGTACCACGAAGATGAGCGCGAGCGAGCGCATGGCGGCAAAAGCACCCCTACCGGATGCTGAAGAAGGCCTCGCGGCCCGGGTAGCTGGCGGCCTCGCCCAGGTCTTCCTCGATGCGCAGCAGCTGGTTGTACTTGGCGATGCGGTCCGAGCGCGACAGCGAGCCCGTCTTGATCTGGCCGGCGTTGGTGCCAACGGCGATGTCGGCGATGATGCTGTCCTCGGTCTCGCCCGAGCGGTGCGATATCACCGATGTGTAACCGGCACGCGTGGCCATCGTCACCGCGGCGAACGTCTCCGACAGCGTGCCGATCTGGTTGATCTTGATGAGGATCGAGTTGGCCACGCCCTTGGCGATGCCCTGCTTGAGTATCTTCGTGTTGGTGACGAAGAGGTCGTCGCCGACCAGCTGCACGTTCTTGCCCAGCCGGTCGGTCAGGTATTTCCAGCCGGCCCAGTCGTGCTCGGACATGCCATCCTCGATGCTGATGATCGGGTACTTGTCGCACCACGCGGCCAGCACGTCGGCGAACTGCTCGGACGTCAGCACGCGGTTCTCCGACTCGAGCTGGTACCGCTCGTCCTTCCAGAATTCGCTGGCCGCGCAGTCCAGCGCCAGCGCGATGTCCTTGCCCGGCGTGTACCCGGCCTTGTCGATCGCCTCGACCAGCAACTGCAACGCAGCCTCGTTCGACGGCAGGTTGGGCGCGAAGCCGCCCTCGTCGCCGACGGTGGTGGGCATGCCGCGCGCGTCGATCAGCTTCTTCAGCGTGTGGAACACTTCCGCGCCGTAGCGCAGCGCTTCGCGGAAGGTCGGCGCGCCCAGCGGCACGATCATGAACTCCTGCAGGTCGATCTTGTTGTTGGCGTGCGCGCCGCCGTTGATCACGTTCATCAGCGGCACCGGCAGCTGCATCTGGCCGGCGCCGCCCAGGTAGCGGTACAGCGGCAGCGCGGACTCGTCGGCAGCGGCCTTCGCGACCGCGCACGACACGGCCAGGATGGCGTTGGCGCCGAGCCGCCCCTTGTTGTCGGTGCCGTCCAGCTCGATGAGCGTCTTGTCGATGAAGCCTTGCTCGGACGCATCGAGACCGAGAATGGCCTCGCATATTTCGGTGTTGACGTGCTCGACGGCCTTCAGCACACCCTTGCCGAAATAGCGCGCGGCGTCGCCGTCGCGCAGCTCGACGGCTTCCTTGGAACCGGTCGACGCGCCCGACGGCACGGCTGCGCGGCCCGAGACGCCCGACTCCAGGACGACATCGGCTTCGATGGTGGGGTTGCCGCGGGAGTCCAGGATTTCGCGGGCAATGACGTCGACGATGGCGCTCATGATCTTGGGTTCACAGTTCGGGAATAGGGGGTTCGTTGCTCAGGTGTTGCGGCCGGCCAGCAGCGCCTGCTCGGGAAATTCGTGGCGCTTGACCGCCGCATCCAGTTCCACCAGCGTTTCGAGCAATCCGCGCATCAGCGCCAGCGGCCACGCATTGGGGCCGTCGGACAGCGCTTTCTCGGGCTGCGGGTGCGTCTCCATGAACACGCCGGCCACGCCGGCAGCGACGGCCGCGCGCGCCAGCACCGGGACGAATTCGCGCTGGCCGCCGGAGGATGTGCCCTGCCCGCCCGGCAACTGCACCGAATGCGTTGCGTCGAACACGACCGGGCAGCCCGTGTCGCGCATGATCGCCAGCGAGCGCATGTCGGACACGAGGTTGTGATAGCCGAAGGACGCGCCGCGCTCGCAGACCATGATGTTGTCCGTACCGCTCGCGGCGCGCGCCTTGGCCACGACCTGGCGCATGTCCTCGGGCGCCAGGAACTGGCCTTTCTTTATGTTCACCGGCTTGCCGGCGCTGGCGACCGCCTGAATGAAATCCGTCTGCCGGCACAGGAACGCCGGCGTCTGCAGCACGTCGACCACGGACGCCACCGTCGCGATCTCGGCAACCGTGTGCACGTCGGTCAGCACCGGAACGTCGACCTGCCGGCGCACTTCTTCGAGGATGCGCAGGCCCTCCTCCATGCCGGGGCCGCGAAACGACGCGTGCGAGCTGCGGTTGGCCTTGTCGTACGAGGACTTGAAGATGAACGGGATGGACAGCGACGCGCAGATCGCCTTCAGCTCCCCCGCGACGTCGACCTGCAGCTGCCGCGATTCGACGACGCACGGACCGGCGATGAGGAACAGCGGCCGGTGAAGCCCGACATCGAAGCCGCACAGGTTCATGGCGTCAGATCGAGGCGACGAGCTCGGCAGCGGGCTGCGTCGCCTTTGCCTTGAAGCGCTGGTGTTCGAGCGCCGCCTGCACGAAGCTGATGAAGAGCGGATGGCCGCGCCGCGGGTTCGACGTGAATTCGGGGTGGAACTGGCAGCCGAAGAACCACGGATGATTGGGGAACTCGACCATTTCGACCAGGTCCCCGGCCGTCGCGCTGTGGGCACGTGCGCCGACGAAGAGGCCCGTGGCCTCGATGCGCGCCAGGTAATGGTTGTTCACCTCGTAGCGATGGCGGTGCCGCTCGATGACCGTCGTGGCGCCGTAGATGCGGTTCGCGAGCGACCCGGGCACCACTTCGCAGGGCTGCGCGCCCAGGCGCATCGTCCCGCCCATGTCCGAGGTCTCGGTGCGCTTTTCGATCGAGCCGTCCCGGTTCTGCCACTCGGTGATCAGCGCCACGACCGGGTGCGGCGTGGCCGGGTCGAATTCCGTGCTGTTGGCGTTGTGGAGGCCCGCCATGTTCCGCGCGCACTCGATGACCGCGAGCTGCATGCCCAGGCAGATGCCGAGGTACGGAATGCCGTTCTCGCGCGCCAGGCGTACGGCCATCAGCTTGCCCTCGACGCCGCGCTTGCCGAAGCCACCGGGAACGAGGATGGCGTCCATGTCGCGCAACGCGTCGATGCCCTCCTTTTCCAGAATCTCGGAGTCGACATAGTGGATGCGCACTTTGGAGCGCGTGTGCATGCCGGCGTGGATCAATGCCTCGGACAGCGACTTGTAGGACTCCGTCAGGTCGACGTACTTGCCGACCATCGCGATGTGCACCTCGTGCTGCGGATGCTCGAGCGCATCGACCAGCTTGTGCCAGATGCCGAGATCGGCCGGCGGCGGATTGATGTTGAGTTTCTTGCAGACGATGACGTCGAGGTGCTCGGCGTGCAGCA
>Ga0315271_10000453_pt1 | contig 22377 bp, 24 predicted proteins | sample C3_top_MG_FD_204664 | JGI IMG/M metagenome (GOLD analysis project Ga0315271, IMG submission 204664) | Sediment microbial communities from Yellowstone Lake, YNP, Wyoming, USA - C3_top | ecosystem: Environmental > Aquatic > Freshwater > Lake > Sediment | place: USA: Wyoming | collected 2017-08-01
GATGCTCTCCCTGGCGTTGGCCTTCGCCGAGGTGATCGGCGCCGAGGAGATCCACGTCGGCGTCAACGCCGTCGACTACTCGGGCTACCCCGACTGCCGGCCGGAGTTCCTCGCCGCCTTCGAGAAGCTGGCCCGCGTGGCCACCAAGGCCGGCGTCGGCGGCCGGCCGCTCCGCGTGGTGGCGCCGCTGCTGAGGCTCTCCAAGGCCGGGATCATCAAGCTCGGCACCCGGCTCGGCGTCCCCTACGGGCGCACCACCTCCTGCTACGACCCGATCCGCGGCCGGGCCTGCGGCCGCTGCGACGCCTGCCAGCTGCGCCGCAAGGGGTTCGAAGAGGCCGGCATCCCAGACCCGACGCCCTACGTGCGGGCGGCGAAGCGGAGGACGTGATGGCGACCAAGACGATCGAGCGGGCCTACCCGGGCAAGAACGCCGGCGAGCTCTACGGCGAGGCCGAGAAGATCCTGCGCCGGCTCGGCGACAAGTACGGCATCACCTGCCGGTTCGACCCCGCCGGCAAGCGCATCGTGGTGCCGGAGAAGATGGGCGTGCAGGGGCTCTGCACCATCGAGGACGGGCTGGTGCGCGTCGAGCTGAGCCACGGCCTGCTGGGCGGCGCGGTGGTGGGGCAGGTGAAGAGCTACATCGAGGAGAAGCTGGACCACATCTTCGCCTGATCCGGATCCCCGTCGCGTCGCGGTGGGCGCAGCGATCAGTCGAGCGCCACCAGGATGGCGCCGGCCCGCTCGTTGAGCCGCTCGACCGCCGCGCAGATGGCCGCCAGCGGCGAGTCGCCGGTGCCTCGCGCGGTGCGGGTGGTGGCGTGGCGCCGCTTGGCCTGGGGGCCGGCCACGATGCGGGCGCTGGCCTGGCCGGTGATCCCGTCGGGGGTGACGTGGATCTCCAGCCCGGCGCGGTAGAGCGCCAGCAGCACCCGCCCCGTCTCGGTGGCGACGCGTTCCTCGGTGTAGGTCATCGAGCTTCCAGTCTGGGTGCGGCCGCGTCGAGCCATCGATTCCTCGCTGCATGCGAAGGCTGCGCCGACCTGGGGCATCCTACCGGCACGGCCTGACAGCGCCAGTTTCGGTGAAAGGTGGGCCTGCTCCTTGCCCTGGCGGGAGGCAGGCGGCGGGCCCTACCGGGCACACCTGCCGAGCGTCGAGAGAGCATGGCAACGTCAACCGAGCGTTGAGCCGGGCCTTGTACCAATAGACCCGAGTTGCCGTAGCGCCTCGTATCAGACTCGATCGGCGGGTTGAATGACTTACCCCCCGGTCTCTTCGCGACCCGCCGAGGCCAGTCCCCACGCCTTGAGCCGCTTCCAGAGGGTCACCCTCGAAACGCCCAGCCGGCGCGACGCCTCGGCCCGGTTCCACCCGCAGGCGTCGAGGGCCGCCACCACCCGGTCGCGGTCGAGCGGCCCCCGAGCCGGCGCCGGCGCCTGCTCGCCGCGGCCACCCGGCCCCGACCGGGCGGCGTGCAGGTCCTCGGGGAGGTGGACCACCTCGATGAGCCCCCCCTCGGCCCGCAGCGCCGCGAACTCCAGCGCGTTCTGCAGCTCGCGCACGTTGCCGGGCCAGTGGTACGCGTGGAGCGCCTCGAGGGCCGCCGGCGAGAGCCCCGCCGCGCGGACGCCGCCGCCCCAGACCAGCCGCGCCAGGTGGGCCTCGGCGATGTGGGGGAGGTCACCCGGCCGCTCGCGGAGCGGCGGCAGTCGGATGGGGAAGACGGCGAGCCGGAAGTAGAGGTCGGCGCGGAACCTCCCCTCCTGCACCAGCGCCTTCAGGTCGCGGTGGGTGGCGCAGATGAGCCGCACGTCGACGCGGACCGGGACCGAGTCGCCCACCCGCTCCACCTCCCGCTGCTCGATGACCCGCAGGAGCTTCACCTGCACAGCGGGCGAGACGTCGCCGATCTCGTCGAGCAGCAGGGTCCCGTGGTCCGCCTCCTGGAAGCGCCCGCGGCGGTCCCGGACGGCGCCGGTGAAGGCCCCCTTGACGTGGCCGAAGAGCTCGCTCTCCAGCAGGTTCTCGTTGAGCGAGGAGCAGGAGACCCGGACGAAGGGCCCTTCGGCGCGGCGCGAGCCCAGGTGGATGGCCGAGGCCACGCACTCCTTCCCGGTCCCGCTCTCGCCCAGCAGCATCACCGTGGCGTTGGACTGGGCCACCCGGCCGATGGTGGCGAAGAGCTCCTGCATGGGCGGTGAGCGCCCGATCATGCCGCAGAGCTCCCCGGTCGCCTCGGCCCCGGGCGGCCGGGGGCGGCGCCCGTCGAGCCCCTCCTCGCCCATGGCGGTGAACGACTCGAGCGCCCCCACCACCTCGCCGTCGGGCCCGGCCAGCGGCACCGCGTTCTTCACGATCAGCAGCAGCCGGCCGTCCCTGGTCCTCATCGTGCAGGTCTTGGCGGTGCGACCCTGCTCGACCAGGCCGCAGCGGATCGGCCCGATGCCGCAAGCGCAGCCGTGCACCGCGTCGCCTGCGAGGATGGAGCAGTCGCGCCCCAGCGCCTCGGCCAGGCTCCAACCGGTGATCCGCTCCGCCGCCCGGTTCCAGGAGGTGACCTTCCCGGCGAGGTCGATGGTGAAGACGGCGTCGAGGAGGGCGTCGGACAGGGTGCGGAGCGCCTCCTCCGACCCGAGGCCGAGGTAGGGGAGTCGCGGCGCCACCGGGCTGGAGAGGGTGAGGCGAGGAGGCACGGTCTTGCTCCCTTGGTGCCGCCCTGGACGGAGGCCGTTCAGGTGAACGCTCACCGGTTAACGCATCCCGCGACGATGAGTTGCGGCGATGCGGCATGGCGCCGCGCGACCGGTGGGTGAGGACCCCCAACCTCGCCGCCTGCCGCGGATCCGTGGGTGGGTCAGGCCACCCAGCCCGTTGGTACGGGCGGTGCTCCCTGAGCACCCGCGGAACCGGGTCGAACGACCTGCCACCACCCTCCGCGAAAGGATCCACCGTGAGACTTCTCCGGAACACCCTCCTCGCCGCCGCCGTCGCGGCCCTCGCCGCCTGCAGCAGCGACAAGACCTGCGCCGACTTCTGCGGCGCCGGGAACACCTGCAGCGGCGATCAGTGCGTCCCGCTCGCCTGCACCCCGGCCTGCGGCGCCGGCACCGCCTGCCAGATGGGCGCCTGCGTGCCCGTGCAGGCCGTCACCTGCGCCGCCCCCTACCCCGGCTGCGCCGCCTGCGACACCACCGGCGCCACCCCGGCCTGGGTCGGCCAGTGCGGAGGCGGCACCACCTGCAACACCACCAACGACACCTGCATCGGCACCGCCACGCTGCACGCCGAGCTGGGCGCCAAGGGCGGCCCGCTCCACGGCCCGTTCGCCTCCGGCTACGCGGTGACCGCCGCGTGCGTCACCTGCCACGCCCCCCAGGCCGCCGAGGTCATGGCCTCGCAGCACTGGACCTGGGCCAGCCCGGCCCCGGATCTCGTGGCCGCCGATGGGATCACCCCGGTCACCGGCGCCATCGGCAAGAAGAACCTGATCAACAACTTCTGCGTGGGCACGCCGTCGAACGACATCCGCTGCGACCAGTGCCACGCCGGCTACGGCGGCGACCCCGACACCGCCAAGCCCCAGAAGTCGGCCCGCAACTACGCCTCGGCCGGCACCAACACCGCCGACTCCTCCATCCCCCTCGAGCACCGCGTCGACTGCCTCGTCTGCCACTCCAACCCGGCCACCGGCTACGCCAAGGAGCCCAAGGCCTTCGGCAAGCCGGTCAGCACCCTCAACCTGGCGGTGGCGGCGCAGGACATCCGCAAGCCGACCCGCGCCAACTGCGGCGCCTGCCACTTCTACGCCGGTGGCGCCGACAACGTGAAGCTGATGGGCTCCTCGCTCAAGAACCCCACCGAGGCCATCGACGTCCACATGGGGCGCGGCATGGAGTGCCTCGACTGCCACGCCGGCGCCAACCACACCTACCGCGGCGGCGGCGTCCACGTCCCCGGGCACGCCGGCCGGGCCGCTTGCAGCGACTGCCACGGCGCGACGCCGCACGACGCCGGCAGCACCAACGGCACGACGCTCAACACCCACGCCGGCAAGATCGCCTGCCAGACCTGCCACATCCCGAAGTTCAGCAAGGGGCAGTTCGGAAAGGTGGACTGGGACTGGTCCTACCTGGGCGACAACGCCACCTGCTCCGGCGCCCCCGGCACCTGCACCGCGGGCGTCATCACCACCAAGGTGAACGACGATGGCACCGCCAACACCAACTCGCTCAACTCGGTGGTGACCTACGACTACATCAAGGGGCGGTTCACCTGGCAGAAGAACATCACCCCGGCCTACCGCTGGTCGAACGGCAAGAGCACCCACACCCTGCTCTCCAGCAAGGGCGACATGACCGGCATGGGGCTCACCACCGCCGACGCCACCCGCCTCTCGCTCGGCGAACCGGTCGGCACCCAGGCCAACGGCAAGATCATGCCCTTCAAGCTCATGCGGGGCCGCCAGCCCGTGTTCATCGACGGGGCCAACAGCTACGTCCTCAACCCGAACCTCATGGGGACGAGCGGGCTCTGGGGCGTCATCCAGGCGGCGGGCTACAGCTACCCGGCCTATGACTTCGACGGGGCGGCGGCGGTGACCCCGGCGCTGGCCTCCTTCGACGCCAACGGCAACGGCTTCATCGACCCGGGGGCCGAGTCGATCGCCGCCCTGTGGGGCAAGATCCTGGCCGCCGGCGCGGTGGCGGCCGGCCAGGCCACCGGGGTGACCCAGTTCCCCAGGTATGACGGGGCCACCCCCGGCTACGACTGGCGCTACACCAAGCTGTACATGGACATGAACCACGAGGTGGCGCCGAAGACCCAGGCCCTCGGCGCCAACGGCAACTGCGCCGACTGTCACAGCGCCACGCCGAAGATCCCGCTGTGCGAGCTGTACCCGGTGGCCCCCAGGCCCCCGGGCGTGACCTGCCCGTAGCCGGCTGGCTCGTCTGAACGCGGGGCCGCGCCTCCGGGATCCGTCCCGGGGGGCGGCCCTGCCCGAAGAGCTGCTCGGCCAGCTCGCCTCCCCAGAAGAGGAGGAGCGCCATGAGCACCACTGAACCAGTAGACCCGAGTTGCCGTCGCGCCACTTGCCAGACTCGATCGGCAGGTTGAATGACCTCCCCCCAGGAGGTGGGCGAGTTCCTCCGCCAGCTTCAGGCGCTGCAGCTCCTCCAGCGAGGTGGACCGGGCGAGCTCGGCCGGGTCGTCGGCGGCGCTCGGAGCCTCGGGAGGAACAGGGGTCTGAGCGGGCATGCGGAAGCGGGTACGCCCGTTTCTCGCCCCTGCCGTCGGGTGCGGCGGCGATGGTCGGCCGGGAGGACGACCGTGCGGTTGGTCGATGCGGCTCACCGCCGGGTTACCATGGACCATGCCCATCGAGGTCTTCGCTGCCAGCCGCTGGACGCCGGGGAACCACCTCTTTCCAACGATCGTCGAAGTCACCGACCCCATCGCCAGTCACGGGCCCCGCAAGGCCGACGCGCGGCGCATCAAGGACCTCATCGAGGCGGCGCAGCGGGATCACCTGCCGGCGGCCCCGGTCGATGGCCCGACCAGGCACTGCCCCTCCTGCGCGGAGACCATCAAGCAGGCCGCCACAGTCTGCCGATACTGTGGCCGCGAGCTGCCCTGAGCCCCCGGTGACCATGCGCGAGGAGCCCCCGATGATGACCGGCGTGCCGTCGATCCGGGCTGCGGTCGTCGCGCTGCTGCTCGCCCCCGCCCTGGCCTGGGCCGGGGAGCCGCTCCCCGCCCCGCCGGCCTCTCCCACCGCCCCGCTCCCGGCCGACCACCCCTGGAGCGTCTCGCTCGGCACCGGCGCCGGAGGCTTCGTCGAGTTCGTCGATGCCTTCTCCAACGGCGGGCCTGGCGGCTACGACTCGTCGCAGCGGTCCAACCGTCTCCAGCTCAACGTCCGGGCCGATCGCCAGCTGGACCGCTGGCTCCGGGTCGGCCTCGCCTGGACGTACAACCGCTGGACCGACACCTACTTCTCCGGCGGCGCCGAGACCGGCTCCATCGACAACCAGGTCCACTCCCTGCTGGCCGACGTCACCCTCCGCTGGTACCGCGCCGAGCACGTCGAGCTCTACAGCGCGCTGGCCGCCGGGGCCGGGCGCTGGAGCCAGGCCGGGACCGGCATCGGGAGCTCGCAGGACGGCGTCCAGTCCGGGTTCGCCTTCCAGCTCCGCTACTTCGGGATCAACGCCGGGAGCGAGCGGATCCGGGCCTTCGTCGACCTCGGGATCGGCATGGAGGGGCTGGTGGTGGCCGGGGCGACGCTGCGCTTCTGAGCACCACGAGTCCCGCAGCCTCAGGACGGCTGGTCGAGTGCCATCCCCCGGCCAGGGAGGGTTCCGGATTGCAGGTCAGGGCTCGCCGATCGTCGCCAGGGACTCGGCCGCGCTGACCACCATGACACCCGCGAAGTTGCCGACGGCGAGCACCTGTCGGGCCTGCGTCTCGCGCCCCTTCAGCCGCTTCAGGACGCGCGGCAGGTCGAGGATGCGCTGGCACTCCACGGCGATGGCCGGCGACCAGCCCAACTCGTAGCGGAGCCGGGCCGCCTTGAGGACGCCCGCCGGCACGCCGGCCCGGTTGAGGATGCCACTCACCACCACGTTCGTGTCGATGACGGTCCGGGTCACCGGCGGCGGCTCCGCACCTCGCGCTTCGCCTCGGCGGCCAGCTTGGCCGCCTCCTCGTCAGTCATGTCACCGTCGGCCTTGTCCGCGTCGAGCAGCCGCGCCAGGTCGACGACCGCCCGCCGCTTTCGGGCCGCGGCGATGACCTCATCCTGCCTGCAGGGCCACCCCGGGTCGTGCCGCTGCGTTCACGGATCCACGCGGCCCTCGGCTGGACCTTCCCCCGTGGTCTGCTCGGGCACGGGTTCCAGATCCAGGCCCGCCGCTCACCGCCACCAGGCCTCGAGCGGCGGCGGCGCGGCCGGCTCGACGAACTGGCCCGGCCGCGGGACCACGATGGCTACGCCCCGGGCCGCGGCGGCGGCCACCGCCTCCTCGGCCGGCGCGTTCCAGGCGTGGAACGCCAGCTGGAAGGTCCCCCAGTGGACCGGGAGCAGGAGCCTCCCGCCGAGATCCTGGTGCGCCTGGACCGCCTCCGCCGGCGAGAGGTGGATGTCCGGCCAGAGCCGGTCGCTGGCGCCGACCTTCATGAGCGTGACGTCGAAGGGGCCGTGCGCGGCGCCGATGGCCTTGAAGCCGTCGAAGTAGCCGCTGTCGCCGCTGAAGAAGAGCCGGTGGCGCGGCCCCTTCACCACCCAGGACGACCAGAGCGTCTCGTCGCGCCGGAGCGGGTGGCGCCCGGAGTAGTGCCGCGCCGGCGTGGCGACCAGCTCGAGGGCGCCGACCCGGACCACCCCGCCCCAGTCGACCTCGTCGACCTGCGCCGCCGGGATCGACCAGGCCTCGAGGTGCGCCCCCACGCCGAGCGGCACGGCGAAGCGGGTCCCGCGCGCGGCCAGCGCCTGCACCGTGGCCATGTCGAGGTGGTCGAAGTGGTCGTGCGAGATGAGCACCACGTCGACGGGCGGCAGCGCCTCGAGCGGGATCGGCGGCGGGTGGAAGCGGCTGGGCCCGACCAGCGTGGAGGGCGAGGCCCGCTCGCTCCAGACCGGGTCGGTGAGCAGCCGGTGGCCGTCGATCTCCACCAGCGCCGTGGCGTGGCCGATCCAGGTGACGCGTAGCCCGGAGGAGGGCGGCCGGGCGTAGTCGGCGGCGCGGCGCGCCTCCACCGGGACGGGCCGGGCGGGGACCCGGCCCTCGCCACCGCCGAGCTGCCGCCGGACCATCTCCCACCCGCTCCCCGGCGCCATCATGCTGGTCGGGATGGGGTTGACGAACCTCGTGCCGTCGAAGCGCGGCGAGCGGCGCGCCCGCTCCAGCCGGGCGCCCTCCAGCTTCCCACCCAGGCTCGCGAACCAACCGGTCGACCAGGCCGCCATGGCGACGCCTCCGAGCAGGATGAACGCCAGCACCGGTGGCCAGCGACGGCGCGGCGGGGGTGGCATGGCGCCAGCATACCTTCCCCGTCGCCTCGCGTAGGATACGGCCCGTGCTCCCGCTCCTCGCCGCGCTCCTCGTGGCCACCGCGCCACCTGCGCCAGCCGGCCTCGTCAACGTGGGCGCGCGCCTCCCCGACGCGGTGCTCGACATCCGCTACGCCACGCCCGACAACTTCGTGGGTCGGCCGCTCTACCCGGTGGCCCGCTGCCTGCTGCTCCCCGGGGTGGCCGATCGGCTCGGCCGGGCCGCGGCGGCGCTGCGCAGGCAGGGGTTCCGCCTGCTGCTCTTCGACTGCTACCGGCCGCTCTCGGTGCAGCGCGAGCTCTGGAAGGCGATGCCGAGGCGCGGCTACGTCGCCGACCCGGCCACCGGCTCCCACCACAACCGGGCCGCAGCCGTCGACCTCTCGCTCGCCGACCCGGCGGGCCGGCCGGTGGAGATGCCGACCGGCTTCGACGCCTTCGGGCCGAAGGCCCGCGCCTGGGCGACCGAGGGGGTGAGCGCACCGGCCCGCCGCCACCGCGACCTGCTGCGCCAGGCCATGGCGTCGGCCGGCTTCAGCGTCAACCCGGTCGAGTGGTGGCACTTCGACGCCCCCGGCGCGGCCGGGCTGCCGCTCCTCGACCTCCCGCTCGACGGACCGCTCGACCCGTCCCGCGCCCCGGCGCCCGGGGGCGCCGCGCCGTGACGCGGCCACCCCGTCGATCCGGCGGAGCCGCCAGCACCGACGCCGAGCTGGAGCGTCGCTGCGCCGGGGCGCTGGCCGGCGAGCGCGGCGCGGTCTTCACCCCGGCCCCCGAGGCGCGGCTGCTGGCCGCCTTCTCCCTCGCCGAGCTGGCGGCGCGGCGCGGCGGACCGGCGGTGGCCGCCTCGCTCCGCGCGCTCCTCTCCGGCCGGCGCTCGGCGGCGCTGGGCGCGGCGCTGGACGGCGCGCGGGTGCTCGACTTCGCCTGCGGCGCCGGGGCCCTGCTGATCGCCGCCGCCGGGCTGGCCGGCCGCCAGGGTGCCCGCCTCCGGCTGCTCGGCCTCGACGTGGCGCCGCTCGCCGTCGAGACCACGGCGGCTCGGCTCCGGCTCCTCGGCGCCGACGCCAGGGTCCGGCGCGCCGACGCCGTCCGGGCCCGCTGGCCGGAGGCCGACCTGGTCCTCGGCAACCCGCCCTTCCTGCGACACGAGGCCCTGCCGCCGGCGCAGAAGGCGCGGGCCGCCGCGCGCAGCGGGCTGCCGCGGCAGGCCGACCTCTCCGCCCACCTGGCGGCACTGGCGCTGCGCCACGCCCCGGTGGTCGGGCTGGTGCTGCCCCGCGCGCTCGGCTCGAGCCGCTCGGCCGCGCCGCTCTGGGCCGACGCCACGGCCCGCGGCGGCTTCACCCTGCGGCTGCGCTCGCTCGCCGCCGGCAGCTTCGCCGCCTCGATCGACACCGAGCTGGCCTGCTGGGTGGCGGGGGCCGCCGGCCGCCCCCCGGTCGAGGCCGCCGCGCCGCTCGACACCCTCGGCGACGCCGACCTCCTCACCCTCACCGGCTCCGGCCGCCCGGCCGCGCCCTTCCGCCTGCACCGCGCCGGCCCGCGCCCGCCCCCGGCGGCGGCGGTCCCGCTCTCCAGCCTCTGCCAGGTCCGCTTCGGCCTGAAGACCGGCTGCAACCAGTTCTTCCACCTGCTCCCGCTCGGCGGCGGCCGCTACCGCTCGGCGCTGCTGGGGGAGGTGGCGCTGGCGGCGGGCGACGTGGCGCCGCTGCTCTTCTCGCTCAAGGAGGCCCGGGCCCCGGAGCGGTGCGAGCCGGCCCGCGTCCTCTTCCGCCCGGCCGGGGCGCCGTCGCGCCTGGCCCTCGAGTACCTCCGCCGCGGCGAGGCGGCCGGCATCCAGCTGCGGCCCACCTGCGCCGGCCGTTCCCCGTGGTGGCGCACCGCCCCCGGCCGCCAGGCGGCGCCGCTGCTCTACCCGGCCAAGCTCGGGGCCCGGGCCTTCGCGGTCCTCAACCAGGGCGGGCTGCTCGAGGACAAGAAGTGGCACGCCCTCTTCCCGGCCGGGGTGGAGCCCTGGGCGCTGGGGCTGGTGCTCTCGGCCACCCCGGTGCGCCTCGCCATCGACGAGGGGGCGCGGCAGCTCACCGGCGCCCAGTCGATCGCCGACGTCGACTGCCGCGTGCTGGCGGCGGCGCCGGTCCCCTCGCGCGAGGCGCTGGCCGGGATCGAGCCGGGGCTGGCGGCGCTCCGGGCGCGCCTGGCGACGGCCGAGGTGACCACCGACCTCGCCGCGATGCTGGCCCGCCCGGCGCAGCTGGAGCTCGACCTGCTGGTGGGCGCAGCCCTCGGGCTCGACGGCGGCGAGGTGCTGCAGCGCCGCGAGGCCCTCGTGGCCCGGGTGGCCGAGCGGCTCGACCACGGGGCGGCGGTGCGGGCGCGGGTCGCCGCCGGGTGAACGGCGGCGCGCCACGGACTGCCGTTACCGCGCCGTCCGGCGCAGCCGGCCGGCCAGGCGGAGCGCGTCCTCGTTGACGGCGGCGGTGAGGGTGCGTCCCTTGTCCCCGGCCACCATCTTGTCGATGGCGCCGGCCAGCTCCGCCCCCTTGGCGCCGAGCGGCGCGCGGCGCGAGAGCCAGTCGAGCCCCAGCACGGCGTGGTAGCGGGCCGCCAGCTCGGCGTCGCTCTGGACCGGCTTCACCAGCGCCTCGGCGAGCGCCCCGGCCTGCGCCGCGTCGCCGGCGCGCCCCACCTCGAGCGCGGCGCGGTCGCGCACCGCCGCGTCGGGGTCGGTGAGCTTGCCGGTCCAGCAGGCCACCGCGCCGGCGCAGGCGCGCGCCGCATCGAGCCGGGCCACCATGCCGTCGAGCGCCGCCTTGCGCGTGACCGGGCAGCCGCTGGCGCAGCCCCGGGCGGCGGCGGCCACCAGCGGGCGCTCCGCCTCGCCGCCGATGAGCGAGAGGGCGTCGAGCGGCCCCTCGCGGGCGTCGAGGTCACCCGCCGCGGCGGCGGCGCGCAGCGGCGCCAGCGCCGAGCCGTCGCCGATGCGGGCCAGCGCCTCGGCGTACCGATCGCGAGCGTCGTTCTCCTTCGACCTGGCGAGCAGCGCGCTGATGGGAGCGACCGCCTCGACGGCCCGGAGCCGGCCGAGCGACTCGGCGGCGAAGACCCGGACGAAGAGCTGGGCCGAGGGCACGGGGTCGGTGTAGCCAAGCGCGGCCAGCAGGGCCGGCACGGCGCCGGGACCGCCCACGTCGCCGAGCACCTGGGCCGCCTTGGCGCGCAGCGCGGCCGGGTGGATGCCCTTCGAGGCGGCCCAGCGCGAGAGCTCGGCGTCCTTCCCCGCCACCGCCGCCGAGAGCGGCGCCGACATGGGCGGCCCGAGCTGCGACGCCGCGAAGGCGGCCTCGGCGAAGAAGGAGACCCCCGGCCGCTCCACGTAGAGCATCCGCACCACCGCCGGCACGGCCCGGGCGTCGCCGATGCGCCCCAGCGCCAGCAGCGCCTTCTTGACGGCGAAGGCCTCGCCCTGCTCGTCGTTGACGACGGCCAGCAGCGGGTCGACGCCGGCCGGGTCGCCGATGGTCCCGAGGGCGTCGATGGCGGCCACCTGCGTGAAGGGGTCGCGGGAAGTGGTGAGCGTGGCCAGCGCCGGGACGGCCTCGCGGGCGCGCAGGGCGCCGAGCGCGGTGGCGATCTTCTGGTTGGCGTCGTTGACGTCGCGCTCCGCCTTGCCGGAGCCGTCGATGGCCTCGATGAGCGCCTTGGCGGCCGCCGGGTCGCCGATCTCGCCGAGGATGAGCGCCGCCTCGGCGCGCGCCCGGGGGGCCTGCTTGAGCACCTCCGAGAGCGGCTTCACGGCCGCCTTCCTGTCGCCCGGGGCGGTCCGCGCCCGCTCGAGGGCCGCCAGCTTCTCGTCGATCCGGTTGCGGGAGGCGGCCCGCTCGGCCCAGCCCTCGGCGTCCTTGGGATCGGCACAGGCGGCGAGCAGCGCGAGGACGGCGAGCGTGGCGGGACGGAGGTGGCGCATGCTGGATCCCCTTTGAACTTTCGATTGTACGCTGCGATCGCCGGGTCGCAAGGGCACCCCGGCATCCGGTCGCCCCATTCGGCCGGCACCCGGCCAAGGGTGGCCGCTCGACCCGCCGCCCCCTTCCGCGTACAAGGGGCAGCCATGCGCGTCGTCTTCCTGGGAACCCCCGAGTTCGCCGTCCCGACCGTGGAGGCCTTGGCGCGCGCCGGCCACCAGGTCCTCGCGGTGGTGGCGCAGCCGGATCGCCCGGCCGGGCGCGGGCAGGCCCTCAAGGTCCCGGCCACCAAGGCCTGGGCCGAGGCGCGCGGCGTGCCGGTGCTGCAGCCGGAGAAGGTGCGCGACGGCGCGCTGGCGGCGGCGCTGGGGGCGCTCCATCCCGACGTGCTGGTGGTGACCGCCTACGGCCGGATCCTCGGCCGCGACCTGCTCACGCTGGCGCCGCTCGGCGCCGTCAACGTGCACGCCTCGCTGCTGCCCCGCTGGCGCGGGGCCGCGCCCATCCAGTGGGCGGTCGCCTCCGGAGACCGCGAGACCGGGGTCACCGTCATGCAGATGGACGAGGGGCTCGACACCGGCGACATGCTCCTGGTGCGGACCGCGGCCATCGGCGCCGAGGAGACGGCCGAGGCGCTGGCCCCGCGGCTGGCCGCGCTCGGCGGCGAGGCCATCGTCGAGGCCCTGCCGCTGCTGGCGGCCGGGGCGCTGGTGCCGGTGAGGCAGGCCGCGGGCGAGGTGACGCTGGCGCCCATCCTGGAGAAGGCCGACGGCCGCCTCGACTTCGACCGGCCGGCCACCGAGCTGGCCTGCCGGGTCCGCGGCTTCACCCCCTGGCCGGGGACCTTCACCTCGCTCGGCGGCAGGGCGTTGAAGGTGCACCGCGCCGCGGCCCTCGACGGGGCCCCCGGCGACGGCCCGCCCGGCACCGCCCGGGTGGTGGACGGCGCCCTGCGCGTGGCCTGCGGCGGCGGCACCGCGCTGGGGCTGCTCGAGGTCCAGCCGGAGGGGAAGAAGCGGATGGCGGCGCGCGACTTCGTCAACGGGCTGCCGGCCGGCGCCCTGGTGCTCGGCGCATGACGGCGCCCCCGGTCACGGCCCGCTCCATCGCCTTCGACGTGCTGATGCGCGTCGAGGAGGGCGGGGCCTTCGCCTCCCGCGCCCTCGACGCCGCGCTCTCCCAGGCCGGCGCCCTGCCCCCGCGCGAGGCCGGGCTGGCCACCGCGCTGGTCTACGGCACGCTGCGCCGGGCCCTCCAGCTCGACGCCGCGCTGGCGCCGCACAGCTCCCGCCCCATCGACAAGCTCGACCCGGCGGCGCGGGTGCTGCTCCGCATGGGCGCCTACCAGCTGCTGGTGATGCAGACCCCGCCCCACGCCGCGGTGGGCGAGACCGTGCAGCTGGCCAAGGGGAGCGAGCACGGACGCGCCGCCGGCTTCGTCAACGCCGTGCTGCGGGCCCTGCTCCGGGCCGGCGCGCCGCCGCCGCCGCCCTCGCTGGCCGAGGACCCGGTCGCGCACATCGCCGCGGTCGAGTCGCTGCCGCGCTGGCTGGCCGAGGAGTGGGTGGCCTGGCTGGGCGCCGAGGAGGCGCTGGCGCTGGCCGCGGCCATGAACGGACCGGCGCCGCTCACGGTCCGCTCGCCGCGCATCGGCGAGCTGCTGGAGCGGGCGCTGGCGGCCGGGCTGACGGCCAGGCCCTGCGCCGGCTCGCCGGACGGGCTGACGCTCGGCGGCGGCTCGGTGGCCGACCTGGCGCACGCCGCGGCCGGGCTGCCGTTCCAGGTCCAGGACGAGGGGGCGCAGGCGACCGTGCTGCTGGCCGCCGGCCACCTGCGTGGCCGCACCGCCCGGGTGCTCGACGCCTGCGCGGCGCCGGGCGGGAAGGCCTTCCACCTGGCCGAGCTGCTCGGCCCCGGCTCGGAGGTGGTGGCCGTCGAGCTCCACCCGCGCAAGGCCGAGGCGCTCAGGCAGGAGGCGCAGCGTCGCGGCCTGCCGGTGACCGTGATCTGCGCCGACGCCTCGAGGCCGCTGCCCGGCGTCGCGCCCGGCAGCTTCGACGCCGTGCTGGTCGACGCCCCTTGCGCCGGGCTCGGCACGCTGCGCCGCCACCCCGAGCTGAAGCTGCGCCGCCTCCCCGGGGACCTGCCCCGCCTGGCCGCGCTGCAGCTCGAGATCCTGCGGGCCATGGCGCGCTACGCCAAGCCGGGCGCGCCGGTCACCTACGCCATCTGTTCCCTGTCGCGTGCCGAGGGGCCGCAGGTGGTGGCGGAGATGCTGGCCGAGGGCTGGCGGCGCGACCCGGCCCCGGCGGCGGTGGCCCGCTCCATGATCGACCCTTCCGGGGATCTCCTCACCCTGCCCCACCGGCACGGGGCCGACGGGTTCTATGCCGCCAGAATTGTCCGGACATCCGATCCCTACCGAGAGTAAGGTCTCGGGGGTGGACCGAAAGGTCCGCGGTTCGGCCGCATTTCCATAACCCCCCGGACTCCCCGGTCCGTGGAAGAACCGCCACGACCGCGCCTCGGCCGGGTCGCCGGCCGCTTGGCCTGCCGCCCCTCCCTCCGGTCGGCTAGGATGCCCCGGCCATGACGCCCCCCATCCGCATCGCCCCTTCGCTCCTCTCCGCCGACTTCGGCCGCCTGGCCGACGAGGTCCGCGCCGTCGAGGCGGCCGGCGCCGACTGGATCCACGTCGACGTGATGGACGGCCGCTTCGTCCCCAACATCACCATCGGCCCGCTGGTGGTGGAGGCGGTCCGCAAGGTGACCCGGCTCCCCATCGACGCCCACCTGATGATCGTCGAGCCGGAGCGCTACGTGGAGGCCTTCGCCAAGGCTGGCGCCGACGTCATCAGCGTCCACGCCGAGGTCTCGCCCCACCTGCACCGGACCCTGCAGGCCATCCGCGCCGCCGGCGCCCGGCCCGCCGTGGCCCTCAACCCGTCCACCGGCCTCGAGGCCGTCGAGTACGTGCTCGGCGACTGCGACATGGTCCTGCTCATGACCGTCAACCCGGGCTTCGGCGGCCAAAAGTACATCGACGCCTGCACCGAGAAGGTGCGCCGCCTGCGCGCCATGGCCGACGCCCGCAAGCTGCCGCTCGAGCTGCAGGTGGACGGTGGCGTCAAGCCGGAGACCATCGCCGCGGTCGCCGCCGCGGGCGCCAACGTCTTCGTGGCCGGGACCGCCGTCTTCGGCCAGGGGGACTACGCCCGCGCCATCGCCGACCTCCGGTCGGCCGCCGGGCGCGGTCCTCGGTGAACCTCGCCGCCGCCATCGCCATCGCCGCCGGCTCCATCGCCATCTCCGTCGGCTTGGTCGAGGACGGCCGGGTGAGGCTGGTGGTGCACGACGACGGGGTCGGCATGACTGCCGAGCTGCAGCGCCGCGCCTTCGAGCCGTTCTTCACCACCAAGGGCGAGGGCAAGGGGAGCGGCCTCGGCCTGCCGGTGGCGCGGGCCCTGGCCGAGAGCCGGGGCGGCGCGCTGCGGCTGGAGTCCCGGCCGGGCGAAGGAACCACGGCCATCCTCGAGCTGCCCGAGGCCGCGCCGCCGCGCGACATCCACGCGGTCAGCGACGCTCCACCCGGACCGGCGCCACGCCGCGCTCGATGAGGCCGAGCGCCGCGGCCGCGGCACGTGAGAGGTCGACGAGCCGCCCGCCCACGAACGGGCCGCGATCGTTGACCGTCACCTCCACGCTCCGCCCCTCGCGCAGCTCGGTGACCCGCAGCCGGGCGCCGAACGGCAGGGTGCGGTGGGCGCAGGTGAAGGCGGCCGGGTCGTAGCGCGCGCCGCTGGCGGTGAGGTGGCCGCGGAGCGAGTCGGCGTAGAAGCTGGCCGTCCCCTCCTCGACGCCGCCGGGGCGATCGAGGCCGCCGCCCGGCCCGCGCCGCGCGGTGGCGCACCCGGCGGCCAGCAGCAGCGCCAGCGCCCACGGCCCGAGGCGCCTCATGCGGCCCGCTCCAGCGCCCGACGCACCTCGGGGTGGGCCCCCAGCAGCGCCAGCGCCTCGCCCAGCAGCGAGCGCCCCGGCTCCATCTTGAACCAGGTGGAGGCGCCGGACGGGTGCGGCAGCGGGATGACCTCGACGGCGTGGCCATGCCAGTCCACCTCGAAGCTCCGTCCGATCACCTCGGCGAGCGGCCGCGAGCCCAGCACCTCGCCGATGGCGAGCCGGCCGATGGGCACCACCAGGCGGGGCCGGAGGATGGCCAGCTCCTGCTCGATGAAGGGCCGCCAGCGCAGGATCTCGGCCGGCGTCGGCACCCGGTCGCCGCCGCCCTTGGCCTTGCCCGGGAAGCCGCGCGCCACCGCCGAGATGTAGAACGCCTCGCGGACCGCCGCCTCGCCGGCGCCGGTGGCCTGCTCGAGCCAGCGGAAGAGGGTCTTCCCGGCGGTCCAGGCGAAGGGCCGCCCCAGCTTCGCCTCGTGCGGCCCGGGCGCCTGGCCGAGCAGGAAGACCCCGCTCACCACCGGCGGACCGTGGACCGTCGGGCCGAAGCCCCGCGGGCGGAAGGCCGCCATCTCCAGGTGCAGCGTCCGCAGCGCCGCCTCGGCCTCGCGCCGGTTCACGGCCTGGCCCTCGCCCCAGCGCCGGTGGTCACGAGGCGCGCCACGGCTCCTCGCGGACCGAGTGGATCCACCCCTCGCAGCGCGGCACGTCGTGCGGCACGCCCTGGAAGCCGTCGGCCGCCGCCGCCGCCGCGCCCACCGCTGCCAGCAGGGCCTCGAGGTGGTCCCCGGTCCCGTCCTCGATGATGGGGGCGGCCTGCTCCATCTGGAACTCGATGCGGGCGGCGCTCCGCAGCAGGCGCAGGACGGTGGCCCGCGCCGAGCGCCGCGACCCGCCGGTCGAGTCGTCGCGCGTCTCCTCCTGGCCGCACAGGGCCCGGGCCACGTGGGCCGGCCTGACCTCGACGATGGTGGCGCCGCTGCTGCGCGGCGGGTCCCAGGGGACGAAGGCGGCGTCGAGCCCGGCCATGGTCACCAGGCCGAAGAAGGTGCGGCGGACGGAGCGCGGCGCGGTGGGCGGCACCGCCACGGCCCGGTAGCAGTCGGTGACGCGCCGCTGGTCGCGCCCCAGCTCGGCGCGCAGCCGCGAGGCGCCACCGGAGAAGTCACCGGTCTCGCCCAGGAAGCGCTCCTCGAGCTGCTTGCCGAGCACGGCCGGCCCCCGCAGGGCCTGGCGGAGCAGGCCGAGCTGGCGCAGGTGGATCTCGGGGAGGGAGAGCGGGAAGTCGACGCCGACCACCAGCCGCCCCTCGGCCCAGCGCAGCTGCTCCTCGAGCCAGCCGGCGAAGCGGGCGCGGATGTCGCGACGCCCCGGGGCGTCGCTGAAGGGGCGCCAGAGGCGGGCCAGCCGGGCCCGGTCCTTCTCGCACTCCAGGCTGGCGGCGACGATCTTGTTGCCCGCCCCCTCCACGCCGCTCCAGGCCAAGCCGACGAAGGTCCCGCGGGACGGCAGCGCCAGCCTGGGGGGCTGGACCCGTCCGTAGACGGCGCTGGCACCACCCTGTTCGAGTTCGTCGGCCACGCTCCGCGTTTACAGCCCACTCCGAGGGGGTGTCAACGAAGCGCCCCGAAAGGTCGACCCCTCACCCGCAAAACCAGTGAATACTCCCCCCCTCATGGCCTCGCCGCACCACATCCTGCTGATCGAGGACGACCCGTCGATCCAGGGCGCCATCTCCCTGCTGCTGGAGCGGGAGGGGTTCCAGGTCACCTGCGCCGGCAACGGCGCCGAGGCGCTGCGGCTGCTCGGCGCCGGCGAGGTCCCGGCCCTGATCCTGCTCGACATGATGATGCCGGTGATGAACGGGCTGGAGTTCCGGGCCGCCCAGCAGCGCGATCCTCGCCTCGCCGTCATCCCGGTGGTGGTCCTCTCGGCCACGCCCGGCGCCGAGGAGAGCGACGACCTCCCGCCGCCCGCCGCGGTCATGCCCAAGCCGTTCGACATCGACCAGCTGCTGGCCGCCGTCGAGGCCCACCGGATCCGCTGAGCGACTGGCCCTCCGCATCCGCCGGGACCATGGCCTCGGCCACGGCCGTCAGGCCCGGCGCGGGCCGGGACGCAGCCGCGCCAGCAGCAGGACGCCGATCACCACCGCGAAGATGGTGGGCTTGAGCCGGTCGGCCTTGACCCGCCAGGCGAAGTGGACGACGCCGAGCAGCGCCGCGGCGTAGGCCAGCCGGTGCAGCGCCTTCCAGCGCGCGAAGCCGAGCCGCCGCACCCAGCCGTCGGTGGAGGTGACCGCCAGCGGCAGGAGCAGCAGGAGCGCGGCGAAGCCGACGGTGATGAAGGGGCGCTTCACCACGTCGGCCACCACCACCTGCAGGTCGAAGAACTGGTCGACGCTGAGGTACCAGGCGAAGTGGAGCAGCGCGTAGCAGGCGGCGGCGACGCCGAGGCGCCGGCGCAGCCGGAGCGGCCAGCCGAGGCCGGTCCAGAGCCGGAGCGGGGTGGGCGCCAGCGACAGGGCGAGGAAGGTGAGTGTCCAGAAGCCGAGCCGGTTGAGCACCGCCTCGATGGGGTTGGCCCCGAGCCGGTGGCCGGCGGCGTCGGCGGCCAGCAGCGCCAGCGGCGCCAGCACCGCCACCCACCCGGCCGCCGTGAGCCACCGGTTCCGCGACGCGCCGTCCGGCATCAGTAGAGGGTGCGCGGGTCGAGGCCGGCGTAGAGCGAGGCCACCTCGCCGTAGCCGTTGAAGGGGAGCGTCTTGCGCTTGAGGAACTCGCCGATGCGCCGCTCGCGGGCCTGGCTCCAGCGCGGGTGGTCGACCTCGGGGTTGACGTTGCCGTAGAAGCCGTACTCCGAGGGGGCCAGCCGGCTCCAGCTGGTGGGCGGCTGCCTCTCGGTGAGGGTGATGCGGACGATCGACTTCACCCCCTTGAAGCCATACTTCCACGGCACCACCAGGCGGAGCGGGGCCCCGTTCTGCCCGGGGAGGACGCGGCCGTAGAGCCCGGCCGCCAGCAGGGTGAGCGGGTGGGTCGCCTCGTCGATGCGCAGCCCCTCGACGTAGGGCCAGTCGATCACGGCGCGCCGCTGGCCGGGGAGTTGCACCGGGTCGAGCAGGGTCTGGAAGGCCACGAACTTCGCCCGCGAGGTCGGCTCGAGCTGCCTGATCAGGTCGCCGAGCGGGAAGCCGATCCAGGGGATCACCATGGACCAGGCCTCGACGCAGCGCATGCGGTAGATCCGCTCCTCGAGCGGGAAGCGCCTGAGGAGCGCGTCGACGTCGAGGGTGAGCGGCTTCTTCACCTCGCCGTCGATGGTCACGGTCCAGGGGCGCGGCCGGAGCGAACCGGCGTTGCGGGCCGGGTCGGCCTTGTCGGTCCCCAGCTCGTAGAAGTTGTTGTAGCTGGTGACGTCGTCCCACGGCGTGGGCGCCTCCCCGCCGGCCAGCGCCGAGCGCTTCGCTACGGGCAGGTCGGCGCCGCTCGGCCCGCCCGCCGGCGTCCGGCCGGGCCAGCCGAGCGCCAGCGCCCCGGCCGCACCGAGCTTGAGGAAGTCCCGCCGGCGCAGCCAGAGCCGCTCCGGCGTCGCCTCGTCTCCACGCATGTCCGGCTTCCAGCGCGCCATGGTCCAGGACCTCCCAGGTGATTCTAGCTGGCGGCCGCCGCCCGCGCCGCGGTCGCGCTCCGCCGGCCCGTTCCCGGGGATTTCCTCACCCGGCGGGAGCCCGCGGGAGCGGGGGTGGTCCGGCCGGCTGGCCCGGGCCGGCACCGTCCGCTATGCTCCATGGCACCGCGGGCGCAGCCGTCGGCGAGCCGGGAGGACGGGGATGGAGCAGCCGGGAACCGGCTTCGAGCGGCGTGCCGAGAAGGCCCTCTGGAGCGTGCGCTACGTGGTGCTGCTGGCGGTGTTCGGCAGCCTGGTGGCCTCGCTGGCGGTGTTCTGGATGGCCACGGTGGATACCGTGCTCATGGCCAGCCACCTGGTGGGGTACGCCTCCCCGGCGCTGGAGCGGGCGACGCGCGCCGAGCTGAAGCAGGAGTCGGTGGGGCACGTCATCGAGATCATCGATGCCTACCTGCTGGCGGCCATCCTGCTGATCTTCGCCCTTGGCCTCTACGAGCTCTTCGTCTCCAGGCTGGAGCCGGCGCGCCAGGGCGAGGGGGCGGAGAACCTGCTCCTCATCCGCACCCTCGACGACCTCAAGAACCGGCTGGGCAAGGTGGTCATGCTCATGCTGGTGGTGGCCTTCTTCGAGCGGGTCATCTCGGTGAAGACCGCGACGCCCCTCGACCTGCTCCTGCTGGCCGGGGCCACGGCACTCATCGGCCTCGCCCTCAAGCTGACCCACACCAGCGGCAAGCACTAAAGGGGCGCGGGCGCCCCGCGCAGTCGGCGGGGCTACTTCTTCTTCCCGGCGCGGCACTGGTCGCGCTCGGCCTTGATCTCGTCGAAGAAGGCGGCCGGCACCACGCCCCCGCGCACCACCGGGTAGCTCCGCTCCATCGCCTCGCGCCACGGCTTCGGGTCGACGCTCACCACCTGCAGCCCCTGCTTCTTCATGGCGCCCACCGCGTCGACGTTGAGGCGGCGCACCTCGGCGTCGACCTTGACCCCGAGCTCCACGGCGATGGCCTGCAGCCTGGTCCGCGCCTCGGGGTTGATCTTCTCCCAGGCGTCCTTGCGGACGATGGTGGCGCCGTAGATGAAGCCCCACGGCAGGTCGACCATGTTGTCGGCCTTCTCGAAGAGCCGGGTGGTGAGGATGTAGAGCGGCACGTTGGTGATGCAGTTGATCATGCCGGTCTGGAGCGAGGGCACCACGTCGGTGGAGGAGAGGACCACCGGGCGGAAGCCGGCGGCGCGCCAGGCGTCGACGCTCTTGGGGTCGCCCTCCCAGGCGAAGACCTTGGCGTTGGCGGCCGCCATCTCGGCCGGGGTGCGGTAGGGCTTGTCGCAGAACATCGACATGGCGCCGATGCGGCTCCACTGCAGCACCACGTAGTTCTTGGCCTCGAAGGCCGCCTCGATCTTGGCCCGGGACTTCTGGAAGGTGCACTCCACCTCGGCCTCGTCGGTGAAGAACATGGGCAGCGAGAGCATCTGCGGCTCGGGCAGGACGTCGTGCATGCCGATGTTGGAGATGGAGCCGGCCTGCAGCTGGCCGATCCCCATCTTGCGGACCATGTCGCCCTCGCTCCCCTGCGTGCCGCCGGCGTAGACCTTCAGCTTCACCTGGCCGCCGGAGGCCTGCTCCCAGCGCTGCGCCATCTCCTTGAGGATCTCGTGCCAGGTCGAGCCGGCCGGCGCCAGCGTCCCGAGCTTGATGGTGACCTGGGCCTGCGCGCTGGTGGCGGCGAGCGCGACGAGCGCGGCGACGAGGAGCTTCTTCACTGGGGCTCTCCTGGTTGGTGACTGCGGGTGCGTGGACTAGAGGAAGAGATCGTCGACGTGGTCGAGCAGCAGCCTGGCGCGGCGCTGGGCCAGGGTGTTGACGAGCCGGTAGCGCGGGGCGGCGTCGAGGTCGGCCTTCACGACCTCCTCGAGGAGGGCGGTGAAGGCGGCCCGGTCCTGCGACTGCACCAGCAGCCCCTCGGCCAGGGAGACGCGCGGGCCGAGCTTCTGATTCAAGGAGAGCTGCAGGGCCCGGTCGTAGTGGGTCCGGACCCGGGCCGGGCCGCCGCCCTCGCGCTCGGTGCGGGAGGCGTCGTAGGCGACGAAGAACTCGTGGATCGAACCGTCGCTCCATGCCTCGTCGAGGGCCAGCGATCGCTCCATCATGGCCACCGGGGCGGGCAGCTCGGCCACCAGCCCGAGGTCGGCCTTGCCGCTCACGATGGCGAGGGTCCAGGCCGAGGCGGCCCAGTAGAGGAAGGGGACGTCGTCCTTCTTCGCCTTGGCCAGCGCTGGCGACAGGTCGCGCATGCCCCTCAGCTTCTGCCCCAGCCCGTCGCGCTGCAGGTCGAGGCCGCGCAGCCCGTAGTCGCGGGCCCGCAAGAAGAGCCGCTTGGCCCGGGCCCGCAGCACCTTGGCCTCGGCGAGGCGTCCGCCCAGGTCGGCGGCGTCGGCGTCGGCCGCCACGAAGGCGTAGGCGTACTGGGTGAAGCCGCTGCAGAGCGCCAGCAGCAGGTGCTCGTTCTTCGGGTCGGAGGCGAGGACCGACTCCATGGTCTTGAGGCCGAAGGGAACGGCCTCGCGGACCAGCTCGGGGTCGTCGTCGGTGGCGTAGGTGTCCCCGCCGGACGTCAGGGCGTTGGCCGCCACCCGGGCGGCGAGCGTGGTGCAGCCCGCCGAGGTGGCGAGGATGGTGGCGGCGAGTGCGAGGAGTCGACGGCGCGGCATGGGGCTTTTCCCCCGGCAAGTTCGTGGTACTCATATGCCCCCCGCCGGGCG
>Ga0315271_10000455_pt1 | contig 22365 bp, 16 predicted proteins | sample C3_top_MG_FD_204664 | JGI IMG/M metagenome (GOLD analysis project Ga0315271, IMG submission 204664) | Sediment microbial communities from Yellowstone Lake, YNP, Wyoming, USA - C3_top | ecosystem: Environmental > Aquatic > Freshwater > Lake > Sediment | place: USA: Wyoming | collected 2017-08-01
CCCGGAACGAAGATGCCGAGTACCGCGGCGACCCAGCCCCTCCGCGGCCGCGACGGGGCTGGCGGAGAATCGACGGCCTCCTCGATCGTACCCACGGCCCCTCTACCAATCCTTCTTGAACGCCAGCTCCTCGATCCGGTACGCGTGCAGCATGTCGTGCAAGAAAAGATGCCGGAACATGATGAAGATCGAGTAGCGGCTGAACTCCGAATGCCGCCCTGTCCGCTCCCATTGATCGTGCGTGAGCGGACGCAGCCGCTCGACCATCTCGCCGCGCTCGCGAACATAGCGCGCCAGGCTGGCATCGAGATCCATCCCCGCGAGCTTCTCCGGATGCTCATCCTCCGGCAGGTATGCCTTGATCACCGGATTGTCCTCCTTCAGCATCCGGTCCAGGCGGTCGAGGAACAGGCCGTGCGCCGTCGTGATATGGCACGCATGTTCGTGCGCGCTCCACTTCTCCGGCGCCGGACGACGCTTGAGGTTCGCCACCGGGACTTCCCTGATCAGCGGGATCAGCAACGCGGGACCGCGTTCGAGCGCCATGATCAGCGCGTCGGTGTCATGTGTAGCCATCGTCCCCTCACCTCGGCTGTGGCGGCCAGCGCCAGGGCGCGGCCGCGCGTACACGTTCCAGGGTCGTTGCCAATCTGCATCGACTCCCCCGGCGCGGCCAGCGCGTCCGCCCTCCCCGTTCCCTCCGGTCATCCGCATGCGCTTCATCGTCACCTCCCTCGCCGCTTTCACCTTCGCCGCGAGCGCTGCCGCCCAGGCCGTCCCCTCCCGGCAGCACGCGCCGCAGCCGCCGGCGCCAGCCGTCACCGCCGCCGATCTCGCGATGCGGCTCTATCAGTTCTCGGATGACTCCATGGCCGGCCGCCAGGGCGGCACCGACGGCAACATGCGCGCGACGGCCTACATCGCCGCCGAACTGAAGCGTCTCGGGCTCCAGCCCGCCGGCGACAGCGGGACCTACTTCCAGTACATCCCGCTCGTTCGGCGCTCTTTTGCCGCGGCGCTCACCCTCACGGTCGGTGCGACGAAGATCATGTCGCCCGCGGCGTGGCTCCCCTTCGGCGGACGCGGCACTCCGCGCTCCCTCGACGGCGTGCGCGTCATCTACGGCGGCGTCTTCACTGACTCAGCCACCTGGATCACCGCCGCGCAGGCCGCGGGACGCCTCGTCCTCTTCATGACGCCGCGGGACTCGGCCGGACCGCGCGCGATCGTTCCCTTCCTGCGCGGCAACAGCCGCTTCTCCCTTGCCGCCGGCATCGCACTCGTGGGACGCGAGCGCCTCACCGCCGCCGATCTCAAGCGCCTCGCCCGTCCCTCGGTCACCCTCAAGAGCGCGGTCACCGCAACGTCCGCACGCACCCCGCAGATGATGATCGTCTCGAACGCCACCGCCGCAACGCTCCTCGGCAAGCCGCTCGACGCCGCGAAGCCCGGTGATGACGGCGTCACGATCCACGGCGCCGTCACCTTCACCGAGATTCCTCTGCCGGCGCGCAACGTCGTCGCGGTGCTCCCGGGCAGCGACCCGCGGCTCCGCGGCGAGTACCTCGCCGTCGGCGCCCACAGCGACCACATCGGCATCCGCGACAGCGCCGTCGATCACGATTCCCTCCGTGCGTTCAACACCGCGGTCTGGGACCTCCGCGGCCGCGACCCGCTCGGCGCCGTACCGAGCCCCACCGCGCTCGCCGCCATCCACGTCAACGTGGACAGCCTCCATCGCGTGAGCCCCGCACGCCTCGACTCGATCAACAACGGCGCCGATGACGACGGATCGGGCTCCGTCGGACTCCTCGAGGTCGCGGAGGCCGCGGTCTCCCTCATGCCGCACCCCCGGCGCTCGCTCCTGTTCGTGTGGCACACTGGCGAGGAGCTCGGGCTCCTCGGCTCCCGCTGGTACGCCGACTACCCGACTGTGCCGCGCGACTCGATCGTCGCCCAGCTCAACATCGACATGATCGGCCGCGGCGGCGCGAACGATATCAAGGGCGGCGGCCCGAACTATCTCCAGGTGCTCGGCGCCTTTCGGCTCTCGACCGAACTCGGCAAGACCGCCGAGCGTGTGAATGCATCGCAGCCGGTCCCCTTCGTGATCGACTATGCCTTCGACGCGCCCGGGCACCCCGAGAACATCTACTGCCGCAGCGATCACGCGAACTACGCGCGCTGGGGGATCCCGATCATCTTCTTCACCACGGGACTCCACCAGGACTACCACCAGGTGACCGACGAACCGCAGTACATCGACTACGGCCACCTGGAGCGCGTCGCGCGCTACGTCTTCGACCTGAGCATCGTGCTCGCCAACCAAGACGCGCGTCCGGTGGTCGATCACGTCAAGCCGGATCCGAACGCTCCCTGTAAGCAGTAGCAGCACCATGGGTTAGCGAAGGGAGAGGGGCGGCAAGCCGCGTGGCTTGCCGCCCCTTGGTTCATGCGTTTCCAGTAAATGAGAACTCACATCAACTGATTATCGACGTAGAAACTGGCAAAGTGTTGCGTATTTCGTGCAGATATTGCACATTTCGTGTTACACCGAGTCGCCGCCCACCACGCCACCCGGAGCACCGCCCAACATGCCATCGTCGATCTCGAATCCGCGGAAGGCCGCCGTGCAGGAACTCGCGCGCCGCCTCCCGCGCGCTGCCGCGTCCTCCAATAGCGACGGTCACGGCCACCTGCCGCCGACCTCCGAATACTTCGGCATGAACACCTTCGGCGTTCGCCAGATGAAGGCGAAGCTGCCGAAGGACGTTTACGCGAAGCTCGCCGCCGCGATCCGTCTCGGGAAGAAGCTCGACGTCGAGATCGCCCCCACCGTCGCTCAGGTCATCAAGGAGTGGGCGATCTCCCGCGGCGTGACGCACTTCTCGCACTGGTTCCAGCCGCAGACGGGTCTCACCGCCGAAAAGCACGACGCGTTCCTGAACTTCGACGACAACAAGCAGCCGGTGGAGAGCTTCTCCGGCGCGCAGCTCATCCAGAGCGAGCCCGACGCCTCGAGCTTCCCCTCCGGCGGCCTTCGCGCCACCTGGGAGGCGCGCGGCTACACGGCCTGGAATCCGGCGAGCCCGGTCTTCATCGTCGAGAGCGGCGCCACGCGCACACTCTGCATCCCGTCGGTCTTCATCGGCTACAACGGAGAAGCGCTCGACGAGATGACGCCGCTGCTCCGCAGCTCCGACGTCCTCTCCCAGAAGGCGATGGAGCTCCTCGAGGTGCTCGGCGACAAGAACGTGCAGCGGGTCTTCACGACCCTCGGCCCCGAGCAGGAATACTTCCTGATCGATCGCGTGCACTTCGCCCTCCGCCCCGACCTCGTCATGGGCGGCCGGACGCTCATCGGCGCCGCTCCCCCGCGGGGCCAGCAGCTCGAGGATCACTACTTCGGCGGCATCCCGGAGCGGATCCAGGCGTGCATCTCCGAGGTCGAGCACGAGCTCTACAAGCTCGGCGTGCCGATCGTCACCCGGCACAACGAGGTCGCGCCCTGCCAGTTCGAGATGGCGCCGATGTTCGAGGAGTCCGACCTCGGCGTGGACCACAACCAGCTCGTGATGGCCGTCCTGCGCCGCGTCGCGATCCGCCACGGGCTCCAGGCGCTGCTGCACGAGAAGCCCTTCGCCGGCATCAACGGGTCGGGGAAGCACTGCAACTGGTCGATGGCCATTCACAGCGATGACCCGGCGCTCGACGGCACGAACTTGCTCAAGCCCGGCCGCACGCCGCACCAGAACCTGCGCTTCCTCGTCTTCCTCGCCGCCGTGCTCAAGGCGGTGCACAAGCACGCCGGCCTCCTCCGGGCGGGCGTCGCCTCCTCGGGCAACGAGCACCGGCTCGGCGCCAACGAAGCGCCGCCGGCGATCATCTCCGTGTTCATGGGCGACACCCTCACCCGGATGATCGACAGCATCATCGCGGGGAAGGGCGGTTCCACGAACGCCGAACAGGCGCTCATCAAGCTCGGCGTCGCGAAATTGCCCGAGATCGAGAAGGACAACACCGACCGCAACCGCACGTCTCCCTTCGCCTTCACCGGCGCGAAGTTCGAGTTCCGCGCCGTCGGCGGCTCGGCGTCGATCGCCTTCCCCGTCATGCTGCTCAACGCGACGGTCGCCGAGGCGATCGCCGAGGTCACCGCCGAACTGCGTCCCATGGTGAAGAAGGCGAAGTCGGTGGACGATGCCGTGCTCTCCCTCGTGAAGACGATCTTCAAGGAGACCTCGCCCGTCCGCTTCGAGGGGAACAACTATGCCGAGGCGTGGGTGAAGGAAGCCGCCAAGCGCGGGCTCCCGAACTTCCGTCGCTCGCCCGAGGCGCTCGCGCAGATGGTGAGCAAGCAGTCGCGCGCGCTCTTCAAGAAGATGGGCATCCTCTCGGAGGCGGAGCTCGAGTCGCGCTACCACGTGCGGCTGGAGCGCTACGCGAAGGACATGCTCATCGAGCTCCACACGCTGCGCGAGATGGTGGACACGATGGTGCTCCCATCCTCCTTCCAGTACGCCTCGATGCTCACGGCTTCCGCCGCCGCGGCGAAGAGCGCCGGGATCACCATCGTGCCGCAGGTGGACGCCGCGAACAAGGTGGGCAAACTGATCCAGGAGCTGCAGTCGCGCCGCGCCGAGCTCGGCAAGGTGATCGACCAGGCCGAGGGGATGCACGACGCCCCCGAGAAGCAGGCCAAGCTCCTCACGAGCGCCGGCGCGGATGCGATGGCTTCGGTGCGCGAGAGCTGCGACGCCCTCGAGCTGACGGTCAGCGATGAGCACTGGCCGCTGCCGAAGTACCGGGAGATGCTCTTTCCGGTGTGAGGCGCGGCTGGATCACCCGATCGAACGGGGGCCCGAGCGCATGCTCGGGCCCCCGCTGTTACCCGGTGAAGGAATACCGCAACGGCTTTGACAGGATGGACAGGATGACGGCTGGATGGGACCGAATGGTGTATGTGGCTCCTGTTGCCGCGAAAAGATGGGGCGGTGGCCGTTCACAACAACTGCAGAACCCGACCAGCGGCGGGAGCCTTCCCCGCCATTCGGTCCCATCCAGCCGTCATCCTGTCCATCCTGTCAAAGCCGTTGTCTTGTAGTGGTCGTTCAATACTTCGCCAGATACCGCTCCAGCTCCCAGGCGCTCACCTGGCTGATGTAGTCGCTCCATTCCTGGCGCTTCGCGGCCACGAAGTGCCCCGTGATGTGCTCGCCGAGCGCCTCGGTGATCACCTTGTCCTTCTCGAGCTCATCGCAGGCCTCGTTGAGGTCGTGCGGGAGGTCGTCGATGCGCAGGCGGCGCTTCTCGCGGAAGCTCATCTCCCAGATGTTCTGGTTCACCGGCTCCCGGTAATCCGCTTTCGTCTCGATCCCTTCGAGCCCCGCGGCGAGCATCACCGCCAGCGCGAGGTACGGATTGGCCGCCGGATCGGGAACGCGCAGCTCCACGCGCGTGCCGAGCCCGCGCCGGTCGGGGATCCGGATCATCGGCGAACGGTTCCGCATCGACCACGCGACGTTCACCGGCGCTTCGAAGCCCGGCACGAGCCGCTTGTACGAGTTCACGAGCGGGTTCGTGATCGCGCAGTAGCCGCGCGCGTGCCGCAGCAGCCCTCCGATGTAATGGAGCGCGGTCTTGCTCAACTCCCACTCCGCCTTCGGGTCCCAGAAGGCGTTGTCCTTGCCCTTGAACAGCGACTGGTGCGTGTGCATCCCGCTGCCGTTCTGTCCGTAGATCGGCTTCGGCATGAAGCTCGCGAACAGTCCGAACTGCTGCGCCACGTACTTCACGACGAAGCGGAAGGTCGCGATGTTGTCGGCCGTCGTCAGCGCATCCGCGTATCGGAAGTCGATCTCGTGCTGCCCGTGCGCCACCTCGTGGTGCGCCGCTTCCACCTCGAAGCCCATCCGCTCGAGCACGTCCACGATCGAGCGGCGCGCGTCTTCGCCAAGGTCCACCGGCGCCAGATCGAAATAGCCGCCCACATCGTGCGTCTCGGTGCTCGCGCCGCCGTCGGGCGCGCGCTTGAACATGAAGAACTCCGCCTCCATCCCCGCGTTCATCGTGAAGCCGAGCTTCTGCGCGCGCGCGATCTGCCGCTTCAGCGCCGCGCGCGGATCGCCCGCGAACGGGGACCCGTCGGGCGTGTTGATGTCGCAGATGATGCGCGCGACCTTGTTCTGCCCGCTCTCCCACGGGAAGATCTGGAAAGTCGAGAGGTCCGGCGCGAGGAGCATGTCCGATTCCTCGATCCGCACGAATCCTTCGATCGAGGACCCATCGAACATGATGTCCCCGTCGAGCGCCTTCTCGAATTGCGACGCGGGGATCTCGACGTTCTTGTTGACGCCGAGGATGTCGGTGAACTGAAGCCGGAGGAAGCGCACATTGTTCGCGCGCGCGAGCTCGAGGATCTCCTTCTTGCTCGCGCCGGCGGTCCTCGGCGCCGGTGGGTGGGAACGATGCGGCACGGCGGCCTCGTTGGTCGGGTTCGTCGGGGGCGCCGGAACGTACCGGGCCCCCGCCGTGATGTCAAAGGAATCGTGCACGAACTGCACGAATTTGGCCACGATCGGCTGGTTCGTACCGCCGGAGTCTCGAATGTGGCATCCCGATCTGCGCCATCGTCATGCCGGAGGCACCCGCTCTCCACCTGGGGTCAATGCTCACTGCGCTCCCGCTTCCTGGTGAAGGCGCTTACCTTATTCACATGCCGACAACCCCCCTGATCTGCCCGAATTGCGGTTCCCCCGCGAATGGGAAGTTCTGCTCCACCTGCGGCGCCTCCGTCGCCGGCGGCACCTGCTCCTCCTGTCAGGGCGAGCTGGCGCCCGGCGCCAAGTTCTGCCACCGCTGTGGAGCGCCGGCCGGCGCGGGTCCCGCTTCTTCCGCCGCCACCCGCAAGGCCGGCGGCGCAGTCAAGAAGGCCGCCGCGAACACGGCGCCCCCCTCTCCCGCGGCCACCGGCTTCGCGGCCGCGGCCCCCTGGGCGGTCGCCGGCATCGCGCTCGTCGCCCTCATCGGCCTCGTCGCCAAGTACAGCTTCGGCGGTGGTGATGCGGCCGTGGAAGGACAGCAGCCCCTCGCCCCCATGGCCGGCGGCGCGCCCTTCGCCGGCGGCGCTGGCGGTGGAGCGGCCGGCGTCGATCTCGGCTCGATGACCCCGCGCCAGATCGCGGAACGCCTCTACAACCGCGTCATGCGCCTCGACGCCGAAGGGAAGAAGGACAGCATTGGCTTCTTCGCACCGATGGCGGTCCAGGCCTACCAGATGATCCCCGACCAGGACGCCGACACCCGCTACGACCTCGGCCGCATCGCGCAGGTCGCCGGAATGCTCCCCGTCGCCAAGGCCGAGGCCGACACGATCCTCAAGTCCCAGCCGAACAACCTCCTCGGCCTCACCCTCGCGATGCGCACCGCGCGCGCGATGGGGAACGCCAAGGAAGCGTCGGCCTACGGGAAGCGGCTCGTCGCCGCGGCACCCGCCGAGCGGAAGAAGGACTCGCCGGGCTACCAGCTCCATTCCGCCGATCTGGACGAAGCCTTGAAAGAAGCCGCGAAGTAGCGCCGGCGGACCCACGATGACGACCCGCACGATCCACGTCGCCCACAGCCCCGACTCGGACGACGCGTTCATGTTCTACGCGCTCGCCGAGGGGAAGATCGACACCGGCGACCTCCGCTATGTCCATGAGCTGCAGGACATCGAGACGCTGAACCGCCGCGCGCTCAAGGCCGAGCTCGAGGTCACCGCCGTCTCGATCCACGCGTACGCGTATCTCGCTGACAAGTACGCCCTGCTCCCGCATGGCTCTTCCATGGGCGACGGCTACGGCCCGCGGCTCGTCGCGCGCACCCCGCACACCCGCGCCGACATCAAGGGGAAGCGCATCGCGATCCCGGGCACGCTCACCACGGCCTATCTCGCGCTCAAGCTCTACGAACCCGACTTCGTCGCGGTCCCCGTGCACTTCGACCAGATCGAGGACGCCGTCGTCAACGGCGATGTGGACCTCGGTCTTCTCATCCACGAGGGGCAGCTCACCTTCGCCGACCGCGGCCTGCATCTCGTCGTGGACCTCGGCGCCTGGTGGCTCGCCGACACCGGCCTCCCGCTTCCGCTCGGGGGCAACGTCGTGCGCAAGGATCTCGGCGCGCCGCTCATCTCCCGCGTGTCGAAGCATTTGCGCGACAGCATTGCGTACGCGCTCGACCACCGCACCGGCGCACTCGACCATGCCATGCGGTATGCGCGCGGACTCGACCGCTCGAAGGCCGACACCTTCGTCGGCATGTACGTCAACGCGTGGACCCTCGATTATGGGGAGCGCGGCCGCCGCGCCGTGGCCGAATTGCTGGCGCGCGGCACCAAGGCCGGGATCATCCCGCATTCGGTGAAGGTCGAGTTCGTCGACTAGTTAGCGGGCGCTAATCAGGGCGGGTTACGGGGGCCTCTCCGGTGCGTCACTACGGTAGAGCCATCTCATAGCGATCCTCACCCGTTCCCTCGTGGGCGCGCCGGCGTTCGGCGAGCCGCCCGTCCACCCGCGCCCATGGCATCGAACACGATCCTCGACCCCGCCCACGGCGACGCTGCACCAGAGATCGATGCGTCGCAGGGCGCCCGGGAAGCTCGGGCCCTGGCCGAGATCGTCCATGAGATCAATCAGTCGCCGGAGCTGCACCGCGTCTTCGCGCTCATCGCGCGGCACGCGGCCGAACTCCTTGGCGCCGCCGGCGCCCACGTCGAGATGGTCGAGAACGGCGAGCTGCTCATCGTCGGCGCCTTCGGTGAGGCGCAGTCCACCGTCGGCCACCGCATCCCGCTCGACGACGTCCTCTGCGGCGAGACGATCCGGTCCTCGCGCCCGGTGCGCCGCGCGGTGCACACGTCGTCCGAAGGAAAGGCGCGCGGCCTGCTCAATGCCGTCGCCGCTCCGCTCCTCGTCGGGCAGCGCGTCATCGGTTCGGTCTGCGCCCGCGCCGCCAACGGCCGCGAGTTCAACGAGCACGACGAGCAGATCCTCCTCGCCCTCGCGAACCACGCCGCCGTCGCCATCGAGAATGCCCGGCTGCTGCGCGCTTCCGTGCGCACGCTGCGTCACGCCAGCATCCTCGCCACTTCGGCGCGAAGCCTCGCGCTCAATGTGTCGCCGCAGGCGATGTACGCCGACATCTGGCGCATCGCGCACCAGTCGCTGGGCGCCGACGGGATCACGATCTATCTCGCCGACCCCAGCACCCGCGCCGCCGAGCAGGCCTTCGCCGCCGGACTCGGCGCCGACCTCGTCGAACAGGTCGTCCCTTCGTTCTGGGACACCCTCCTCGGCCGCACCGTGACCGCGGCTGTCGCCGATTTCCGCGGCGACCTGCGGCCCCTTGCCGAGCGGCCCATCGTCCGCCAGATGCTCGAACGCGGCCTCACCGCCATCGCCATGCTGCCGCTCGTCGTCGAGGGCCGCCCGCGCGGCCTCCTCGCCCTGCGCTTCCGCGATACGCAGGGCTTCGAACCCGAGCAGCGGCAGCTGCTCACCGACTTCAGCTCGCACGCCGCGGTGGCCCTCCGCAACGCGCTCCTCCTCGATCGCACCGAGCGTCGCGCGGCGCGCTTCTCCGCCGTCGCGAAGGTGCAGCAGGCGATCTCGAGCACCCTCTCGCTCGCCGACGTGTACGCCGAGATCTACCGCGCCGTCGCTTCCGTGGTGGACGCGCCGCACTTCTCGCTGATGCGCTACGACGCCGAGGACGGCCACTTCGTCCCCGACTATGTCGTCGAGGATGGCCGGCCGATCGATGCCACGAAGCTCGCGCACTTCCCTCTCGGCGACGGCGCCACGAGCCAGGTCTTCCGCCTCCATGCGCCATCCGTGAGTTGCCGGACGGCGCTGGGATGGACCGGCCCCGCCATCGAGACCGGCGGCAACGACACGTGCGCGGTGCTGCTCAGCGCCCCCATCCTGCACGGCGACAAGGTCCTCGGCGTGCTGCAGGCCCAGTCGTACCGGCTCGATGCCTACGACTGGGGCGATGTGGACCTCGTCATGCTGATCGCGCGCCAGGCCGGCACTGCGATCGCGAACGCGCGCCTCTTCGGCGCCGAGCGGCACGAACGCCTCGAAGCCGAGGCCGCCGCGGAGATCGCGCGCGTGGTGCTGCGCGATCCCGCCATCGAGCACGCCGCGGATGAGCTGCTCCGCGTCCTCGACGGGGTCGCTCCCTCGGCCGGGTGGGCGCTCGCCGTCGAGCGGGGTCCCGACGCCGACTTCCGGATCGTCGCCACACGCGGCGATACGGGATCGCTGGACAGGCTGGCGCCGCTCGCGCCGGACGCTGGTGGCCTCCCCGGTGAGTGGGATGCCGTCCTCCCGCTCATCGCCGGCGACCACGCCGTCGGCGTCCTCGCCGTTGGCCGCGCCGTCGATGGCGGACCGCGCCGGATCGCGACCGTGACCCGGCTGCTCCCTTCCCTCGCGCTCGCGCTCCACACCATTCGCCTCCGCGAGGAGGAACGCCACTTGAACGAGCAAATGCGGCAATCGGAGAAGCTCGCGGCCGTGGGCGAGCTCGTCGCCGGCGTCGCACACGAGGTCAACAATCCCCTCGCCGGCATCTCGGCCTTCGCGCAGTTGCTGCAGGAGGAGCAACTCACCCCGGAGCAGCGCGAGGCCGTGGAGATGATCAAGCGGGAGGCCGACCGCGCCGTCGGGGTGATCCGCGACCTCCTGACCTTCGCGCGCAAGTCGGGGCCGCGTTCGGTCGTGGTGGACATCAACGCCATCCTGCAGCAGACGCTCCGTCTCCGGCAGTACGGACTGCGCTCGGCCGGGGTCGAGACCGTCCTCGAGCTCGATGCGACGCTCCAGCCCCTGCACGGCGACGACCGCCAGTTGCAACAGGTGCTCCTCAACCTCATCGTGAACGCGGAGCACGCGATGGCGAACACCGACCGCCGGCTGCTCCGGCTGCGGACGACCAATGCGGGCTCGCGGGTCATCATCGAGGTGAGCGACAACGGGGTGGGCATGTCTTCCGAGCTGCAAGCGCGTATCTTCGAACCGTTCTTCACGACGAAGGGTGAAGGGAAGGGCACCGGCCTCGGCCTCAGCGTCAGCTATGGCATCGTGCAGAGCCATGGCGGTTCGCTCGCGGTGGAGAGCGCTCCCGGAGCCGGTTCGACCTTTCGCGTCACCCTGCCCGCCGACCGCCGCGCTGCGGCGCCGGCCCCCTCGACGAACAAGATCGCATGACGCCGGCCAACCCCGTTCCTGACATCACCTTGACGCCTCCCGGCGCGCAACCGGCCGTGGGGAGTGTGCCGCGGCTGCTCGTCGTGGACGACGAGGAATCGATCCGCGTCGCCCTCGCGCGCTTCCTCCGTTCGCGCGGCTACGAGGTCACTGCCGTCTCCTCGGCCGTCGATGCGCTCGCGGCGCTCGATCGCGATCGCTGTGACCTCGCGCTCTGCGACGTGCGCATGCCCTCCATGACCGGGATGGAGCTCCTCCCCGCGCTCCTGGAGAAGGATGCCGAGCTCGCGGTCGTGATGCTCACCGCCGTCAACGACGCCTCGACGGCCACTGAAGCGATCGCGCGCGGCGCGTCCGATTATCTCGTGAAGCCGATCGAGCTCGCCGACCTGCACGCGGCCGTCGAGCGCGCGCTCCACCGGCGCGAGTTGCTCAAGGAGCAGCGCCGCGTCGAACGGCTCGTCCGCGACGAGGTCGCGCTCCGTACGGCCGAGCTCGAACGGGACAAGCGCGCGCTCAAGGAGCTCACGATCGGCATCGCCGATTCGCTCATCAACGCCATGGAAGCGAAGGACGTCTATCTCCGCGGCCACGCCCAGCGCGTCGCCGAGCTCTCGGCCTCGATGGCTTCGGAGATGCAGCTCGATGAGGACACCATCGAGGTCGTGCGCCTCGCCGGCCGCCTCGCCGACATCGGCAAGATCGGCATCCGCGAGGCCGTGCTGAACAAGCTGGAGGCGCTGACGCCTAAAGAGATCGAGCACATCCGCGATCATGTCCGTATCGGAATGGAGATCCTCTCCCCCCTGCACCACCTGGGCGCGGTGCTCGAGTTCATCCACGACCATCACGAGCACTACGATGGCGGCGGCTACCCCCGCGGCCTCTCCGGACAGGCGATCACCCTCGGCGGGCGCATCATCGCGGCCGCCGATGCCTTCGACGCGCTGACCTCGGTGCGTGCTTACCGCGGCGCGCGAAATCCCGGCGAGGCGGTCGAGATCCTCGAGAAGGCCTCGGGGACGCACCTCGATCCGGTCGTCTTCCGCGCTCTGCGCAGCTGCGTCCTCCGCCGCCGCACGCTGACCTTCATCGAGTAGGCGGCCGCGCTCGGGACGGGGCGCCGGCGCCGGGGTACAGCGAGGGTACAGCGAGGGTACAGCGAATCCGCTGCGGCGCGCGTAGATTGGCGGTGACCCATCTATGACTCCCCAGCGCCCGCTCCGCCCCTACCGCGTCGCCATCGCGGCCGCTCTCGCGCTCGCCTGCACCGGTACTCCCCACGTCGAAGGGGTCGCCGGCACGAGCGCCGCGCCCGATCTCGCATGGACGCCCCCGGCCGCACGCGACGCGGCCGCCGCGCGCATGCCTCCGGCGGCCGCGGTCCCCGCCGACATCCAGGCGCGCGTCCGCGAGCTCACGCTCGGTGACATCGTGGACATCGCGCTCCGCAGCAACCCGGCGACCCAGATCTCCTGGCAGAACGCCCGGGCGGCGGCCGCCGCCTACGGGAGCACGAAGGGCCAGTACTACCCGACGCTCGACCTCGGCGTGAGCGGCACCAAGTCGCGCACCGCGAAGAGCGGCGGCGATGGCACCACCGAGCAATACGCCGGCGGCCCCACCGCCACCCTCACCTGGCTGATCTTCGACCTCGGTGGTCGCTCCGGCTCCATCGCCGTGGCGCGCGATGCCCTCCTCGCTGCCGACTACGCTCACAATTTCATGATCCAGGACGTCGTGCTGCAGGTGCAGCAGGCGTACTTCAATTACGTCGCGAACCGCGCCCTCCTCGACGCCCAGCAGCTCACGCTCCAGGAAGCGCGGACCAATCTCGACGTGACGCAGGAGCGGCACCGCCAGGGGCTCGCCACGATCGCCGACGTCCTGCAGGCGAAGACGCAGCTCTCGCAGGCGCAGCTCGCCTTCGAGACCACGGAGGGCGCGATCCACATCACGCGCGGCGCGCTCGCCAATGCGATGGGGCTCCCGGCGAATCTGCCGTACGACATCGCCGCCTTCCCGCCCCTGCAGATCGGCGTCGTCACCGACAGCGTGGACACGCTGATCGCTCGGGCGATGCGCGCCCGCCCCGACCTCGCCGCCACTCGCGCCGAAGCCGAAGCCGCCGCTGCCCGTATCGGCCAGGTCCGCGCCGAACGGCTGCCGTCGCTGCAGGTCGGCGCGAGCGGCGGTCATAGCTTTCTGAACACGCTCGTCGGCGGCAACAACGTCTACACCGTCAACATCGGGCTGAGGATCCCCCTCTTCTCGGGCTTCAGCCGCGAGTACGATCAGCGCCAGGCCGAGGCCCTGTCGCGCGCCGCGACGGCGCGCGTCGAGCAGGTCCGGCAGCAGGTCGTGCTCCAGGTCTTCTCGTCGTACTACGCATTGCAGACCGCCGCGCGGCGCGTGCGCACGGCCGACGACCTGCTCGCGAGCGCGACCCAGTCCGAACAAGTCGCCCTCGGCCGCTACAAGGCGGGGGTCGGCTCCATCCTCGACCTCCTCACCGCCCAGAGCGCGCTCGCCGACGCCCGCAGCCAGTGGATCGAGACCCGCTGGGTATGGCGCACCGCACTCGCCCAACTCGCGCATGACATCGGCGTCCTCGACGTGCATGGGGAAAGCCCGCTGCGCATCACGACCGACACTTCCGCCACACCCCGATGACTTCTTCACCGCTCGCGCGCCTGCTCACCATCGCCGCGGCCGCCGCCGCCCTCGCCGCCTGCGGGAAGGGTACCGCCGCCGCACCGCCGGGCGCCCCGGTCACGGTCGCGACAGCGGAACGGAAAGCGCTCCCGTATGAGATCACCGCCACCGGCACCGCCGAGCCCGTGCAGACGGTCGCGATCGTCTCCCAGGTGGGCGGGCTCCTGTCGAAGGTGGCGTTCAAGGAAGGTGACGACGTCACCGCCGGCCAGCTCCTCTTCCAGGTCGATCCGCGCCCGTATCAGGCCGTGCTCGACCAATCGCTCGGGATCCTCGCCCGCGACCAGGCGCAACTCGCCAACGCCGAGGCGGACCTCAAGCGGTACGAGGCGCTCGTCGCGAAGGAGTACGTCACCGCCCAGCAGTACGAGCAGGCGAAGACCGCCGCCGAGGCCGACCGGGCAACGCTCGCCGCCGACCGGGCGAACGTCGAGACGGCGCGGCTCAACCTGCAGTTCGCCACGATCCGCGCGCCGATCTCCGGCCGCGCCGGCAGCCTGCTGGTGAAGGAGGGGAATCTCGTGAAGGCCGGCGGGCAGCCGCTCGTCACGATCAATCAGATCCACCCCATTCTCGTGCGCTTCGCGGTGCCCGTGGTGCACCTCCCGCTGCTGCGGAAGTACGGCAACGCCGCCCTCCCCGTGGACGTGCGTCCCGGCAGCGCGAGCAGCGTGTCCGAGCCGTCCCGCGGCATGCTGAGCTTCGTGGACAACGCCGTCGATACGCTGACGGGAACGATCCTGCTCAAGGCGCGGTTCGAGAACAAGGATGGCGCCCTCTGGCCGGGCGAGTTCGTGAATGTCGTGCTGGCGCTCTTCACACAGGGGGATGCGCTCGTCGTCCCGTCATCCGCCGTCGTCCAGGGACAGCAGGGGCCCTTCGTGTTCGTCGTGAAGCCCGAGGGCACCGCCGAGACGCGCCCCGTCGTCATCGGCCGTGTCGCCGGCGATGTCACCGTGCTCGACCGCGGCGTGGAGGCGGGGGAGGTCGTCGTCACCGACGGACAGCTCCGGCTGAACAACGGCGCCCGCGTGCAGCTGAAGGGAGCGCCGGCCGCCAACGCGCCGGCGAAGGAGTGACCCGGCGATGAACATCTCGGCGCTCTTCATCAAGCGGCCGGTCATGACGACGCTCGTCATGGTCGGGATCCTCCTCTTCGGCTTCGTCTCCTACCGGCTCCTGCCGGTGAGCGATCTGCCGACCGTGGATTATCCGACGATCTCCGTCGGCGCGAGCCTCCCCGGCGCGAGCGCCGAGACGATGGCCTCGTCCGTCGCGACACCGCTCGAGAAGCAGTTCTCGACGATCGCCGGCATCGACGCGATGTCCTCCACGAGCAGCCAGGGGCTGACGTCGATCACGCTGCAGTTCACCCTCGACCGGAACATCGACGCCGCCGCGCAGGATGTGCAGGCGGCGATCGCGAAGACCCTCGGCCAGCTGCCGCAGGGAATGATCCCTCCGTCGTACAACAAGGTCGATCCGTCGGCCTCGCCGATCCTCTACCTCGCGCTCCAGTCATCCACCCTGCCCCTCGCCGACCTCGATGAGTACGGTGAGACCGTGCTCGCGCAGCGCATCTCCATGGTCGCCGGCGTCGCGCAAGTGCAGGTCTACGGTTCGCAGAAGTACGCGGTCCGCATCCAGCTCGACCCGCAGGCGATGGCCGTCCGGAAGATCGGCATCGACGAGGTGGTCAGCGCCGTCGCGTCGAACAACGTCAATCTGCCGACCGGCGTCCTCTGGGGCACCGACAAGGCGTACACCGTGCAGGCGAACGGCCAGCTCGGCAGCGCGCGCGCCTTCCGGCCGCTCGTCGTCGCCTACCGCAACGGCGCCCCGGTCCGGCTCCAGGACATCGGACAGGTCGTGGATGGCGTGCAGGACAGCAAGGTCGCCAGCTGGTACAACGGGGAACGCGCGATCGTGCTCGCCGTGCAGCGGCAGCCGGGCACCAACACCGTCGCCGTCGCGCGCGCCGTGAAGCAGGCCATGATGGACATGCGATCGCAGTTCCCCGCTTCGGTGAAGCTCGAGACGCTGTACGACCGGTCCCTTGGCATCGAGGCCTCGGTCAACGACGTGCAGAGCACGCTCATGCTCACGCTCGTCCTCGTCGTCCTCGTGATCTTCCTCTTCCTGCGGAACATCCCGGCCACGATCATCCCGAGCCTCGCGCTCCCGATGTCGCTCTTCGGGACCTTCGCGGTCATGTACCTGCTCGGCTACAGTCTCGACAACCTGTCGTTGATGGCGCTCACGCTCTCGGTCGGCTTCGTCGTGGATGACGCCATCGTGATGCTCGAGAACATCGTGCGCCACATCGAGCGCGGCACGCCGGTGCGCGAAGCCGCGCTCACCGGCGCACGGGAGATCGGCTTCACGATCCTCTCGATGACGATCTCGCTCGTCGCCGTCTTCATCCCCGTGCTCTTCCTCGGCGGCCTCATCGGGCGTCTCTTCCACGAGTTCGCCGTCACCATCGGCGTCGCCATCCTCGTGTCCGGCTTCGTGTCGCTCACGCTCACGCCGATGCTCTGCAGCCGCTTCCTCAAGGCGACGCACGAGGCGCCGCAGGGCCGCTTCTTCCAGGCGGTCGAGCGCTTCTACCAGCGGGCGGTCGGCGGCTACGAGCGGTCGCTCATCTGGGTGATGGGACATCGCCCGGCCACGATGGTCTTCTCCCTCGTGATCCTGCTGGGCACGTTCGTCCTTGGCGCGCTCGTACCCAAGGGATTCATCCCCCCCGAAGACCAGGGGCAGGTGATGATCACCACCGATGCGCCCGAAGGCACCTCCTTCGAGTCGATGGTGCGACACCAGCAGGAGATGGCGGCGATCGTGAAGGCCGATCCCTACGTGGACGGCTTCATGTCCTCCCTCGGGGCCGGCGGCCGCTCGCCGACGATCAATCAGGGGCGCATGTTCGTCCACCTGAAGGCGCGGAAGGACCGCCCCTTCAGCGCCGATCAGTGGATCGCCCAGATGGCGCCCAAGCTCAACAGCATCACCGGCATCCGCGCCTTCCTGATCAATCCGCCCACCATCCAGGTCGGCGGCCGGAACACCAAGAGCCAGTACCAGTTCGTACTGCAGAGCGCGGACATCGCATCGCTCTACAAGTTCGCCGACGTGATGCTCGACACCATGCAGAAGCTCCCCGGACTCACCGACGTCACCACCGATCTGCAGATCCGGAGCCCCCAGGTCCAGGTCCAGATCGACCGCGATCGCGCGGCGTCGCTCGGGGTGAACGTCTCGGACATCGAGGGAGCGCTCTACAACGCCTACGGCGCGCGCCAGGTCTCCACGATCTACACGCCGAACAACCAGTACTGGGTGATCATGGAGCTGCTCCCCCAGTACCAGCGCGACCTCTCGGCGCTCTCGCTCCTCTACATCCGGAGCCGCGCCGGCGAGCTCATCCCGCTCGCGTCGCTCGCGAAGGTCACACCCTCGATGGGACCGCTCACCGTCGGCCACTCCGGCCAGATGCCCGCGGTCACGCTCTCCTTCAACCTCAAGCCCGGGGTGGCGCTCGGCGACGCCGTCGCGCGCGTCCAGCGCACCGGCGATCTCGTCCTGCCGTCGAGCATCAGCACGTCCTTCGCCGGTACGGCACAGGTCTTCCAGTCGGCGCAGCAGGGGCTGCTCGTCCTGCTCATCCTGTCGATCCTCGTGATCTACATCGTGCTCGGCGTACTGTACGAGAGCTTCATCCATCCGCTCACGATCCTGTCCGGCCTGCCCTTCGCCGGCTTCGGCGCGCTCCTCACGCTCTTCATCTTCCGGATGGAGCTGAGCATCTACGCCTTCGTCGGCATCATCATGCTGGTCGGACTCGTGAAGAAGAACGCCATCATGATGATCGACTTCGCCCTCGACGCGCAGCGCGACCAGGGGAAGTCGCCGCGCGATGCCATCCTCGAGGCCTGCGTCGTCCGCTTCCGGCCGATCATGATGACCACCATGGCGGCGCTGATGGGAACGCTCCCGATCGCGATCGGCTTCGGCGCCGGCGCCGAATCGCGCCGTCCGCTCGGCGTCGCCGTCGTCGGCGGCCTCGCCTTCTCGCAGTTCATCACGCTCTTCGTGACGCCGGTGGTATACACCTACCTGGATGGCTTCCAGCACTGGTTCACGGAACGGTCCGCCCGGCGCGCCGCCGAACGCGCCGCCCACCGGGTCCCCGTGGCGTCCGGCAGCACGGCATGACTCCGGTCGCGGCCCCAGTCACGATTTCGCCGGGGTGGTGAAATAGTGCTTGACGGATTCGGCAGAGTGTTGTATTGGGAGGTTCGGAAACGGTGGCCACGCCACCATTTCTCGCGTTCCACTATATGTTGCGGTCGGCCAGCGCCCTTCCGGACGCCCGGCGGCCACCAGTCTGAGATTCCCGCGACACACCTGACAGGAGGCGTTCATGCCGCGCGGTGACGAGTTCGATCCTAAAGTGCATTTTGCCGATCACGATGACGAGGAAGAGGATCTCGGTTACGGCGGCGGCGGTGCCTCATACGATGAAGATGAGGACGAGGAAGGCGGCTGGGGCATGACCAAGAACAGCGGCGATGAGCTGTGGGACAGCGCCGAGGATGAGGAAGAGCAGGAAGAGGTCGTCGCTGCGGTCGAGGAAGAGGACGCCGAGGGGTTGATCACGCCCATCGCCGGCTCCGGACGCGGCGCCACGATCATCGGCGCCGGCTCGTCCGCCGCCAAGGCTGGCGCGGCGAAGCCTGGAGCCGTCAAGACCGCCGCGCCCAAGACGGTCACTCCCAAGGCGACTGCCCCGAAGGCGACTGCCCCCAAGAAGGCCGCGCCCAAGAAGGCCGCGCCCAAGAAGGCGGCTCCCAAGAAGGCGAAGGCCGCGAAGAAGGCCAAGCCGGCGAAGAAGAAGGAGAAGAAGCAGGCGAAGAAGGCGGCCAAGAAGGCCGCCAAGAAGGAGAAGAAGAAGGGCAAGAAGCGCTAGCACGCCCGCATCCGTAATGGTAACGGCGGGATCCGCGAGGTCGCGGGTCCCGCCGTTCGCCATCCGGCCTGAGATCCGCGCTCGCCGCGCGCCACCTCGGCTGTTATCGTTCGCTCATGGTCGAGTCGCCGTCGTCACCGGTCCCGCTGCTGCGCGCACACGCGCGCCACGCACCCTGGAACGCCCGCGGGCTCGCCGCCCACGCCACGGCGCTCGTCGAGGCCTCGGCGATGCGCCCCACCAACGCCGTCGCCCGCGCCGAGCCAAGCGCCCGCGCCGTTCGCTTCTACGTCGCGGGCGGACTGCTCGACCGGCCGGACGGCACCGGCACCGCCGCCACCTACGGCTACCGTCATCTCCTCCAGCTGCTCTTCATCAAGATCCGCCAGCGCGAAGGACAGACGCTCGAGAAGATCAAGGCCGAGCTCACGGGACTGAGCGGCGACGCGCTCGAACGGCGCGCCGCCACCGCGCTCGCTCCCGCGCTGTCCGCCGGCGCTGATACCGTCGCCGCCGCGCCGGAGACCGAAGGGGTCTGGCACCGCATCCCCGTCGCCAACGGCATCGAGCTGCATGTGCGCGACGATTCCCCGGCCGCCCGCCGCGAGGCGATCGTCGCCATGCGAGAGGCCGTGCGCGCCGCCCTCAGCCGCTCCGACATCCGCTGAGCCGCGGAGCCCTATGCGATTCGACGGCAAGAACGTCCTGATCACCGGCATCGGCCGCGCCGGTCAGGTCGGCGAGGCGGTCGCGAAGGCGTTCGCCGCGGAGGGAGCGCGGCTCGCCGTCGTGGACCTGGCACTCGCCGAGGCCGAAGCGCGCGCCGCAGAGTTGCGCGCGCTCGGCGCCGACGCGCGCGGCTACGCCGCCGATCTCTCGAACGAGGCCCAGGTCGACTTCCTCGCCGCTGAGGCGGGCGCCGTCTTCGGCGGGCGCCTGGATGCGCTCGTTGCGCTCGCCGGCGGCTTCGGCGCGACTGGCCCCATCGCCGAGAGCGAGCCGGCCCTGTGGCATCGACAGATCACGATCAACCTCACCACCGCGTATCTCGCGACGCGCGCCTTCCTGCCCGCGCTGCGCACCGCGGGGGGCGCGATCGTGTACTTCGCTTCCGCGGCGGCGCTCCCCGGCGGCGCCGTGGGCGGCATCGCGGCCTACGCCGCCGCGAAGTCCGGGGTCATCGCCCTCATGCGGTCGGTCGCCGCCGATGAGCGCGCGCACCACGTGCGCGCCAACGCGCTCGCCCCCACCGCCATCCGGACCGCGGCGAACCTGCGATCGATGGGGGACCAGACCAACTATGTCGAGCGTGAGGACGTCGCCTCCGCCGTCTGCTATCTCTGCTCCGCCGACGCCGGCGCCATCACGGGCCAGATCATCCGGCTCGGTTGAACCCCGCCGAGCGCTTGCCCCAGACCCGCGGCGCCGCCAGCTTTCAAGGATGACGCTCGCGGTACGCCGCCGGACGACCGCGCGAACGATCCTCCTCGATCGTTCGCTGGAGGCGCTCCCCCTCTTCCGGCTCAGCGACTCCGCTGACGACTCGGCGATCGACCTCACCCTCCCCGGCGGCGCCCGCTGGCGGGTGCTCCCGAGCCCTGGCGACCGACTCCCTGGGACGTTCGATCAGGATGTCTTCGTCGAGCTCTGGCACCGCTTCCAGGACAATGGCGCGCCGTCGGACGGAGTCGTCTCCTTCACGCTCCATGCGTTCCTGCGTTCCATCGGACGGCGCGTGGACGGCCGCACCTACGAACAGCTCCGCTCCGCGCTCGCGCGCCTCCAGCACACCACGCTCGATTCGCAGGGTGCCTACTTCGACGCGACGTCGCAATCGGCCGCCGATGGACGCTTCAGCGTGCTGACCGCCGTGTTCATCGAGCGCCGGCGCGTCGCCGAGCGCGACCAGCTGGCGCTCTTCGATACGCTCACCGCCTCCGAGCCCGGCGAGGCGCACGTCACCCTCTCCCCCCTCCTGCGCGCCAACATCGCCGCCGGACACACAGCGGCGCTCTCGGCGCCACAGTATCTTGCCCTCTCTTCACCCGTCGCGCGCCGGCTCTACCGGCTGCTCGAGGTCGCGCGCGCCGAGGGGAACGTCACCTGGCGGGTCGGATTATCGCAGCTGGCGGAACAATTGCCGCTCGCCCAGCGTTATCCTTCTCACCTGCAGCGGGTCCTGCAGCCCGCGCACGAGATGTTGCTCGCCGGTGGCTTGCTCCGCGATGCCGTTGTCCGGCAGCACCTGCGGGAATGGTACGTCGATTACGTTCTGGCCAGCCGCGTCACCTGACGCGGACCGCACGAAGCACCGCACCGCGAATCCATTTCCTCTTCTTTCTGGAGACAGACCCATGGCGACCAAGCTCGACAAGACGATCAAGCGTGAGCTCGAGATCGATGGCCAGGCCTACATGATCAGCATCGCGCCGACCGGCGTGAAGATGACCAAGAAGGGCTTCCGCAACGGCCCCGAGATGACCTGGAAGCAGATCCTCGCGTCAGGGAGCGAGACCCCCGCCTGACGCCGGCCGAGGGAGCGCGCGCGGCCGCCGGAGGATCGCGGCCGTTGCGCCGCATTCCCCGCTCCGCCGTGACGCGCTCCGGACACGGCACTCACTGAACTCCGCACCCTCCATGCCCCGCCTCCGTACCATCGCCCTCGCGGGCGCGCTCGCGCTTCCCCTCGCATTCGGCGGGTTCCTCCTCGCCGCGCGCCGCGAGCGCGACGGCGCCCGGGTCTTCGACCAGGTCCTGACGCTCGTGCAGGACCGCTTCGTCGACACGCTCCCCGCCGACGCGCTCTATGAGCGCGCCGCCCGCGGGCTCGTGCAGCAGTTGCACGACCCGTACTCGGAGCTCTTCTCCCCGAAGGAGAACAGCAGCTTCTCGCGCGTCTCGACCGGCCGTTACGGCGGCGCCGGGATGCAGATCGAGCAGCAGGATGGCGACATCGTCGTCGTCCGCGTCTTCCCGCACACCCCGGCGGAGTCAGCTGGCGTCTTCGAGGGCGATCGCATCATCGGCATCGACAGCGCCTCGACGCGCGGCTGGAACTCGCAGCGCGTCTCCGACGTGATGATCGGGGAGGTCGGCACCAAGGTCACGGTGCGCTTCTCGCGCCCGGGCGTCCCGGCGGCGCTCACGCACGAGTTCACGCGCGCCGAGATCCACATCCCGGCGGTGCCGTACGCGATCATGCTCGACAAGGATATCGGCTACATCCCGCTCCAGACCTTCAACGCGACCGCTTCCGACGAGCTCCACGCCGCCACCGACCGGCTGGTCAAGGCGGGCGCGAAGCGCATCATCCTCGATCTCCGCGGCGACCCCGGAGGCATGCTCACGCAGGCGCTCTCCGTCGCCAGCCTCTTCCTGGAGAACGGGCAGCTCATCGCGAGCGTCCGCACGCGGCAGGGCAAGCCG
>Ga0315271_10000456_pt1 | contig 22360 bp, 23 predicted proteins | sample C3_top_MG_FD_204664 | JGI IMG/M metagenome (GOLD analysis project Ga0315271, IMG submission 204664) | Sediment microbial communities from Yellowstone Lake, YNP, Wyoming, USA - C3_top | ecosystem: Environmental > Aquatic > Freshwater > Lake > Sediment | place: USA: Wyoming | collected 2017-08-01
GTCCAGGCGCGGAAGAAGGCCCTGCGCTTTTCCTCGTCGCCGCCTTCCACAGCGGCCGGATCGGGCACGCCCCAGTGCGCGGTCATGGGTTGGCCCGGCCATACCGGACAGACTTCTCCGGCCGCGTCGTCGCAGACGGTGAAAACGAAATCCATCTGTGGTGCGCCAGGCGCGGCGAATTCGTCCCAGTTCTTGCTGCGCGGATCCTCGCAGGGAAGGCGGCTCTTCTGGATCAGCTCCAGCGCAAAGGGGTTGACCTTTCCGGCGGGATGGCTGCCTGCGCTATAGGCCTTGAAGCGGCCCCCGCTCATGGCATTGAGCGTGGCCTCGGCCAGAATGCTGCGGGCGGAGTTGCCGGTACAAAGGAACAGCACGTTGAATACCTGATCGGACATGGCTGGCTCCGGCGGGTTGGAAAAACGGTTCAAGCCGCGCAGGCGCGGCAATCCTGGGACGGCATCGGATCAAGCTTTGCCATGCCTTGTTGCATATGCCACAACACGCGAAACGCCCACGCAGGGACTTCCGGGTTGAGGCGATAGTGCATCCACACGCCATCGCGCCGCGCCAGCACCAGGCCGGCCTCGCGCAACACGCCGAGATGACGCGAGACTTTGGGCTGTGACTCATCCAGCACGCCAATCAGGTCGCACACGCAACGTTCGTCGTGTTCGAGCAGCATGACGAGGATGCGGCGGCGCGTGAGGTCGGCGAGTGCTTCAAAAAATATTTGATCATCCATAGTAACTAATTATATCCTATATGACATATATATATGCGAGGCAATGCATGAAATAATATAATACACAACGCGTAACTATAGGAAATATATAATAATTATTATTGGAAGACGAAACGCACTACATTTGTTTTACGGGATATATATAGGTGTGGGGAGCTAGCCCGGTTTCATGAATTCTCGTGATGATCGCGCAGGATTTTGATAGGGAAGTTTTGTGATGGAGCGGCGTAGTTATTCACACGCCCGACTGAACAAAATCTTTCATATCAATCAAAAGGCAAGCGAGGCCGCGCGTCAATTCATGAAACATCCGGGTAAGGGGGCGGGAGCAGCGCATAGACGGTAAAATGCTGTTCTTTCCAGTTTTCGGAGTCGGGTTTGTCTTCCATATCCTACAAAGATGCCGGTGTCGATATTGATGCAGGCGATGCCCTGGTCGAGCGCATCAAGTCTCTGGCCCAACGCACCATGCGCCCCGAAGTGCTGGCCGGGATCGGCGGCTTTGGCGCGCTGATCGAGATTTCCAAAAAATACCGCGAGCCGGTGCTGGTGTCCGGCACCGATGGCGTCGGCACCAAACTGAAGCTGGCGTTTGAGTTGAACCGTCATGACAGCGTGGGCATCGACCTGGTGGCGATGAGCGTCAACGACATTCTGGTGCAGGGTGCGGAACCGCTGTTTTTTCTCGATTACTTCGCCTGCGGCAAGCTCTCGCTCGATACCGCAGAGGCGGTGATTGCGGGCATTGCCAGGGGTTGCGAACAGGCAGGCTGCGCGCTGATAGGCGGCGAGACGGCGGAGATGCCCGGCATGTATCCGGCGGGCGAATATGACCTGGCCGGGTTTGCGGTGGGCGTGGTGGAGAAGTCGCGCGTCATCGGCGGGCAGGATATCGCCCCCGGCGACGTGGTGCTGGGGCTGGCCTCCAGCGGAGCGCACTCCAACGGCTATTCGCTGGTGCGCAAGCTGATCGAGGTCTCTGGCATCGGATTCAACTCCGATTTCCACGGCCAGCCGTTTGCCGATGTGGTCATGGCGCCAACGCGGATTTATGTCAAACCCATGCTAGCGCTGATAGAGAAGCTGGCGGTGAAGGGCATGGCCCACATCACCGGTGGCGGCATCACCGGCAATCTGCCGCGCTGCCTGCCAGCCGCTGTTGCGGCGCGGGTGGATCGGAAATCCTGGGCCCGCCCGCCCCTGTTCGACTGGCTGCAGCAGGCGGGCAATGTCGAGGAAGCGGAAATGCTGCGCACCTTCAACTGCGGCATCGGCCTGTGTGTGGTGGTGGCAGCAAGCGACGCGGCGGCGGCCATGCAGCATTTGCAGGATAGTGGCGAAACCGTGTGGAAAATCGGTGAGATCGTGGCGCGGCCCGAGGGTGCGGAGCAGGTTCTGTATTCGTGACCCGTATCGTTGTCCTGATCTCCGGGCGCGGCAGCAACTTCCAGGCCATCGTCGAAGCCAATCTGCCGGTCGAGATTGCCGCGGTTATCAGCAACCGGCCACACGCCGCCGGTCTCGACTATGCGCGGGCGCGCGGCATCCCCGCCGTCGCGCTTGATCACACCGCCCACCCCAGCCGCGAGGCGTTCGACGCAGCGCTGGCCGGCGAAATTGACCGCCATGCGCCGGATCTGGTGGTGCTGGCAGGCTACATGCGCATCCTGACCCCGGTGTTCATCCAGCGCTTTGAAGGACGCCTGCTGAATATCCATCCTTCCCTGCTGCCGTCTTTTCCCGGCCTCAAGACCCATGAGCGCGCACTGGACGAGGGCGTGAAAATCCACGGCTGCACCGTGCATTTCGTCACCGCCGATCTGGATCATGGCCCCATCGTCATCCAGGCCGCGGTGCCCGTTCTGCCGGACGACACGCCCGGGACGCTGGCGGCGCGCGTGCTGCAACAGGAACATCGCATTTACCCCATGGCCATACTATGGTTTGCCGAAGGCCGGCTGATAAAAATGCAGGGGCGGATAAACTTGCGCGGAGCGGGCGTGTCCCAGTCTCTGTTTCCGTAGGGAGTGAACATGTTCCGGCACGGGTTGGGTATTCTGGCCATCAGCATGGGGATAGGCGCGGGCGCGGCGCGGGCGGCGCCGCAACAAATGAGCATGGATTACGATCTCTATCGCAACGGCCAAAAGCTCGGCAGCGTGACCGACAGCTTCACCCGTAGCGGGAACCAATACCGGCTGGTGAGCGTGGCCCGCGCCACCGGCCCGCTGAAGGGCTTATGGCCGGGCAGCCTGCGTCTGGAAAGTAGCGGCGAGGTGACGGCGCAAGGCTTGCGCCCGACAAGTTTCCGCCATAGCCGCAGCGACCAGCCACAAAAGCTTGCCATAGCCATTCTTGACTGGAAACAGCACACGATCACCCGGCAATACAAGGGCCAGACGCGCAAGGTCGACGGGCTGAAAGACGGCGCCCAGGATCAGCTTTCCCAGCTTTACCAGTTTGTCTTCATACCGCGCCTGCCGGGCGATTACGCCCTGCAGGTGGTAAGCGGCCGCAAGCTCAACGATTACCACTACAGATGGCGCGAGGGTGGCCAGATCAAGGTGCCGGCCGGGCAGTTTGCCACCCAGGAATTCGTCCGTATCCGTAACGCTGCGGACGAGAAGGCCATCACCGTCTGGATCGCGCCCGCACGCAACAACTTGCCGGTGCAGGTCCGGGTGACGGAAGACGGCGTGACCCTGGAACAGCGCCTGGTGCGCTTTTCCACCAGGGGATGAACCGCCTGCTGTCGCGTCAGGCGCGTCCGCTGTGGATCGGGCTGGCCGCGTCCAGCCTGCTCCACACCGCCCTGCTGACCTCGGGTCTTATCGTTTTGCCTGCCGTATGGGAGGAAATGGACGCGCCTCCGATTGAAGCGCGGCTGGAATTGCCCCTGCCCACCCTCCCCCTGCCCAAAACCGTGGCGCCGCCTCAACCCAGGTTCGAGGTAAGCCCCGTCGCGCGGCCTCGCCCTATCGTGGCGCCGGCTGAATCCGCGCCATCGCTGCCGCCCGAAGCTGCCGCCCCGGAATCGCCCGTCGCACCGGTCGAACCCGCGCCATCTGCCCCGTCCACAGAACCGATGGCGGAAGTCAATCCGCCCGCTGAGCCTACAGCGGTTGCCCCTCCTCCGGCCGAGCCCCCGGTGGCTGCGCTTCCCCCGCCTGAGCCTGGCGTCAAACTCAACTCCCTGCCGCGTCGCATCGAGGTGGATTACCGCATCAACTACGGCCCGGCCAGCGGCAAGCAGACCTTGCTGTGGATCAACGAGGGCGGTCGCTACACCATCACCACGGTAGCGGCCGCCACCGGGTTCGCCAGCGTGTTCTATTCCGGCCAATTCGTGCAAACCAGCCGCGGCCGCATTACGGCGCATGGCCTGCAACCCGAGGAGTTCTGGGAGCAGCGTGGCAACAAGCGCACCCAGGCGCGTTTCGACTACGAGAACCGCAGCATTCTGGTCGAATCCCGCAAAGGCCCGCGCACCATTCCCCTGCCGGAGGCGACCCAGGACGCGCTAAGCCTGCTGTTCCAGATGGCGCTCACCGCACCGCCGCCGCAGGATGGCCAGAGCAGCCTTTTCAACGGCCGGAAAGTGCGCAGCTACCGCTATCAAGTGGCGGGAGAAGAAACCCTGGAAACCGGGCTGGGCACATTACGCACCCTGCACCTGATCCGCACCCCCGCCACCGGCGAAGGCCGCTTTGAAATCTGGCTGGCGATCGACCGGCATTATTTGCCGGTGCGCATACTGCGCACCGAGGAATCCGGTTTCGATGGTGAATTGCTGGCAGAGCGTATCAGCAGCGTGGATTGATCCTTATTGCTCCGGCCCTAACGGACATGGCGGCCGCGCAACCCCGAATGATGAATGTCACGACCGCCGTGTCCGTTAGGGCGGACCTTTGCGCGTGAAGACCCTATCACCGTGGCAAACCGTTTATCTTCATGCCAGGGCGGATGTCCTTACCCCGGAACCAGCCCTGGTTCATTTCGAGGGCGTAACGCACGGCGGCTTTGGGACAATGCATGACCGGAGTCTGCGGCCGCATGTCTTCGACACTGACGATGCTGCCATCGTCGTCCAGAAAGGCAATCGACAGAGGTATCAGCGTGTCTTTCATCCAGAAGCAATAGCCGGACTTTTGCTCGAACACGAACAGCATGCCCTCGTCATCGCCCAAATGGGTATACCCCATCAAACCGTGCTGACGTTGTTGCGGGGTGGTGGCGACGGCGACAGAAAATGGGCGATTCCCCGCGCGGAGCACGCGTTGAGGAAGCGCGATTGTGTCGTCCGCCGTTGTCTCCGGCGTAATAACGGCAAGCATCGAAGCAACAACCACAGTCAGCAGCGCGCATCTGCGAACCGCCATTGATCCGGCAATCACGCTACATCCGGTAATTCCGCGGCCAGCACCGCATCGCGCTGGCTATTGCGGAAGTCATCAAGCTGTGCCGCCAGTTTGCTGTCGTAACGCGCGATCATCGCGGCGGCAAACAGCGCCGCATTGGCTGCGCCCGCTTCGCCGATGGCAAAGGTGGCAACGGGAATTCCCTTCGGCATTTGCACGATGGACAGCAGCGAATCCATGCCCTTGAGATGTTTCGACGGCACGGGAACCCCCAGTATGGGCACGATGGTTTTGGCCGCGAGCATCCCGGCCAGATGCGCCGCCCCGCCCGCACCGGCAATGATGGCCTTGAGCCCGCGCGACTCTGCGCTGGCGGCATACTCAAACACCAGGTCCGGGGTGCGATGCCCGGACATCACGCGCGCCTCAAAGGGAATGCCAAATTGCTTTAACTGCATCGCAGCCTGTTTCATCACTTCCCAATCGCTGGAAGACCCCATCACTACGCCGACCAAAGGTGTGCTCATGTGTTGTGCCTCTGAGTACGAAAAAGCGCCATTTTATCGTGCGCGGTGCCTACAATCCGCCTATCCTATTCTGAATAATCGCACATGCCCGCCACGCTGCAAACCCTCGTGCTGCTCACGCTGTCCAATTTTTTCATGACCTTCGCCTGGTACGCCCATCTCAGGGAAATGGGCGACAAACCCTGGTTCATCGCGGCGCTGGTGAGCTGGGGGATTGCGCTGTTCGAGTATCTGCTACAGGTACCCGCCAACCGGGTCGGGTTCACGGTGATGAGCCTGCCGCAACTGAAGATCTTGCAGGAAGTCATCACCCTTGCGGTGTTCGTGCCGTTCGCGGTTTTCTACATGCGCGCGGAACTGAAATGGGATTTTCTCTGGGCGGGACTGTGTCTGATGGGCGCAGTCTATTTCATGTTTCGCGGCAACTAGGGAAGCGCTGAAATATGCCCACCGTTCGCCCTTGTCGAAGGGCGTTGAAACTATTGATCGCAACGGAATGATTCCGCTCATGGTTCGACGGGCTCACCACGAACGGAATAAACCGGCGGCCTCCTATTTGATCCGCCCCATCAGCACCATCACCTGACAGGGGTTGCCCTGCACCGGCGGCAGGTTGACGTGCTGCTCTGCCGCACGCACATCGATTTCCTTGTTGTGCCCTTCCCAGTAAGCCTGGCATTCGGGCAGGGTTTTCATGGTTTGCAGCCTGGCTACGTAAGCCTGACGCTCCTGATCGGTCATCAATTGCGCGCCGCGGATATTGTTGCCGGAGGCGTACCAAGGAAAGGCGTGAGCGAGGGGAGCGGTCAGGGCAAGGATAAGACTTGCGGCGATCAGTTTCATGGGATTTCCTACGGTTGGATGATGTGCTTGCGACATCGTACAGCATCCCCCTGCCCAGGAAGTAAAAAAATTCGCCCCGCATGGAGCGGGGCGAATTGCCCTACAAGGGGGACTCCGATTCACTACGGGCTAAAGCCCGTGTGGAGTCGTATGCCCCACAAGGAGACCCCGATCCGCTACGCGCTGAAGCGCGTGCGGAATCGTATGCCCATGCAAGACCGTATGCCGGCGCAAATGTGATTACACGCAGCCGGTCGGTTTGGGGGTTCCCGCATAACGCCCTGCCTGCTTGGCCGGGCCGAAGGGAAAGAGGTCGAACAGGAATTTCTTTTCGCCCCATTCCGCGCCGAATTCTTCTTTCAGTCCCTTTTGCAGGAAGCGCAAGTTGGGCGCGGTGCCATTTTCGGCAAAGTAGGCGCGCATGTAGTTGATGATCTTCCAGTGATCTTCACCCAGTTCCAGGTTATCTCCCTTTGCCAGTGCGACGGCCAACTCTTCAGACCAGTCGTCCAGCTTGACCAGGTAGCCTTCGGGGTCGGTTTCGACCGTCTTGCCGTTGATTTCCAATTCCATGGTGCGTCCTTGAAGTAAATAAATTGCAATGACGACACCATAGCAATAACCTAGTAATTTAGTCAACCACTATTATGGGTAGGGTCAAAAGTTCCAGCAGTGGGTCGGGGAGCGAAAACGCCCATGCCGACCCTGTCGCCATGGGCGTTGGGGGTGTCCACGCTCAGCGCGAATATCAGGACGGATAAGTCCAGTTGTGCCGCTCGCCTTGGGCCTGCCGCACCCATGCGTAGAGTGCGTCGTACATCACCATGCCTTGGCGCAGCATCTCGTGGTCGTCGGCGAAGTTCTTCGACAGGCCCAGCGAGATGGCGAGCAGGCCGGCACACTGCGGGGCGAGGTCGAGCCGACCGGTGTCCGCGCCGCGCACAATGACTGCCAGTTGCCGCAAGGCAGGGTCATCCAGGCGGTGTCTGTTCAGGAAGGCATCGAAACTGCACAGTTCACCGTCATGCCCGTATTCCACGCCGGGGATGTCATAGGGAATCGCGCCGGTGTCCTGTGACACCTTCAGCACGTCCCCCGCCGGGACGTAGAGAAATTCCGCGGCGGGATCAATGAAGCGCGCCACCAGCCAGGGGCAGGCGATGCGGTCGATCTTGGGGCGTTCGCGGGTGACCCATTTCATTTTTTCGAGACCTTGCCGCCTGCCGCCTTATAGCCCTCGATGCCGCCTTCGATAAAGCGCGCCTTGACCCCTGCGGCCTGCAGGGCATCCACCGTGGCATTGGACACCGAACCGCCACGCACGCAGTAAATCACCACGTCATGGGTTTTGGGCACGGCATCAATCCATGCGCTGATTTTATCCGGATTCTTCCAGAAGGCGCCAGGAATGGTTTCGCTGGAGGCCGCGTAATCGGCTTCACGGCGCACGTCGAGCACCAGCGTGGTGTCGGGGTTGAGGTCGGCGGGTTTGATGGTGCGTTCCATACTCAGGCTCCGGCGAGGGCTGCCAGCCTGGCGGAGGCGGCAGCGAGGTTGAGGTTGTTCATAAAAGCATCGACATAGGCGGCGGCCTTCGCGCCGAAGTCCATATGGTAGCTGTGCTCGTACATGTCCAGCGCCAGGAGGGGGGTCGCCCCGGCGAGGTTGCAGGTGTGATCCGCCGCCCAGGTGTTGATGAGCTTGTTGTCCCGCGCTGACCAGGCCAACAGCACCCAGCCGGAGCCGCCACCCTGTGCACGGCCCATAGCGGCAAACTGCGCCGCCCATAGCTCCATGCCACCAAAATCCTTTTCGATCTGAAGCTGTAAAGCCGGGCTGGCAGTGCTTGAACCCAGGCTGTCGAAATACAGTTCATGCAGGATCATGGAATTGGCGGCGATAAGTTCTTCGCGCTTCAAACCATTCACCACGAATATCGGTGCGCTGGCCCAATCCAGTTCGGCGAGTTTCTGCTCGATGGCGTTGAGCCGTTTGACCGCGCCGCCGTAGTTGTTTTCGTAGTGGCTGACGATGATTTTCTCCGACAGACCGTTCATGCCTGCGGGGTTGCAGGCGAGGGGTTTCATTGCGTAGGGCATGTTTTTATCCAGTCAGTGAATTAAATAGGTGTAAGCCAGACCGAGCGCCGCACAGGCGCCGATGACTTTCATGATGTCCGCCTTGTATTTCCACAGGGCGACGAAGGCGGCGACGGATATCAGGGCATAGAACCATTCGAACGTGCCCGTGAACGGCGCCGCCTCGGTGGCTTGCGGCCACAGCACATGCCAGCCGAAGAACAACGCCAGGTTGAGAATCACTCCCACCACGGCGGCCGTGATGCCGGTGAGCGGCGCGGTGAACTTGAGGTCGCCGTGGGTGGCTTCCACCAGCGGCGCGCCGGCCAGGATGAACACGAAACTGGGCAGGAAGGTGAAGAAGGTGGCCACCGAGGCGCCGGCGAAGCCGGCCAGGAACAGGGCATCCGGACCGAAAATCTGCTTGGTCCAGGCGCCGACGAAGCCGACGAAGGACACCACCATGATGAGCGGCCCGGGCGTGGTTTCGCCCAGAGCCAGGCCGTCGATCATCTGGGTGCCGGTGAGCCAGTGGTAATGCTCGACACCGCCCTGATAGACGTAAGGCAACACCGCATAGGCGCCGCCGAAGGTGACCAGCGCAGCCTTGGTGAAGAACACGCCCATGTCGTTCAGCGTGCCAGCGGGTAACAGCGCCATCGCCGCACCCCACAGCGCCAGGCTGACAAACAGCAGCACCACCAGACGTGGCAGGCTGAACTTGACGTGGGCCGGCGGCGGCGTGTCGTCGTCGAGCAGGGCCGGGCCGTATTGCTTGTCGGATGCCCCGTGACCACCGCCCACCTTGAACTTTGCAGGCCAAACCTTGCCGCCGATGGAGCCCAGGATGCCCGCAGCCAGCACGATGTAAGGGAAAGGCACGTGGAAGGCGAAAATGGCGATGAAGGAGGCTGCGGCCAGCGCCCACAACACATTGTTCCTCAATGCCCGCGAGCCGATGCGCCAGGCGGCGAACACCACGATGGCGACCACGGCGGGCTTGATGCCGTTGAACACACCCTGCACGAAAGTCAGATCACCATAGGCCATATAGACATAAGTCAGCGCAGCCAGAATGAACAGCGACGGCAGCACAAACAGCGTGCCCGCGATGATGCCGCCCCAGGTGCGGTGCAACAGCCAGCCAATGTAAATGGCGAGCTGCTGCGCCTCGGGGCCGGGCAGCACCATGCAGTAGTTCAGCGCATGCAAAAAGCGGTGCTCGGAAATCCAGCGGCGTTTTTCCACCAGCTCCTGATGCATGATGGAAATCTGTCCGGCGGGGCCGCCGAAGCTGATGAAGCCGAGTTTCAGCCAGTATCGGAAGGCCTCCCAGAAACTGGGGTGGGCAGGGCGTTCGGTTGGGGTGGTCAAGGTAGTCTTCCTTTAACTTAAACGTCGCATAGCGACACGATGTCCCCCTCTCCATCCGGGACCTCGGTGCCCCGCAGGGGTAGAGGGCGGGGTGAGGGAACGGACACGGCGGTCGTGACATTCATCATTCGGGGTTGCGCGACCGCCATGTCCGTTAGGGTTGGGTAAAAACTGCGTATAAATCGTCCAGCATCCGCCCGCCTTCTTTGAGCAAGGCGTCGTCATCCTTGATGCGTGCCTTCAAGCCTTTCAACAGCATCTCGAATCCCGCCGCCTCAGGCGCATCGCCGCCCACATCCAACGCATGGACGATGGTGCCGATGCGTAGCAAAGCGGCGTCGTTTTCCAGTCCGAAACTCGCCAGCAGGGTTTCGAAGGTGACGCGATGCCCGGTGTGGGTGAAGCGCGCGTCATCGAAATCGAAGCCCAGGGCGTTGGCTGGACAGTCCTTGGGACGCTTCAACCAGAGGAAACGCGCCCGGCGGTCGATGAAGCGGCGAATCAGCCAGGCCGATGCCAGCCGGTCCACCCACAAGTCGCGCCGGGTCGCCCAGGTTTGTTTCTGAAAATCGCGGAGGTCGAGGCGCTCGGGCTGGCCTTCCCGGAAATGCGGCTCGCTGGGCGAGCGCCGGGTTTCCAGCGCCGCTTCCACAGCCAGCAGCCGCGCTTCGGTCTCGCGCTGACCTGTCCCCGGAAAGTAGTCGTGTTCGACCAGGGTTTCAAAGCGGCGGCGCAAGGCCTTAAGGGTTTTGCCGGCGATGGCGGTATTTTCGGCCAGGGGATCGAAGCGTGTCAGATCCGCCAACAGTTCGGCGTATTCCGCGGCACGGTCAAACATCCCCCGAAACGCGCTTGCCTGAGTTTCTTCCGCATCCACCCGAAGCAGCCATGCCGCGCCGCCCGAAGTGCGTGTTTCTACCGCCAGCGCAGCGAGCGCCTGCCTTGTCGCGGCGGTTTCCGGCAGCAGCCAGGCGCCGTCGCGCAGCGCCGCGCACCCCAGGCCTTTCAGTCCGCGCCAGATGCGCATACGGGCGGTGGCGTTCTGCGTGGGCAGGCTCAACACAATCAATAACCATGTAGTAATATCTACATTCATGTAGTGATTATTACATGAATGTAGGTGTAATGGCAATTGCGGCTGGCTATAAAAAACGGGTATCCGGAATCTTGAATTGAAAACGGCCTGTCGGATGGTGCCGGTATCGCTTTCGTAAGCCGGAATGTACTGTAGGGATTAGCGAAGCGTGATAGATCGGTTTCGGCCAACCCCAGACATTCAAGAGCAAGTAGCCGACTGTCTGCAAAAGACTGGAAGCGGCCATTCTAGTGACGGCAAGTGATCGGCAGCTTCACGACCCAAAGCCAGCGGTCAGACTTCCGGAAAGCAGACGCTCAACGTTTTAAGCCCACCGGCGCGCTAAAAGCAAGCTAAGCGCTGTTTTTGGCACGCCCGTGTGGAAAAGATTACAGGGGGCGGAGGTGTATCATAAAGTGTGGTTTCCGCCGCCTCGGGCTGGACTGAACGAAACGCGGAAGGAACGGCTATGGCGGCATTTCTCGGCTATATCGGGGCCCTCACGGCCTGTTTGCTGGTGAGCTTCCAGATGGCCAAGATCCGTTTCGAAGTCATGGGCAAGGCCTTGTAGGCGGCGCGGCGGCGCCGTCTGGCCGCACAGTAATATTCCTGCGCGCAGCCCCATGGGTTACCGTGAAACAACCCCGAGCGTTCAGCGGGGTTCGGCCCGCTAGCAGGCCTCTTACATAGGAACCGACATTTCTTCTGGGCTTCCACCGTAATGCTTGAAAAATGATGAAAAACAAGGGTTTGTGGTTGTTGTTGGCGATTGCCCTGGCGGCGGGAGCGGCGTACTGGAGCCGCAAGCCCACAGAAGAGACGGGGAAGGGCAAGAAGCCATCGTCCCCTGTGCCGGTCACGGTCGCCCAGGCTTCCACGCACGACCTGCCGGTGACGCTGGAGGTGGTCGGTCGCAGCGAAGCTTATGAAACTGTCACGCTCAAATCCCGCGTCGATGGCCAGGTGCTGTCCGTGCCGTTTGCCGAAGGCAAGTCGGTGGCGGCGGGGGCGTTGCTGGTGCGGCTGGATCCGGCTGATTTCCAGGCTCGGGCGCAGCAGGCCGAAGCCAATCTGGCCCGCGATCAGGCCTTGCTGGCCAAGGCGCGCGCAGATGTCGCGCGTTATCAGTCCCTGCTCGAACAGCAGTTCATATCGCAGGAAAAAGTCGCGGATATGCGCGCCAATTTGGAAGCCGCCGCCGCCGTCGTGCAGGCCGACCGGGCGGCACTGGAACTGGCCCACCTGCAACTTTCCTACACCAGCATTCGCGCGCCCTTCGCCGGTGTGGCGGGTGCCAAACTGGTATATCCGGGTGCGACCGTGAAAATCAACGACACGGCGCTGGCAGTGCTCAACCGGGTGCGGCCCCTGTATGTCAGCTTCGCAGTGCCGGAAAAACATTTGTCTGCGATTCGCGCGGCCCAGGCCAGGGGTGCGCTGAACGTGGCGGTGAGCGTGCCCGGCGACAAGCAAGCGCCCGGCGAAGGCAATGTCGTCTTCCTCGACAACGCGGTGGACCCCGCCACCGGCACCTTGCGCATGAAAGCCGAGATAGCCAATAGCGGCGAGAAGCTGGCGCCGGGACAATTCCTCGCCGTCAGCCTGCGCCTGGACACCCTGCACAACGCCGTGGTGGTGCCCGCCGAGGCAGTGCAACAGGGACCGGACGGCGCCTTCGTCTATGTGCTCATGGCGGATGGCGGCGCTCAGATGCGCAAGGTGGAAGTTGCCCAGGTGCGCGACGGCCAGGCCGCCATCGGCAAAGGCCTCGCCAGTGGCGAGACAGTGGTGACCGACGGCCATTCGCGGCTGACGCCGGGTGCCAAGGTGAAGGTGAAGGCGCCCGCCAAGGAGCGGCCATGACGCGGCATCTCGTTGGTCGGGTTAGCACAGCGTAACCCGGCCTACTCGGATACTTCCTCATGCAACTCCCCGAACTCTGTATCCGCCGCCCGGTGATGACATCGCTGCTGATGGCGGCGTTGGTCATTTTCGGGGTCATCGCCTACCGCGCCCTGCCGGTGTCGGAACTGCCCAGCGTGGATTTCCCGACGATTTCGGTGTCGGCAAATCTTCCCGGCGCCTCGCCAGAAACGATGGCGGCGGCGGTGGCCACACCCCTGGAGGCGCAGTTCTCCAGCATCGCCGGGCTGGACAACATGAGTTCCGTGAGCGCGCGCGGGGCGACCTCGATCACCCTGCAATTCAGCCTGGATCGCAACATCGACGCCGCCGCACAGGATGTACAGGCGGCCATCGCCGCCGCGCTGCGCAAACTGCCGACCGAGATGCCGGCGCCACCGTCGTTCCGCAAGGTGAACCCGGCCGATTCGCCCATCTTCTATCTCGCCATGCACTCGTCCACGCTGCCCTTGCAGACGGTGAACGAGTATGCGGAAACCCAGTTGGCGCAGCGCATATCCACCATTCCCGGCGTGGCGCAGGTGTTGATTTATGGCGCCCAGAAGTACGCCGTGCGCATCCACGCCGACCCGCACCAGCTCGCCGCGCGCGGCATCGGCCTGGACGAATTGCGCGCGGCGGTGGCGTCCGCCAACGTCAACCAGCCCACGGGCAATCTGGAAGGCGGCAAGCAGACCTTTTCCATCCGCGCCAACGGCCAACTGGAGACCGCCGCCGCCTACCGGCCGCTGATCGTGGCCTACAAGAATGGCGCGCCGGTGCGCCTGGACGAGGTGGCGGTGGTGCGCGACAGCGTGGAAGACAACCGCCGCACCAACTGGATCGTCGACAAAAATGGTGACCAGCGCGCCATCATCCTCGCCATTCAGCGCCAGCCGGGGGCCAACACCATCGCCACGGTGGCATCCATCAAGGCCATCCTGCCGGCGTTCCAGGAAAGGCTGCCGGCGTCCATCCAGCTTTCCGTGTTCTACGACCGCAGCATTTCCATCCACGAGTCGGTCAGCGACGTGCAGCTCACCCTGGTGCTGACCGGCTGCCTGGTGGTACTGGTGATTCTGCTGTTCCTGCGCAATCTCTCGGCCACCGCGATTCCCGCGCTGGCCCTGCCGATTTCGGTGATCGGCAGCTTTGCCGCCATGTACGCGCTGGGCTTCAGTCTGGACAACCTGTCGCTGCTGGCGCTCACCCTGTCGGTGGGCTTCGTGGTGGACGACGCCATCGTCATGCTGGAGAACATTGTGCGCCATGTGGAGGCGGGGGAAAACCCCTTCGACGCGGCGATCACGGGCGCGCGCGAGATCGGCTTCACCATCGTTTCCATGACCCTGTCGCTGGTCGCCGTGTTTATCCCGGTGATGTTCATGGGCGGCATCATCGGCCGCCTGCTGCATGAGTTCGCGGTGACCATTTCGGCGGCCATCCTGGTTTCCGGCTTCGTCTCGCTGACACTGACGCCGATGCTGGCCAGCCGCTATCTCCGTCATGAAAAGACCGAAAAGCACAACCGTCTGTACTGGCTGTTCGAGCGTTTCTTCGAGCGCCTGCTGAACGGCTACCGCGTCAGCCTCGCCTGGAGCCTGGCGTGGCCGCGCGTGATGCTGGCGGTGTTTTTCCTCACCGTCGTCGCCAGCCTCGCGCTGTACCGGGAAGTGCCCAAGGACTTCCTGCCCAGCGGCGATTCCGGCCAGATCCTCGGCTACACCGAAGGCGCGCCGGATGCCTCGTTCGCCAGCATGGTGGAGCATCAGCGCGCGGCGGCCGCCATCGCCGCCCGCGACCCCAATGTCGCCACACTCATGTCGGTAGTGGGCGCGGGCGGCTCCCGCATCACGGCCAACAGCGGAATCATGCTGTTCCGCCTGAAGCCGCGCTCAGAACGGAAAATGAACCCCGACGAAATCATCCAGGCGTTGCGCCCCAAACTGGCTGCGGTGCCCGGCATCAAGGTATCGCTGCAAAACCCGCCGACGATTCGCCTGGGCGGCCAGATCACTGCCGGCCTCTACCAATACACCCTGCAAGACACCGATTTGAACGAGCTGTACCAGTGGACCGATGTGCTGCTCGCACGCCTGCGCAAGCTGCCCGGCTTCGAGGACGTCACCAGCAACCTCAACAACAAGAGCCCGGTGATGGCGCTGGAAGTGGACCGCGACAAGCTCGCCGCGCTGGGCTTGAGCTTCGGCCAGGTGGAAGACGCCCTGCAAAGCGCCTTCAGCGCGCGCCAGATTTCCACCATCTACGGCGCCACCAACCAGTACCAGGTCATTCTGGAACTGGCTCCGGAATTCCAGGACGACCCCAACACCCTCGCGCGCCTGCACGTGCGCGCCAGCAGCGGCGCCCTGGTACCGCTCGACACCGTGGCCAAGGTGACGCGCGCCTCGCAGGCGCTCACCGTCAACCACCAGGGGCAACTACCTTCGGTGACGCTCTCCTTCAACCTGCAACCCGGCGTTTCCCTGGGCGAGGCGGTGGAACGCATCAAGGCACTGGAACAGGAACAGCGGCTGCCGGCCTCGCTCACCAGCAGCCTGCAAGGCACGGCGCAGGCCTTCGAAGCGTCACAAAAAGGATTGGGTTTGCTGCTGCTGGTCGCCGTGCTGGTGGTCTACCTGGTGCTGGGCATTCTTTACGAGAGCTTCGTCCACCCGCTGACCATCCTCTCCGGCCTGCCCTCCGCTGGCCTCGGCGCGCTGCTGACCCTCTGGCTGTTCAAGGTGGACCTCAGCCTGTATGCCTTCGTCGGCATCATCATGCTGATCGGCATCGTCAAGAAGAACGCCATCATGATGATCGACTTCGCCCTGGAGCGGCAGCGCCGCGACGGCATGGCCGCAGCGGAGGCGATTCGCGAAGCCTGCCTGGTCCGCTTCCGCCCGATCATGATGACCACCCTCGCCGCCCTCGCCGGCACCCTCCCCATCGCCATCGGCTGGGGCGCCGGCGCCGAAATCCGCCGTCCGCTGGGTCTCGCCGTGGTGGGCGGCCTGGCGCTGTCGCAGTTCCTCACGCTTTACCTCACGCCGGTGATTTATCTTTACATGGAGCGGCTGCGGGTGCGGTTTTCGTCGCGTACCGCTGAATAAACCCGGCCGCGTTCGCCGGGCGATGCAATGCGCTGCGCTTATTGCGCGTGAGATCACCAGGGAATATGCCTCAATGCAGATACACAGCACATATCATTTACGCATCGCATCAGGAAATGGGGGGCCCCATGCAACCCACTGTCCAACCAACTACCCCGAATGACTCCGGCACCCGTGCCGTCAACCTGCGGGTGCGAAAAACTGGGGACACCGGATTTAGCTTTTCCTGAAGGACCGTCCCTGGCCGATTCCGGTAGCTTGAGCGCCCGTGGACGACTGTCTATGTTATCGCTGCATTGCAGACGTTGGAGCAGCAAACCGTGATGGGCCATTGGGGGTCGAAACCCGCCGTTCATATTGCATTTCAACACTGCGGCTGTCTGACCGTGGTGCCGATGAACTTGGTACTTCCAACACCAGATTCCGGATGCCCTAAACAACGCGCCCTCGGGCGCGTTGCTGGAATGGCGGATGGACAGCGAAAAACTCAGTCCTTGATTTTAGAAATCCCCAGCGCGCGCAGCGTGATATTTTCATAGAAGGGCCCGACATTGCCCTTCCTGATCTTGCGCAGGAAGTATTTCTCGAACGCGATCTTGGCCAGATGCACCCACTTGCCTTCGGAGAACCAGTTGACGTTGCGCGGCGGAATCTGCGGCAGCGCGACGAAGGCGATGCCGGTGTCGCCGAAGTCGGCCAGACAAACCGCGTTCCAGGTCGCCTTGACGGTCGGCTCCCTGCCATCCAGCAGCGCGCGGATGTTGTGCGCCGTGGCGGTGACCATGGACTCGATCATGTAGCCGGTCTTGGGTGTGCCGGTCGGCACCGGCGTGACTTCCACCGGCGGAATGGCGACACACACGCCGACCGAGAAGATGTTCCTGAACCTGGGGTTGCGCTGGTAGGGATCGATCAGGATGAAGCCACGCGGATTGGTCAGCCCCTCGATGCCGAACACGGCATCCACACCCTTGAACGCGGGCAGCATCATGGAATACCTGAACGGTACCTCGTGCTGTTTTTTCTCCGTGCCATCCTCGTTCACTTCCGTCACGAACATTTTGCCGGCTTCGATCTTCGAGACCTTGGCATTGCAGATCCATTTGATGTGCTTGTCGCGGAAGGCCGATTCGATCATACCGCGCGAGTCGCCCACGCCACCCAGGCCGAGATGGCCGATATAGGGTTCGGCGGTGACGAAAGTCATCGGCACCTTGTCGCGCAGCTTGCGGCGGCGCAGATCGGTTTCCATGATCATGGCGAATTCGTAGGCCGGGCCGTAGCAGGATGCGCCCTGCACCGCGCCCACCACGATGGGGCCGGGATCCTTGACGAAGTTCTGCCACTCGTCATTGCAGGCCACCGCGTGATCGACATGACACACCGACTGGGTATGGCCGTTGGGGCCGAGGCCCTCGACCTCGTCGAATGCCAGCTTCGGCCCGGTGGCGATGACCAGATAATCGTAATCGATGCTGCGGCCGTCTTCCAGTTCGATCTGGTTCTGCTCGGGGTGGACACGTCTGGCGGCTACCGGGATGAAGTCGATTTTCTTTTTCTTGAGGATGGGCTCGATCGGCAATTCGATGTCGCCGCGCGTGCGCCAGTTCACCGCCACCCAAGGGTTGGAGGGGACGAAGTGAAAGTTGGGGGTATTGGAAATGACGGTGATGCGGTCTTCGGGGCGCGCGTTTTCGCGCATCTCGAAAGCCATGGGCATGCCGCCGATACCGGCGCCCAGGATGACGATATGTGCCATGGGTTATCTCCAATAATGGGTTGTTGGTGTTAATGAAGCAGAAGCAAAATCCAGCGCGCATTTTACTAGGGCTTGACTGCAAACCCGCAAGTCAAATTACTCACATGCCCGCTTGGTCTGGACACAAGGAGAACCAACGTTGATGGGTAGAACATCACGGGCGAACGGATATCGCCCGCGCGTGGGATCAGCAGCTGTCAGCTTCGGCAGAGTATTTCGATAAAAGCACGGCAGGCGTGGTGCCTTTTGCTTCCTGGCGATACTTACCGAAGCCCAACTCGGCGTTAAGTTTAGCCTTGTAGTTCTTGAAGAAAGTATCGATCAGTTCGGCACCGTACATGCCGGTAGCGTAGAGCTCGTCCGTGGCGGCATCGTGCTCCAGACGGATGGCCGGCAACGGCTGGCTGGCTTTACCAGTCATCACCTTACCTCCGGCCGCCGGATCGAAGGCGCTGTTGTGGGCACAGCAGGTGATGACCGCAGTGCGTCCGGCGACTTCACTCAGACCTGCGTTGTACCCCATCTGGCTTTCCGTTTTTTTGGGATAAGCCATCTGGTGGGTGCAGATGGCCAGGTAGGCGACGACATTCTTGTTTGGACCAACCCCCCCGGCAAAGCTGTATTCCTCACCCGCCTCGGTCTTGAGGGCGGCGCCAGCCGGGGCCGCCGCCGGTAGGCTGATCAGGAAGCAAGGGGTGCCCGCATAGGGGTAGTTGAACACATAAGCTTCCTTCTGGCTCAGGCTGGAAGCCTTGAGGGGCTGGCCGTCCACATCCACCAGTTTCACTTTAGCGTAATCTTTGGCGGTGCCGGAATAAACCAGGCGGCTCTGGGCCCCTGCCGCGATGGCCGCCGCGCTGGCACTGCAAACCTTGATGAAGTTCCGTCTGTCCATAGCATGTCTCCTGTAATGTCAAAAAAGGGGGCCGGAGCCCCCTGCATAGGGTTAAACCCGCATCTTAGGCGCCAAACATGTCGCGGTAGATGCCTTGGGCCCATTCCAGATAGGCGCGCCCCATGGCCTCGTCCCGAGTCTCCCAGGTCTTGGTGTCAGGCGAGAAACCGGTGATCTCGTCCTTTTTCGCGTCGTAAACGTACTTGGCGTCCACCTTGATGGCCTCCGGGGGAAAGGCGTTGGTCATCGAATAACAGACGGTCTCCGGAGACTCCCAGGCGATTTCCTTGCCTTGTGCGCGGGCCGCCAGCACCCTGGCAACATACTGGCCTTCGGTGTTGGAGGTGTTGGCGCTCTTGGAGTAGGGGTGCGGACGGGAATCGCCGGTCACATAGACGTGGGGGTCACCAATTACGTTGTAGAAGCGGGTGTCGACGTGCGCCTCCTTCTGCAGGCTCTTGGGATCCACCAGGCCCAGCTGCTCGATGAGCGTGCTGGCGCGGATGTTGGGATAGATTGACGCGTCGTCGAAATGGTAGGAGTCGAACTCGGTCTTGATGATCTTCTTCTCCGGGTCCACACCGGTGACGGCCGAGGTCGGTTTCCACTCGAGGATACCTTTGTACAGCGTGTCAAAGGCGTCATGAAAGCCCGCCTGCTTGATGGTGACCTGGGGGTTGGCGTCCAGAATCAGCACCTTGCCAGGGATCTTGTTCTTCTTGATCCAGCCGGCCATCAGGCAGGCGCGCTCGTAAGGCCCGGGCAGGCAACGGTAGTTGCCTGACGGTACGGTCTGTATGAAGGTGCCGCCCTCGAATTCCTGGAACTTGCGGCGCAGGGTGACGTGTTCCATGGGGGAGATGAAGCCGCCTGGGTACATCTGACCCACCGCAATCTTGGCGTCTATATCGGTCACGCCGATCTTATCGTAGTCATAGGATATGCCAGGGGCCAGCACCAGGAAGTCGTAGTTGATCGCGCCATCATTGGTGTACAGCTTGCGGGCGGAACGGTCCAGGCCGGTGACGGTGGCGTTGACGAAGATGTACTTGTAGTTGACCGCCGCATCCAGGAAGCTGTGGGCAGCCAGGAACTCCAGGTTGATGATGCCGACGTACCACAGGCTGCTGTTGAAGCAGGAGGAATACATGTCCCGCTTGTCGACCAGAACCACGTCGAAATTAGGGTAATCCTTCTTCGCGTGCGCGGCGATAGTCATACCGGAGGTCCCGGCACCCACGATCACCAGGCGCGGGCCTTTGGCCTTGGGCAGGTTGATCATGGCGCTGGAGGCCATGCCAGCCGACTTGCTGCCGGACTCGGCGATGGCCGAACCCGTCACGCCCGTGGCGCAGCCGGCCGTACCCGCAGCCAGGATCGCGCCGCTCAGTTTCAGAAAATTACGTCTGTTCAAATCGCCGTTCATTTCGTTGTTCATTAGGTGTGTCTCCTCTTGTTTGACAGATAAAGTGCCGCACCGGTCTTAACCTGACCCGTCACCGGAATGCGGGACGCAACAATGCTAGGCTTGATCAGGTCAAGCCTGGGTTGCCTTCAGGTCAAGGAATGGTTAGGGGGATATGCTGGCTGGAATATCAGAGAGACTGTGGTGCCGCGTCCCGGTGTGCTTTCTATGTGTATCTCCCAGTCGTGCAAGTCGCAGATACGTTTGACCAGGGACAAACCGATGCCTGCTCCGGTCGAGGCCGCGCCGCGATAATGGCGCTGGAAGATATGGCCCAGATCGGCCTCGGTAATGCCCGTACCCGTGTCGCTGATAACCAGACGGTCTGGTTTCAGCTGGACGTGCACCCGCCCGGAGTCAGTATGGTGGAAAGCATTGCCCACCAGGTTATCCACCAGCACAACGGCCAGGATCCGGGCTACCGGTAGTTGGACGTCTTCCGGGACATCCAGACTGATTTCCAGGGGCTTGTCCTGGGCCAGGGTTCGGCGGTTTTTCTCTACGGATTCGCGCACGATCTCCGCCATGTTGCAGTCGACATTTTTCGTGAGCTGGGCGCTTTCTTCCCGTGCCAGGTGGAGCAGTGCGCTGGTCAGGTCGGCCATGTCATGGCTGGCTCGTTCGATGCGGGCGATGCGCTGGCGCTGCTTCGAATTCAGGTCGGCATCATCCCCCAGCACTTCCACCGCGCCACGGATGATAGCCAGGGGGGTGCGCAATTCGTGACTAACGTTGGCGGTGAAAGCGCGCTCACGTTCCATGCAGTTATGGATGCGAGTCACATAGCGCTCGAAGGTGAGAGCCAGCTCGCCCACTTCGTCCAGATTCGAATCAGTGGGGGGAGCAGGCAGCGTGCCGTCCGGCTCGGCCGCGCTGACCTTGGCCGCCAGTTCCGTTACTGGCGCCACGACCCGTCGAGCCAGCCAGAAACCACCCAGGGCTGAGAGCAGCGTCATGGTCACGGCGCCAGCACCCAGGTAATACAGGAAGTGCAGTTCCCGCTGATGCTGGAGTGCCTCGTTGAACAGAAAGATGTAGCGTTTCCCGTTACGCTCGGCCACCAGCACGCGGTGCGGCTGGCCGCCGATATCGATGTCATGTCTGCCAGGTGCGAGCTGGCGCAGGGACGGCGGGACGGTCACGCCATTTCGGCTGCCGTCCAGAACATGGCCGCTAAGGGTGAAGGTGGCGGGCAGCAGTGCATGAGGATTATGTTCCAGTCGAACCAGGTAATCCTGCATTTCCGCCCACAGCGTTTCATCCATGAGGCGTTGGCCCGAGTCGTGAGCGAAGAAGTAGACCCCGACGGACAGCAACAGGCTCACCAAAGCGCCGAACCAGGCGAAGTTGAAGGCGACCCGGAAACGGAAGCTACGACGCCGCACTGGGAAATGCGGCATGGGGATCAGCGAGTTGGTAGCCCACCCCCCGCACCGTACGGAGCAGTGGGTTCTCGAAAGGCTTGTCGATGGCGCTGCGCAGAACATGGAGATGGGCTTTAAGAGCGTCGCTGTCCGGCGGCTGGTCGCCCCAGACGGTGGACTCCATCTCCACGCGGCTGACTACTTTGGGCGAAGCGCGCATGAGCAATTCCAGTAGCCTCAGTGGAATCGGTGGCAGGTCGATGGCGCGATTGCCTCGCGTGACCCGATAGGTCTCCATGTCATAGGTCAGATCAGCTACCCGCAGCCTCTGGGTATGGCCCTGGGGCTGAGTCCGGCGGGTGATGGTTCGCAGCCGCGCTTCCACCTCACGCAGGGCATAGGGTTTGACCACGTAGTCGTCCGCCCCCGCCTCCAGGCCCAGGAGCTTGTCGTCCAGGGAATCCCGCGCGGTCAACATCAACACCGGGGTGTGCCTGCTCGCCTCGCCCCGCAGCTTGCGGCACAGCGTCAGGCCGTCCATGCCGGGTAGCATGAGGTCGAGCACGATGGCATCGTAATCGTTGACCAGGGCGAGGTGCAGACCGACCACACCGTCCCCGGCCAAGTCAACCACGTGGCCGCGGGCGGACAGGAAGTCCGTCAGATTCGCCGCGATGTCGCGGTTGTCTTCGATGATCAAGAGTCGCATGAGCGGGGATTTTGACCGGAAAATACAAAAAAGGGCATCCCGTCCCCAGACGTCTATGCAGTTAGCACAGGTCCACTGCCAACATCCAATCCAGCAAGGACTTGGGCAACTGAGCGCGCCACCCCCGACGGGCAGGATTTTATTCCTGTTGATGCC
>Ga0315271_10000458_pt1 | contig 22330 bp, 18 predicted proteins | sample C3_top_MG_FD_204664 | JGI IMG/M metagenome (GOLD analysis project Ga0315271, IMG submission 204664) | Sediment microbial communities from Yellowstone Lake, YNP, Wyoming, USA - C3_top | ecosystem: Environmental > Aquatic > Freshwater > Lake > Sediment | place: USA: Wyoming | collected 2017-08-01
AGCGACGCTAGGCGGACGCGGAGGATGTCGCGCAGGTGGCGGCGCGATTCGGGGATCGAGTAGCTGATGAGGTGCCAGGCGCCGTCCCAGCTGCCGGAGTGCGGCGGGTGGTAGATGCGCTGGCGTCCTTCCTCGAGGAGGCGCCGCCCGCGGGGGGTGAGGCCGTAGTAGCTGCGCGGGGCGCGTCGGGTGGCGACGAGCCAGCCCTTGGCGGACATGCGCGAGAGGGTGGTCCGGACGGCCATCGGCTTCATGCCGAGCCGTCCGAGGAGGGTGACGAGGGAACCGGCCCAGACGGGATCCGCGCGCTGGAGGAGGTAGTCTCCGTAGAGCGTGAAGACGAGGTCCTGGGCGGGGGGCTGGCGACGGGGCATGGGGGTGCGGATTGGGATATTACATATTGGATACGGTCGTAGTATTGGTGATATATTGCAGACGTCAAGCAGGAGAATCCCTGACTGGGCCGGGAACATGTGGCGGCCGGGGTGGATCGACGGGAGGCGGGAAGCGGGAGACGGGAGGCGGTGTGGCATGACATCCTTGGAGTCACTGCTACTGCCGTACACAATTGATGTTGTTCCATACCGCCTCCCGGCTCCCGCTTCCCGCCTCCCGGCAGTTAGGTTTTGAGGAATGGATCCCAACCTCCAATCCGCCCTCTTCTACTCAATGTCCACCATCGCCCAGACACTCTCCGGCGCGATGGGCCTTCTCGGCGCGATCTCGCTCTTCGCCATGCAGGCGACGGCGCGCAGCATCGAGCGGGCGGCGACGAAGCTGGCCGAGATGCCGCACCAGTCGATGAGCCCGTTGTATCTGAGCCATCTACTGAACCGGCGGAGCTTCCACGAGCTCGCGCGGCACTATGGCGAGGCGCTGTCGGGGGCGAGCAGTGAGACGAGCTCCGAGGCGCTCGTGCACTTCTCGACGCTGAGCTGGGAGCTCGATCACGACAGCGCGCTGCGCCGCAGCTTCTGGAGCGCGCTGCGCGCGAGCGGCGTGGTGATCACCTATTCGCTCGTCTGCGGTGCGCTCGCGCCGCAGCTCGCGGCGACGGCGCGATACGGCCAGATCGCGCTGGCCGTCGGCGTCGCGGGGGCGGTGGGGTGTCTCCTGCTATACGCCGTGCTGTTGCGCGTGATGCTCCGGTCGACGCCGCAGGAGCCGATCCCCCCGGCGGGGGGGAAGAAAGGGCGGTAGGCGCACGATCGATCGACCGCCGCGTTCACGCGACCCTCGCTCCTCCGGACATGTATGGATTGCGTTCCCACCAAGAGCGCATAGTTTTTCGGGAGTCGCGCCAGCTGTTTGCCATGCCCGCTGCGGCATCGCTCGACCCGTTCCGGACCGCTCTCCGTACGAACTCGTTCCCTATTACAGGGGAACTCCGTCCGGCAGGACCCGTCCCGCGTACTTCGGCGCCGGTCGGGAGGTGGAAGGAGCGCTCACTTCCTTCAGGAGAGCATCATGCGCAAGCACCTCGGGATCTCGGCTTTTGTTGCCGTGACCATCAGTTGCGCTGCATTCACGGCCCAGGCCCAGGACAAGGCCGTCGAGCTTACCGCCGGCCTGCTCGGCTACACCAGCACTTCGTACAGCTGCAGCGGCTGTTCCAGCCTCAGTGCGAGCACATTTCGGACCGGAGGCGCGTATGCCGCGGCCGGATTCTACCTGTCGCCGGGCTTGGCCATAGAGCCATGGCTCGCGATCGCGTCGCTCAGCAGTGAGGGGAACACCGCCTCATCGTGGACCATCGGCGTCGGCGTGCCGATCTACTTCGCCAAGGAGTGGGGGCGGAAAGGATGGTATCTCACCCCCGCCGTGCGCTTTCTGTCGGAGAGTTGCACCGGTTGCTCCGCGGAGACACAGTTCGGACTCGCTGCTTCCGTCGGCTACAAGGTGGCGCTCAACGCGAACGCCGCGCTCCGCATCCATGCGTCGTACGACTACGGCATGGAGAGCAGCAGCACGAAGACGACGACCTCGGCGTTCGGCATCGGCTTCGGACTCTCGGCGTTCATCAAGTAGTCGATCGGCCAAGCGATCGAAGGACGGACGGCGGCCTCCCGGGGGATTCCGGGGGGCCGCTCTCCTTTCGGAACCGCTTCGCTCTGGCGCCTCCTCGGAATTGGGGTTAGTTCGAGGGATGCCCCATCGCCCCAGCGACCCCCACGGCCGCACATTCCGCGTGCGGCGGGCCGCGCTCCTCTTCCTCGCCGCCGCTACTGCCTGCGGCGGCGACTCCTCCGGCGTCACCGCCCCGCCCACTGCGACCTGGCGCGTCGCGATCGGCGACACCGTCATCGGCACCGTGTCCAGCGCGTCACCGAACGTTCACACCTTCGCCGCCTCGACCGGGCAGCGCATCGCGCTCCAGCTCTCCGTGCCGACCAGGAACGTCCAGATCACGATCAAGGATTCGGTGACGGGAGCGGTGCAGAGCATCACCGTGTTCATCCCCGGCAGCACCTTCGAGCACTCCGCGACGCCGTCCTTCGATGGCGGGAACTCGGTCTACACCGTGACCGTGACGACGGACCCCGGGGCCGCGGTCTCCTTCCAGTACATCGTGCACCTGATCGATACGCGACCCGAGACCGCGGCGTCGACGCTCACCTACGGGCAGCCCGTCGTCGAGCCGATGAACAACGGCGCCGATGTCGATGACTACACTTTCACCGGTACGAAGGGCGACGAGATCATCATCTACCTGCAGGGGATGGATTCCGTCGTCCACGGCCTCGTCTCCCTCGATCTCTCGAAGGACAGCGGAGCGGCCGGCCTCGCCTCCGTCGTGGCGCGCGACGGGGACCCCGACCCGGAATCGAACACCAGCGGGCGCTACATCCTCCCCGCCGACGGACGTTACCGGGTGCGCGTGCAATCCGGATCGGGCACGCCGCAGCCCTTCCCCAACCTGTACGTCGGCAACTACCGGCTGGAGGTCTTCAAGATCGATCGCGCGCCGGAACATGCGTCCGCCACAGTGGTGCCCGGCGACACGATCATCACCGAAGCGATCGAACATGTCGGCGACATCGATGAGTTCCAGATCACCGCGAATGCGGGGGAGGAATGGGTCGTCTTCTACCAGGCCACCAACGGACTGCGCAGCAATGCGCTCTTCTGCGAGCTGCTCACACCCGATTACATGGTGCAGATCAGCGGCCTCCTCAGCTTCGGCTCCGACAGCTTCAAGCTCCTGCAGAAAGGACTCGGCCGCTACCTGATCCCGATCTCGGGGACGTACACCGTGCGGGTCCGCGGGCAATCGGACCGGGCCGGACTCAACCGGGGCCCCTACCGCCTGTTCATCCAGAAGGTGGACCGCGGCCCCGAACACATCGCCACGCTGTCGCACGTGCTCGGCGACACGATCGCCGGCGAGTCGCTCGACTATCCGGGCGATGTCGATGAGATCCCCTTCACCGTCAGCACGCCGACGCTCTTCCACCTCGAGACGTGGCGGCTGAACGGGCCGCCGTTCTACCAATTGATGTTCCACATCATCCGGGCGGCCGACACGTCCTACGTCACCGGCAGCGCGATCGATCCCGGCGCGACGCTCCCGACCGGCGGCGGCTCGCCGACGATGCTGCTCGATCCCGGATCGTACCGGGTGCAGGTCTATGAGACCTCGAGCACGCCGTACGCATACTGGGGCGGATGGAAGGCGATCCTCCAACCCATCGACTCGATGCCGGAGGGGCGCTCCATGACCGTCGCCGGCGGCGAGATCGTGACCGGCACGATCGATCCGCCCGGCGACATCGACACGTATCGCGTGCCGGTGCACTCCGGCGAATATTGGCAGATCGCCTATCAGGGGACGTACAACGGCGGCGCCGGCACCACGCTGGAATGGTGGACGGACGCGCTGCCCTACTGGCCGACGGTCACTCTCGGCGCCATCGCATCGACCGGCCTCGCCGATGCGCCGAAGACCGGGCGCCTCGATGTCCTCGCCGATGTGACGTGGCGGATCCGGGTGGTGTCGAACAACAGCGCGGCCGACCGTGGACCGTACCGCTTCCAGGTGCAGCCGTTCAACACGGCACCGGAACATCACGCCGCGGCGCTCGTCCCCTTCGACACCGTCACGAACGAAGGGTGGGACTTCCTGCAGGATGTCGATCGCTTCACGCTGACCGGGACGCCGGGCGTCTCCTACCGCGTCACCTTCGTGAGCGCTGTCATCGCCAATCGGTTGACGATCCGGGTCTTCGATCCGGCGACGATGGCCGAGCTGACCGAGATGAACAGCGATGGCTACGTGCAGGAGACGGTGCCGTTCCCGATGCCGGCGGGGGGCATGGTCTACATCGACGCGATCGATTCCACCGGGTACAACTCCACGCCGACGCCGTACCGCCTGCACGTCTTCCCCGTGAACACGGCACCGGAGAGTGTGCCGGCGGCGATCGCGATCGGCGACACCGTCTCCGGCGAGACGGTCGCCTACGCCGGTGACGTGGACGAGTACACCTTCAACGGCACCGCGGGCCAGACGGTGACCGCCGGCCTCGACTGGTACGGCGGAAGCCCGACCGACGGCAACTGGATGCAGATCGAAGTGATCGATGTGAGCACGGGGTACTCACTCGCCGGCTACTTCGACTCCGATCCAACTCCGGGCTGGGGCGCCGGCGCCACCGCGACGCTACCGACGACCGGCAAGTACATCCTTCAGGTGCGGCGGCGCGACGAGCTGCACAACGCCCCGCCGGCCACCTACAAGATGGCGCTGACCGCCAGTCCGTAGCGCACCGGCGAGGATGGGAAGCGGCGCCGAGCGCCGGCGGTCACGCGATCTCGAAGAGGAGATCCACGTACGACCGCACCGCGCCATCGAGCCCGGCCACCTTCGGGTTCGCCGACTCCACCAGCATGAACTCATCCGGCGCGTGCGCCCCGGTGCCGAAGCCGAGTCCGTAGTGCGTCGCCGGCAGGCTGAGGGGCGCACCGGTGAACGTGACGCCCGGCCACGATCCCGCCAGCCGCGGCCAGAGCATCGGCTCCACCCCCGACCGCTTGTACGCCGCCACTTGGGCCTTGACGAACTTCGAGTTGGGATCCGTGGTCGTGGGGTCGTACCCGCCGCTCACGTTCACCTCGATGTCGCCGAAGCCGTGCTTCGCGAGATGCGCCTTGAGCAATTCCACGGTGCCGTTCTTCGTCATGTCGGGGACGAGGCGCATGTCGATCTTCGCCACGGCGCGGTGCGGGAGGATCGTCTTGCCGCCGACGCCGGTATAGCCGCCCACCAAGCCCTCGATGTTGATCGTCGGTTGCGACACGAGCCGCTCGAGCGACGCCGGCCACGGCTCGTCCTTGTAGAAGTGCTCCACGCCGAGGTTCTTCTTCGCCCCCGCTTCGCTCCGGTTGGGGATCGCCGCGGCGAGCATCGCCTTGAGCTCCGGGGAGAGCGGCTTGACCTTGTCGAAGAATCCCTCCACCGCCGGCGTATGGCCGTCGGCCTCAACGAGCGTGTTGAGCGCCTGCACGAGATGCCACGCCGGGCTCTCCACGTTCGCCTCATTGCTCGAATGGATGTCGAGCTTGGGGCCGCGTCCCCATTTCTCGCCGGACGAGACGAGTTCCAGCTCGGCGACGCCCTTCGATCCCATGTTCATCCAGAGCGCGCCGTCCAGCGTCTGGTTCTGCAGCGGGATCATGACCCCTTGGCACTTCCGGACGATCGGCTCCACCTTCGGCGAGAAGACGATCTCGCGGAAGTTGGGCGACCCGATCTCCTCTTCGCCTTCGCACACGAAGACGATGTTCACCGGCAGCTTCTTCCCGGCGGCCTTGAAGGCGTGGAGGGCGGCGAGGCAGGACGCCTGCGGTCCCTTGGAATTCGTGGCGCCGCGTCCCATGAGGACCTTGCCGACGCCCGGCTTGTCGACGAGGCGTCCCTCGAGCGGCGGCGAGCTCCACTCGGCCGGATCGTATTGCTTCACGTCATACATGAGGTAGATCGCGACCCAGTTCTTTGCGCCCGAGTCGAGCGTGCCGTAGACGCCCGACTTCCCCTTGGTGGGGACGAGCTCCACCGTCTGACAGCCGGCTTCGCGGAGCAGCTTGGCCATGTACTCCGGCCCGGCCGGATAATTCCGGTCCTCGGCCGCGATGGAGGGAAGGGCGATCCAGTCCTGGATCATCTTCACGGTGGCGTCGTGCTGCTTCGGGATCTCGGCGTAGACCAGCGCGCGATCGTCGAGGGCGAAGGGAAGACGCGGCCGGTCGCCAAGGGCGAAGAGCGCGGCGGCGGCGGCGGAGGTCTGGAGAAAATCGCGGCGGTCGACGTCGGCGGGGAGATCGGGGATGTTCGTGGGTTCGGCCATGGATTGCTCGGTACCGGAGAAGCCGGCGGTGGGCGGAAGGGTTCGCGGTCCGGCAATGATGGCGCGGAAGGGGGCGGCCGGCCAGGGACGGCTGCGTTCGCTGCGCCCCCGGCGGCGATCTCCGTCCCGGAAACCAAGAGCCGCCGCGCGGCGTATCCAAGGCATGCTACATGGACTCGGATCTCCAATGCGGTTCACCGGTGGCCTGCACGTCGTGCGAGTCGCGATCGACCCGGGCACCCTCATCTCGGATCATCGACACGGACAGCCGACCCTCGTGGCGATGGAGCGCGGCGCCACCGACTGCATCCTGGCGGGGCGACGCACGCATGCGCCGGCGGCGTCGATCCAATTCGTCGCGGCGGGCAGCGAGCGGACGATCTGCGCCGGACCTGACGGAGCGGTATGTCTCGTCATCACGGCCGACCCGATGCAAGCCGTGGGGGCGCACCGGCATTGGGACCGGGGCACGCAACGGATGCTGATGGCGAGCACCATCCCCGAATTATGGACGCGTTTGATGCGGGCCACCGGCCGCCCGGGCGCACCCTCATCGGAACTCGAGCGGACACTCCTGGCGATCCTGCAGTTCGCCTCGCGCCCCGCTCGCGCACCCCGCGCCCCCTGGCTCCAGGCGGCCCTCCGATGGCTCGAACAAGCGCCGGGGGGAGTCGGCACCGTTCGCGACCTGTCGCGCCAGCTCGAATTGCACCCCGTGCACGTGGCGAGAGTCGTGCGAGAGGCGACCGGGGTCTCCATCCGGGAGTTCGTGCGCCAACGACGCGTGGCTCAGGCCCAAGCGTTGCTCCGCGAGACGTCGGCCAGCGTTTCGGCCATCGCCCACCGCACCGGGTTCGCCGATCAATCCCATCTCTGCCGCGAGTTCGGACGACGCCTCGGCGTGAGCCCAAGCCACTTCCGGGCGCGCCCCGGCGACGATGTTGCGTTGGTTCAAGTCGAGGATATCCCCGGCGTGCACCTTGGGCGCGTGATGGACGATGACCGTCCATCGAGCACCGGGTAGCCGCTGATGCGCTGGATCCGAAGCCATGGTTGGGAACTGGCCTGTGCGTTCGTCACTGCACCGGCGATCGCGATCGCCGCATGGAACGGTGACGTGGCGCGTCTCGCCATGGGCGCGTTCGGGCCGCCGCCGGACGTCTTCCTGCTGCGATGGCTAGGCGTCGGTCTCGCGCTAACGGCGTTGGCGGCGTCCCGCCGGCTGGCGAGCGGCGGACTCGAGGCCGCTCGGTGGCTGGTGGTACTGGCGGCGGCGCTCTCGATCGCGGCGACGGGCTCGTTCTGGCGCGGTCGAGACGTTCGAACGCGCAGCGTGCGCTTCGCAGGGCCGAACATCACGATCGCGGGCACCGTCTACACGCCGGCATCCGGCGGACCGTTCCCGGCACTGGTGCTCGTGCATGGCAGCGCACCCCTGAAGCGCGGATTCTACGCCTTGTGGGCGGAACATCTCGCGCGCGCCGGGTTCGTCGTGCTCGTTCCGGATAAGCGGGGGGTCGGCGGGACCGGCGGGACCTTCGAATCCGAGAACAATACCTCGAGGGCGAACGTGGATCTCCTCGCCGCGGATGTCGTGGCCGCCGTCGCATTCGCCGCTGGGCTGCCGGACGTCGACTCGTCGCGCGTGGGACTGTTCGGTCTGAGCCAGGCCGGCTGGGTCGCACCATTGGCGGCGAGGGGCTCGCCTCAGGTTCGATTCCTGGCCCTCATCACAGCGCCCGCCGTCAGCGTGCACGAGGAGGGTGTCTGGAGCGATTGGCTGGGGGACGACGAACGAGGAGCGAACGTCGCCCGCGTTGACGCGACGAGGATGATGGATACCGTCGCCAGCCGAGGGTTGGATGCCCGCTCGAGCCTGGCAAAGTTGGAGATCCCAGGGCTGTGGTTGTTCGGTGCGGATGACAACAGCATCCCCACCGTCAAGAGCGTGTCAGTGCTCGACTCGCTGGTGCGCTCAGACGGAAAGCGGTTCACGACGGTCACCTTCGCCGGCGCGGGCCACCTGTTGCTCACGCGGGCAGGTGGGTTCGTGCCGCGCATCGACCCCAAGTCGTGGGATCAGCTGACGATCTGGTTGCGCCGCATTACGGAACGCTGATCGGCAGACGATTCGCGACGGGCATTCCTCACGCCACTCCGGAGTTGATGATCATGCGAGCACGCATCGGCCTCCTCACTCTTGTTCTCCCCGCCGGCCTCTCGCTGGCCGGCACCAGCCAGGCGCAGGACAGCCCGATGTTCCGCGGCGATCTCGCCCGGAGCGGCGTATCCACCGGCACGCCGGTCACGGCAAGCCCCAAGGTGAAGTGGGCGTTCCACACCGGCGGCAGGGTGATCTCGACTCCGGCCGTGGTCGCCGGATCGGTCTACTTCGGGAGCACCGACGGGAATGTCTATGCCGTGAACGCCGAGGACGGCGCCAAGCGGTGGAGCTTCAAGACCGACGCGCGCGTCTCCTCCTCGCCCGCGGTCGCGGGAGGCGTGGTCTTCCTCGGCAGCTACGACGGCGCCTTCTATGCGTTGGACGCAGCGACCGGTGCGCTGCGATGGAAGTTCAAGACCGGGGGCGAACGGCGATTCGCCGGCAAGAACCTGCACGGATATCCGCCGGCCGGCGAAGTGATCCCCGATCCGTTCGACGTGTATCTGTCGTCTCCCGCTGTGTGGCAGGGCACCGTCTATTTCGGCAGCGGCGACGGGCATGTATACGCGCTCGATGCGGCGAGCGGTCGCCTGCGGTGGAAGTTCAAGACCGGCAATGTCGTCCATGCGTCGCCGACTCTCGCTGACGGCAAGGTCTTCATCGGAAGCTGGGATACCTGGTTCTATGCGCTCGACGCCGTAACGGGGCACATGGTGTGGCGGTTCAAGACCGGCGAGGATCCCAATGTCCACAATCAGACCGGCATTCAGGGCACGGCCGCGGTCGTCGGGGGGATGGTGTACTTCGAGTGCCGCGACGCCCATGTGTATGCGCTCGATGCACGCACCGGCCGCAAGCGATGGACCTTCGACCTGCAGGGGTCGTGGGGGATGAGCTCGCCGGCAGTGGCGGACGGGCGTATCTACTACGCCACCGCGGATGGGCGGCGGTTCCACGCGGCCGATGCCGCGACCGGCAAGGATATCTTCGTGCTTCCCTTCAGTTGGTACTTCTCCGCCTCGCCGGCGATCGTGGGGCACTACGCGTACGCGGCGAACTGGGACGGGCGTCTCATGGCCATCGATGTCGATGCGCAGCAGGTGGCGTGGACCTTCGAGACCGACTCGTCGCGGGCCAACCGGGCCAAGTACATCAAGGCGGACGGGTCGATGAACTACCGGGCGGCGATGGATGAGTCGTTCGCGGACGACATCGGCCTCGAGTTCTCGCGGATCTTCTCGATGGGATCCTTCCTGTCCTCGCCGGTGGTGGTGGACGGCGTGATCTACATCGGCAGCATGGACGGGAACCTGTACGCGCTTCGGTGATACGGAAGTGCTCGTCCGGGAGGCGTGACAAAGGAGGGGCATCCCGTGTGGGATGCCCCTCCGTCGCATGACGCTGCGAGATACCTCGAGTTGCCCCTCCTGGGCTCGAACCAGGACTCTCCTGATCCAGAGGCAAACCGACATTTTCGTCAAGAATGGAAAGTTGCTGTCAAATCGCGAGTTCGTGGCGTCCGCTGCTACGTCTCTTGGGCGAAGATACCTGCTTTGTTTAGAAGAACGGGCCCAGAAACGGGCTCACTCAGGAAGCCTGCGCACATGCGTCACGACAGCACCCCCGAGGCACTCAGCTACGGCTTCAAGTCGCTCGACGGCCGTGGCACATCGGGCGGGAGTACCGCGGGCGTCGCATCGAAGCTGCCGCCGAGCGCGAGGTGGAGGTCGATGCGGTTGGCGAGCCGTGCGTTGGTGACCTTGATGACGATCGCCTCGGTCTGGATCTCCTGCGCGCGCAGCTGCAACACGTCGAAGAGGTCAATCGCCCCCGCCTGATACTTGATCGTGGCGAGCTTCACGGCCTCCGTGCGATTCACCAACGCCTGCTGGAGCGCGGCGAGCCGTTGGCCGAGCAGCTCCTCGTTCGCGAGCGCGCGCTCCACCTCACTGAAAGCGTTGAGCACCGCAGCGCCGTACAGGGCGATGGCTTCCTGTTGGTCCGCGCTCGCGATCACGATCTTGTCGCGCAGCGCGCCGCCCATGTACAGCGGCGCAATGAGACCCAGGCCGATCCGGTAGAAATCGGGATTCGCGTTGAGGAGGCTCAGCACGCCGTCGTCCAGGCGACCCGCACTCCCAGTGAGCGAGAAGCTCGGCAGCAGTGCGAGCTTGGCCGACTGCACACTGTGGAAGGAGGCGTCCACGCGCAGTTCCGCGGCAGCGATGTCGGGCCGCCGCTCGAGCAGCGTGCTCGGCAGCCCCGCCGGCACGCGAGGCGGCACCGGCACGAAGTTCGCCTCCACTTGGATGCGCGCCGCCGGATACGCGCCGACGAGCACTTCCAGGTTGCGCTGCGCGTCGAGCAGGAGCGCTTGCGACGCACTCACCTGCGCCTGCGCCTCGGCGACGTTCGCGGCCGCTTCCGCGGTGTCGAGCGCACCGACCGCACCGGCCTGGTAGCGGGCATTCACCAGTCGCAGCATTTCGGAGTACACATCGACCGACTGACGCGCGAGATCACGAAGTTGGTAAGCCTCGGTGGCCAAGTACCAGCTCTTAGCGGTGAGGGCGGCGAGCGACTGTCGGGCGGCCGAGTAGTCGAGCGCGGTGGCGGCGAAGCGTTCGCCGGCGGCGGTCTGCTCCGTCCGCACGCGTCCCCACACATCGGCTTCCCACGAGATGTTCAGCACCAGTCCGTAGCTCTTGTACGGGTCGGACTTGCTCTGGTCATGCGTGAGTGACGTGCTCCCGCCGACTCCCACCATCGGCCGGAGCTGCGCACCGACCAGTTCTGCCATCGCCTGCGCGCGGGCGACGCGCGAGGCGGCGGCGCGGAGGTCCAGGTTGCGGGCGATCGCGGCGTCGACGACGGCGCTGAGTGCCGTGTCGTTGAACGTCGCGATCCAGCCATTGCGCAGCGACGCGCTGTCGGCGTCCGGCGTGGTCCAGCCGGCGGGCACGCGCGTGGAGTCGGTCAGAGCGTTCGCCACCACTTGGTCGTGCTTGGGCGCGGCCTTCACCGCACAGCCGGCCACGGTCGCCAGGAGGAGAAGCCAGGCGAGCGCCGGTCGCGCGCTCGCGTGCTGAGCCGCACGGATCATCACGGGAGCGGCCAGACCCAATTCATCCACGAATAGAGACGGATCACGATGTGCCGCAGCGTCGCGTAGCTCCCCGGACGCGTGTAGATCGCGACCGCGCCGTGCGCGCCGATCGGCACGATGGGCGGACCCGCCGCATCGAGATAGATCTTGATGGCGAAGCGGCCTTCGACCTCCTTGGGCTGTGCTTCGAACGTCGGCAACTCCCCACTCGGCAGGAACTGCCCCTTGCCGCTCGCCCACCAGACGCTCGACACCTTGCCGCGGAAGATGCTGCCCGGGTACATGTCGAGCGCGACCTCCACCGGCTGGCCGTCTTTCACGTATTTCACGTTCTCCTGCTGGAACATGCCGAGCACGTAGCGGTCGGTGTCGGCGATGAACGACGCGATCGCGCCGAAGCGGACGACTCCCGCGACCATGCCGGGGCGCACCTGCAGGTTGGTGATCATCCCGTCCTCGGGCGCGACGATCGTCGTCTGATCCAGATAGTACTGCGCTTGCGCGAGCTGCGCCGCGACGGTCGCGACCGACGTGTTCACGCCGTTGATCTGCGACGCGTAGGAGGCGCGAGCGCGCTCTTCATCGGCCTGCGCCTGCGCCACGAGTGCGGCGTCGCCCGTCTGCCGGGAGGTCCATTTCTGGAGTTCCTCTTCCGACCCGGCGCCGCGCCCCTGCAGATCCTGGTAGCGCTGCATCTGGAAGGTCGAGTATTGGAGCTCACTCCTCTTCTCGGCCACTCGCGCCGTGGCGGCCGACAGATCGGCGGCGAGCACCCGCACGTTCTGTTTCGCGGCCGCCAGCTGCGCCTCGAGCTGATGCACGTTGTTCTCGTACGGCCGCCGGTCGAACTCGAACATCACCTGTCCCTTTCGGACGAGCACATTCGGTTCCACGCGGACGGCCGTCACCAGCGTCGGCTCAGGGAGGCGCGGGACGATCTGGATCGTGTGCTGGACGACGAACGCCTGCGTCGTGTAGGGCACGAAGAAACGCATGCCGATGAGGATGATCACCAGCACGTGCACGCCGACGAAACCGGAGACGAGTCCCCACTGGATGCTGAACTTCAGCCACTTGAACTTCGCGAAAACGAGCCAGAGGGCGAAGCAATAGATGATGAGGATGAGCAGCGCGGCGATCACGAGAGCTTTTTCGGCGGCGCCGACTCTGGCTTCTTCAGTCCTGCGGTCCCCTCGAGCTGCGCCAAGGTCTCGGCGATCGCGGCTTGCTCCTCTCGTGGCCCGCGACGGATGTCGACCACGTTGGTCGGCTTGAAGGCCCAGATGAGGGCGTTGATCCACGGGATCACCGTCATGAATCCCGCCCACCCCATGAGATTCACGGCCTCGGCGTCCGGATGCTTCCGCTTGAGCGCGATCTTCCCGGGCAATCCGAGGATGATCACTGCCAGGACGAGGCCGGCGAGGACGAACACGAACAGCGAGGCGAGGGTCAGGTAGTCATAGACGTCGAGATGTGGCATCGCGAGCTCGGTCGACGGACGGGTGGTGATCGTCCGCGCCCCTCCCAGCGAGATGGCGCGGCGCATGATTTCGGGGTGAGAGCACTCAGCGCCCGGCAACCGTGAGCGCGGTTGCCGGGCGCCGAGTCACATCCATCTCCTGTCTCCCTTCGTTCGGCTACGGCGTGGGCCTGCCCGCGCCGTTCTTCTCCATCAGTTCCTTGGCCTTGGGCAGGATGTCGTAGATGGGAGGATTGTTCGTGATGAACCCGATCTTGAACTGCGGCGGATACTTGATCAGCTCTTTCATGTACCAGCCCGTCGTCCCGAGCAGCGGGACCGCCATGGGGATGTGCCGCACGCCGCTGCTCACATCCTCCTGTGGATCGGTGTACAGATTGAAGATGATGACACCGCCGGATTCCGTGAAAATGGGACCACTGAATCCGCCCCAGTTGCCCCGTTGTACCGCTCCGTTCTCGATCTCGGCGGTGAACACGTACTTGAACTCATCCACTCGCATCGCCGCGAAGTACTGGTTCAGCGTGTACGGCCGGCTGCGCCGCGCGGAGAGGTGATCGTCGGCGACGAGGAAAGCCATCTGGTCGACGCCATCGATGTAGGTCGTGTCGGGGACGGACTTCGCCAAGGCACCGCCGGCGACACCGGTCATCGACATCACGGTGGGCATGATGTCCGCGAAGTCGAACAGACCATCCGACCGCCCCGGCTTGATCATCCCCTTCCAATAGGCGAAGGTCGGCACGCGAACGCCGCCCTCCCAGGCCGAGCCTTTGCAGCCGCGGAAGGACGTGTGGCCATGCGGCGGGATCTCGCACTCCGGGCCGTTGTCGGACGAGAGCAGGATCAGCGTGTTGTCGAGCTCGCCTGTCTGCTTGAGCTTGTTCACGAGCTGGCTCAGCACATAGTCCAGGTGGACCATGCAGTCGGAGTACACCGTACGCGCGCGCGACTTCCCCGCCCACTCGTCGGACGGATAGTTGTCGAAGTGACAGCCGCGGGTGGCGTGGTAGAGGAAGAACGGGCTCTTGCTCCCCTTCATCTTGTCGAGGAAGGCAAGGCTGACGTCCATCCAGTGCTTGTCCAGGTCCTTGATGTACGTGAGGTCGATGAGCCGGATGCTGGAACAGCTCGTCTTGTCGGCCGCGGTGCAGTGCACCTCATCGTGGCTGAACTTGTCCTTCACCATCATGTCGTAGCGCGCCGGCGACAGGGCAACCTCGGGATTGAAGTACTCGTCGCGCCACTCGGTGTACATGTCCGACACGCCGAGGAAACCGACATAGTCATCGTAGCCGGTATTCTGCGGCAGCGAGCCCTGATTCTCGCCCATGTGCCACTTCCCCACGCCCTGCGTCACATAGCCCTGCTGCTTGAGCAGCGCAGGCAACGTGACGGAGCCCTGCAGGCCGCCGGGCTCGGAGTACATCGGCGGGCGCAGCAATCCGTGATGCAGCGGATTCTGGCCGGTGTGCAGTGTCGCGCGGGTCGGCGAGCAGGACGGAGTCGAATAGGCTGAGGTGAGCACTAGGCCGCCGTACGCCAGTTCGTCCATCATCGGCGTCTCCTGGCCGACGGCCGCGCCGCCGCCATTGAAGCCGGGATCCATGTAGCCCACGTCGTCCATCAAGAAGATGAGGATGTTGGGCTTCTTACCCTACTTCTTCTGCAGAGCCGCCAGCTTGTCGCGTGCCGCCTTGTCCTGCTCCGGGTGCTGGACCACCGGATACATGTTCGGCGCGGGCTTCACATCCTGCACCGTGATGTACTCGTTCGGATGGTCGTAGCCCTTGGCCGTTGACTGGCCGGTGGCGGTGCCGCGTGTGACCTGCGCGGACGCGGCCGTAACCGCGAACGCCGTGATGATGCTCGAGATCCCGAAGGTGACGCGATGTCTCATGATCTACCTCCTGAAGTTTGTGTCATTCGCAAACGGGGCGACTGAGAGCCCCGCACGTGCCGTGCGCTCGCACCGGTGCACCTCATCGGCTGCCCTGTGTGTCCGCTGCACCACCCGACGAAATGGACTTCTCGGGAACCATCTGCCGCGCCTGCTCCGTTCGCGAAGCCAACGCGATGAACACGTACGCCCCACCCAGCGCGCCGAACCCCTTCCAGGTGTTCTCCCAGTTCACTTCGCCGCCGGCCAACTTCACCAGGTGGCCAGCAGCGAGGTAGACGTGCAATCCCGCCACGGCGAGCAGGGTTCCCGGATGCGAGACGACCGCCGGCAGCGGCAGCACGCCGCGCGCCCGGAATGGTACACTCGATGTCACTTGAACAGCTCGATGCTCGCGAACGGCGTCGCCGACCACGGCCGGAATCGATTGAGCGTGAATCTTGTCGGCTTCCCGGGTTTCACATCCACGAGGAGATAATTGTACTCCTCCCGTGGCGCCGCGCCCTTCCAGTAGAGATCGAGCGGATAGTCCGCCGGCACCTTGAGATGCGTGCGACCCGGCAGGATCGGATCCTGCTCCGCACCGCCGCCGCCGAGGAGCAGGTACTTCACGCCATCCACTTGATAGAGCTCGGTGGTGTGCACATGCCCGTTGAAGACGACGATGTCCAGCTCCTTGGCGTAGGCGGCGATCGTCTTGTGGGGGTTCTGTGAGTCGGGGATCGCACCCATGCCGGAGCGCGCGAACACCGGGCTATGGAACGAGATGAAGACCTTCTTGATCCCCTTGTGCTTCGCGCCATCCATCCAGCCGCGCAGTTCCGTCATCTGCTCCGCGTACGTCGGGCGCGTGGCGCCCCACGCCGTCGGCTCCCGGTAGTCATAGTGCCCGGTCCAGAGGAAGATGAACCGCGCGCCCTGGAAGTCGAAACTGTACGTGAACTTCTTGTCCGAGACTCCGAACTTCTTGAGGTAGGGGAAGGCGGTCAGCAGTCCTTCGGCATCATTGTCCTCCCACACTTCGTGATTGCCCGCCGCCGGATAGACGCGGCCCGGAAGCCCGGCGGCGCGCATCTGGGCATCGGCCGGCGGCAGTTGCTTCAGGATCGCCTCGTTCACGAGCTGCCAGTATGGATTGTCCGATGGCTTGGCACCCTGCTTCCCCCACCAGACCAGGTCCCCGGTGCTGAGGATGAACTTGGCCCGTCCGTTGTTCACATCCTTGACCATCTCGCGTGCGACCCAATCGCCGCCCTGGAGACGGAACATCGGGATCCGGACGCCCGGCAGCAGCTTCACATCTTCGGTGGACGCCTCGGTGACCCAGCCCTTGTCCACGGTGAGGAAGCTCACCTCGCTCCTCGTCATGAAGGGCATGACCACCTGCGCCAGCTCGTGCGTCGTCGGGTCGTAGATCAACTTGACGTCCCGCTGGACGACCTCGGCCGCGACCTTCTCCGGCAGCACGAGCTCGAACATGTCGGTCACGAGCGCGCGCGCCTGCGATTCCTGATCCTGCATGTACGGCAAGTACATCATCGACCGAGAATCACCGAAGACGGCGAAGGAGAAGCCCGTGGCAGCGGGACCCGACGCCTGCTGTGCATGTGCGGCCGCGCCATCAAGCGCGAGTATCGCCGTGACCAGGAGCGCTATAGAGCAGGACTTCATGAGGGACCCCGCAAAGTAGGTTCTCTTTCGCCAAGCAGCGCTGACATTGCCCCCGAGCATCTCCAGCAACTTCCCGTTGAGCTCTGCTTCTGGAGCGTAGCGCGCCGCGGCACATCATTGGGACTCTGCAATGACGGCGCCGCTGCTGACAGTGGACCTTGGTCCAATGCGACGAACGGGGGGCAGCTCATCCCGCCGTGGCGCGCCGGAGCGCGGCGAAGAGTTCCTCGTCAGGGAAGGGCTTGTGGAGGACTGCGGCGCCCTGCTCCGCCACCCGCCGGAGTACCGCCGCATCGGACGACGCGGTGATGAAGATGCACGGCAAGCCGGGGCGATCGCGGTTCAGCTGTCGTTCCACTTCGAATCCTGACATGCCCGCCATTTGGATGTCCAGCAGGACGCAGTCGGGCGCGCTCGCGCCGAGCCAGTCCAGGAAATCCTGACCGGAAGCGAATGCTTCCGCTCGGTGACCAGCGGAGCGGAGCAGCCGCTGCAACGCGCGCCCCACCTCGGCCTCGTCGTCCACGATCGCGACAAGGAGTGCTTGATTGTCCATGCTACGGTTAGAATGCACGCGGCCGGGTGGCGCCGGCCATTGGACGTTGGGCCTACGGGGCCGGCGCCACCCCGACCGCTTCGGCCAGGCGCACGAGCTCGGCCACCGATCCGGCGCGCATCTTGGCCATGATGCGGCCGCGGTGCACTTTGATCGTCTTCTCGGCGATGCCAAGGTCGACGGCGATCTTCTTGTTCCGCTTCCCGGCGATCACGTGGCGCATCACCTCCCGCTCACGGGACGTCAGCGTCGCTGCGCGCAGGTCGACCTCCGCGCGCGCGGCCGTCACCGCCCGAGCGGCGCGATCGCGCGCGATCGCGGTACGCACGGCCTCGAGCAGTACGTCATCGGCCGTCGGTTTGCTCAAGAAATCGACGGCTCCGTCCTTCATGGTGCGGACACTCATCGGAATATCCCCGCGACCGCTCAGGAAGACGATCGGGGGCGCGTGGCCGCGGCCAACCAGCTGACGCTGCAGTGAGAGTCCGTCCAACCCGGGCAGCGCGACGTCGAGCACGAGGCAACTTGGCACCGATGGCAGCTCGCGGGCGAGAAAGGCCTCTGACGACTCGAACGTCTCCACCTGCAGGCCCGATGCGCGCAGGAGTCGCGCGAGCGCGGTGCGCACGCCGTCATCATCATCGACGATGAATACGAGCGGCCGCTCGGAGTCGTCCGTCATGTCGCGGCGGGCAGCGGCAACTCGAAGGTGAACGTCGCGCCCCGGTCGGCGTTGTTCTCCGCCGTGAGCCGTCCGCCGTGTGCCTCTACGAGTGAGCGGCTGATCGAGAGCCCCATCCCCATGCCACCCGGCTTGTCGGTGGCGAATGGCGTGAAGAGGCGGCTCCGCATCTCCGGGTGGATCCCGGCGCCGTGGTCCGCGACCGAGACGCGGACGATCCCCTCGACGGCCGCCACACGAATGCTGAGCACGCGATCCGCTGGCGCGGCATCGGCCATCGCGTCGAGCGCGTTCAGGATCAGATTGAGCATCACCTGTTCGATCTGGACGCGGTCCGCTGACACGAGCGGCAGCGCCTCGGGCAACTCGAGAGACACGGACACTTGTCGCGTCACGAACTCGCTCCGGGTGATCGCGACCATCCGCCGGGCGATCTCACTCAGGTCGATCGGTTCGGCGCGCGTATCCCCCCGCTCGAAATGGGCGCGGAGGCGGCGGATCATGCCGGCGGCACGCTCGTCCTGGCCGGCGATGTCGGCGAGGATCTCGCGCACCTCCGAGATGTCCGGCGGCTGCTGGGCGAGCAGTCGCTGTCCCGCTTGGGCGTTCGCGAGGATCGCGGCCAGCGGCTGATTGAGCTCGTGCGTGATCGAGGCGGAGAGATGGCCAGCCGCCGCCGCGCGCCCAAGCCGCGCGATCTCCTGGCGATCCTGCTCCACCTGGAGTTCGGCCTTCTTGCGCGCGGTGACATCGAGCGCGGCGACCGTGAGCCGAACACCGGGCGCGTCCGGGCTGTCGTCCACCTGACCCCACGCGGTGATCCACCGGACGCCTCCGTCCTGGGTCCGCACGCGATATTCGATGTCGAGCGTGCGCCCTGTCTCGAGCGCCGATCCGATCGCGAGTCGGACGTGCGCGCGGTCAGAGGGCTCGATGGACTCGTAGAGCGCGGCGATGCCCAGGCTTTCGTCCACCGGAAGCCCGGCGGCCTCGCGTGACTCGGGCGTTGCCGAAAGCCGGTCGGGCGTGACATCCCAGGTCCAGACGCCGACGCGTGCGGCGTGTCCGGCGAACCACCCGCGGTCCTCGCTCTTCTGCAGGTCCGCCCGCGCACGGTTCCGCGACCGCCGCTCCAGCAACAGGGCGACGATCAGCGAGCCCTCGAGCAGCAGCGCGACTATCGTCGCGATGATCGCGGCGCGATGCTCCGCCCAGAGCGACGGCGAGCGAAAGCGTACGACGGTCCCCGGCGGGAGGCGAGACTCGGCGATCCCCCATCGGCGAAGCTCGCGCCAGTCCACGGTTGGCACGGAGCGCAACGGTTCGCCGCGCGCCGCCGCGGCCGGCGCCTCTCCGTGCAGTATCCGGCGCGCGATAAGTGCCGCCGTCCGCCCGAGAGCCGCCGCCTCCACCATCTCACCACCCACGATGCCATGTCCGAGCATCGGATCATACTCTGCATAGATCGGTGCGGGACTCGCTGCGGCGAACTCGTCCAGGGCCTGCCGGGGCGTGTAGCTCGTTCCGGACGCATCTCCGAAGACCGGCAGGTACATGACGATCGTGTGATCAGGAAGTTGAGCGATCTCCCGTCGAAGATCTGACATGCGAAGTCCGGTCAACCAGAGAAACGTGATGCCCGGAGGCAATGACTGAGTGTCCGCGCGGAAGCTGCGCAGAAAGCCATGATCCCTCTCCGTCGCGCCGCTCACGACGGCGACATGCCGGGTCTCGGGGTGCAGTCGGAACGCCAGCCTCATGGTGGCGCCGGCAGGCCAGATGATCTTCGGTCCGGCGATCTGCGTATCCGCGCGCACCGCCGGGTCCAGCGTGTCGAGCGCGATGGCGGAGAGGATCGGGACGTCGCTGAAGAGGGTGGCGCGATTGCGCAGGAGGAAGCGGACTACCGGCCCGCCCCCGGCGATGATGAGATCAGGGCGGCGCGCCCGGTACTTCTGCCGGAGATAGTCGCGATCAAGCGCGGACTGAGCCAATCCCGGGAAGCGTGCGACATCCAGAAACTCGCTGAGGAGCTCGATGTGGAAGCTCGACTCGGCCGCGAAGGTCGCCTGGATGGCAGAATCGGCAACGACGTTCGTGGGCAACAGTCGCTGGTCGGCATAGATCACCAGAACCCGCTTCGATCCCGGCGGCGGTACTGTTTGTGCTCCCAATACGACCGCAGTGATCCCGAGCGTCAGCAGACTCGCGACGACTCTCACGCAGCGTCCCGAGGACACCGCAAGCGGCACTCCGATCTGCGGAATCTGGATGGTCGATGGCTCACGGATCGCCTGCGTGGAGGGTGTCGCGCGAACGGGACCCCGCCCCAAGCGGAAGCGTACGCTCGCCGCAAGATGATAGCCGTTTCGGCAGATCCGTGGTAGCGAATGGCGCCACGCTCGCTGTGAGAAAGCCTCGCGTACCAGTGAGCATTTGCAGGCGGCAGGTCTGCGACTTCGGGCCCCGCAATCGAGCCCTGCCGTAGACTGCCAGTCAAGGGTCGCGATGCCCATCTTCTGCCGGCTGCGACGCGGGCGACTCCACTACTGACCGACCGAGCCCCACATACGACCAGCGCGACGCAGAGAACTCCGCGTCGCGCCGTCAGTTGCCCCTCCTGGGCTCGAACCAGGACTCTCCTGATCCAGAGTCAAACCGAATAATTGGTCAAGAATTGCAAGTTGCTGTCAAATCGCGAGTTCGTGGCGTCCGCTGCTACCTCACCGAGTGCAAATTGCTGCTGCTTGCGACCCCAAACTGGCTCAGGTGCGGCCTCAGGTCCGAACACAGCGATTGCGATACTCGCGCGCGGGCCAAGTGGCGATTTCTCCGCAGGACCCTCAGCCTGTCATCGGCTTCAGCTCCGGACCAATCGCCCACACGGGTCGTCACTTCCTTCAGCCCGAGGGTGACGCCACGGGCCAGCAATCTAGACCAGCAAAGTAGTCCTTGAGCCGACTGGGGAAGTCCTGGCACGTGTACCCGGCGCGCGCCTACCGAACGGGCACAAAAGCTCTCGATGGAGGATTCCAAACGAAGTATTGCAGTTTCGCCGGGCTCAGATTCGGCCCCACCACCCGTGGTCTTGCCGATGAATAATGAAGGACTCTCTTGATTGTATCAGGCGCGGAAAAGGTAACGGTCGCTCGCTGCTCATAATCAACGGCGCTGGCGGAACTCTCATAGGTGAAGCCGTTCCAAACGAGGGATAGTGAATCGTCGTCGAGGCTCCAAACCGCAACCCCTTCTGACGAATAGCTAACTGCTCCGCCCGAATGGCCGTAGGCCACCACTAGTTCGGGTAGCTTTGTTAGAGGAGAGTCGGCTAGTGAATCCACGTAACCTGCGTCCACACTTGCAGTGATCCGTCCAGCGCAATCGCTCACGAGGAGCACTCCCATTTCGGGGCCGTGCCAGGAAAGCGCAATGATCATTCGTTCCGCCGCACCCACCCCCTTCACAACGTGAGAAACATGGGGTTCGGGAAATCTCTGTCGATGCAGAATCGCAAGAACCTCTGGTCTCGAGATCAACTGCGCGGCATCTACCGGCCCTCTGGGACAGCGAGCAAGACCGCTCGCGCTTGCTTCCCTTGACCTCTCCGAAGGTGAGCACGTTGCGCAAAGAACTACAAGGGCTGCGAACGCCAGCGTAAGTCGCACTAACACTTTTCTCCTCCGTTCTTGCACTTGTATGCCTTCCCCTCCGAGCCTAGGTCGTATGTGAGCGTCATCTTCTTGGTATTGACCCAAAATGGAACCTTTCCGGATGGCTGCATGCTCACCGGGCTATAGTACAGAGTGGCGCCTTCCGTAATATCTGCGCCCTGCTCATGGAACTGATATGTTAGCTCAACGAAAGCGACCATCTCGTTGAACGCTGCTTCCTCATCCTTGGTCGGCGTTCCTGCAACGCCGCGGGCGTAAGCCTCGCGATTTGCGGCGTTTTTCGCTGATGGGTCCGTGACAGCCGTGAATTGCTTCCGCTTGTGAATTACTCCACTGACGTCTCCGTGGTGTTTGGCCGCGCGATTAAGCACGACATCTGCGACGAGCACCTGCATTTCTGAGCTCGCCCCGCGGGCCTCCGCCCACACGACACCGAACAATTCACATGGCGCCGTCGTCCCCTTTATCTTGTCGCACAGGCCGAATGGATCCGAAAATCCAATCGGATCCGATTGCGCAAATCCGTACGCATTCAAGCCACCAGCAATTCCAAGCGGATCTTCTTGGGTGAACCTACCCGTCTTCGGATCGAGGTACCGATTTCTTCGGTACAGCAATCCGGAACCATCAACCTGACCCATGACTACATCGCCGTACCAGTCCGGCTGACCATGGGGAAAGAAGTTTCCATAACTACTCTGCTCTGAACTGGGGAACGGCGGGTAGCAAATAGTCAGCGTGCAGGTGGCCAAC
>Ga0315271_10000459_pt1 | contig 22325 bp, 17 predicted proteins | sample C3_top_MG_FD_204664 | JGI IMG/M metagenome (GOLD analysis project Ga0315271, IMG submission 204664) | Sediment microbial communities from Yellowstone Lake, YNP, Wyoming, USA - C3_top | ecosystem: Environmental > Aquatic > Freshwater > Lake > Sediment | place: USA: Wyoming | collected 2017-08-01
ATGAGTTCTTCCGGGGCGAGGAGCGGCGCGCCCCGTGGCCCGCTCGGACCGTCGCGCACCGCATAGGCTGCCGCGTCACCGGGATATGCGACGTGCGAGGCCTGGATCGACCAGTCCAGGGCGTCGAGCGCCTCCTCGGTCACGTAGCCTCGACCGGCCGTCGCCTCGGCGGCGTACCAAGCGAGCAGGAGGCTGAGCCGGGGATCCGTGCCGAGGATCCCGATCGACGCTGCGGCGCGCTCGCGGGCCTGGGCGATCTGCGCCTGCTCCACCGCGTCCTGCCGCTGGGCGTACAGCGCCACCGAGAGGGTGCTCGCCACGATCACCGCCGCGGCGAGGACCGCGACCAGCAGCCGCAGCCGCCTGGCCGCCCGCCGCTCGAGCACGCGTTCGTGGGTTGCCCGCGCGGCCTCCGTGTCCTCGCGCTGGCGCTGCTCGGCACGGCTCGCATCGAGCATGGCCGTCTCGGCGGTGTCCAGCCGCAGGTCCGTCGAGGAGGCCCAAGCAACGAACAGGTCGAGCCGGCTCCCGGAGAGCAGGTATCCCGGGTCGCGCCCGGCCCCCAGCCATTCGCCTGTCGCCTCGGCCAGCCGGCGTCGGATCCGCAGGTCGTCGCGCGCCGCCTCGATCCAGCCCGCGAGGCGCTTCCAGCCCGCCGGCAGGGCGTCGTGGGCGACCTCGACGGTAGCGTCGCCCGTGACCGCGTCCCGGTCGAACGACAGCAGGCGCCGGGCGCCGAGCGCGTCCACCACGGCATCGACCCGCGTCGCATCGGCCGCGAGAGCGCGGAGATCGGCGCGGGCGACACGGCGCCCCGACACGATGCCCGTCTCGCCGATGGCGACCAGGCGCAGGAAGACCTGACGTGCCAGCTCGCGGTCCTCGGCGTCGAGCCCGGCGAAGGCGGCCTCCGCGGTGCGCGCCATCGCCCCGGTCACGCCGCCCACCGCCGCATAGCCGGCGCGTGTGAGCTGAACACCGTCGCCGGTGGAGAAGAGCTCCGTCAGGGCGAACTGGAGGAGCGGCAGCTCGCCCGGCTGCTGCCCGGCGTCGGCCACGATGGCGGGTGCGAGCCCCGGCTCCAGCGTCACGCCCACGCGGGTCGCCGGGAGCACGACCGCACGCTCGAGCTCCTCGCGGGTGAGGGGCGTGACGATCTCGGCGCCGGCCCGCACCAGCTCCCCGAGCCCGGAGCGGCGGAGTGGCCCGGCCAAGTGGTCCGCGCGGAGCGTCGCGACGACCACCAGCCCGGTGTCGGGCTCGGCGAGCGCCTCGACGAGCGAGGCGACGAACCGCTCTGCCGTGGCGTTGTCGGCCACCGTCGAGAGCTCCTCGAACTGGTCGATGACGAGCAGCGTCGTCTGTCTCGCCTCGCCTGCCACCGCCGTCATCGCGCCGGTGAGATCTCCCGACGTCACGATCCCGGCCAGAGCGTCCGGCGACGCTTCCGGCCAAGCCCGTCGCAGAGCTGCGACGAGCTCGCGGAATGGGCGGGCGCCCGGGACCATCGACGCGATCCGCCATCCCGATGAACCCGGGATGGCGTCGGTGCGCAGCGCGGACAGGAGGCCGGCCCCGACCGCGCTCGACTTGCCGCAGCCGCTGGGGCCGATGACGACTAGCAGGCGGCCCTCGCGGGCGACCTCCGCGAGGCGGTCGACGAGCCGGGCGACGAGCACCTCGCGCCCGAAGAAGTCGCCACTGTCGGCCTCGTGGAAGGCGCGAAGGCCCTTGTACGGGTTGCGGCTCGTCCCACGTGGGCGCGGGAGGTCGAGCCGGGGGTCCTGGCGCAGGATCCAGGTTTCGAGTTGCCGGAGCTCCGGCCCGGGATCGATCCCCAGGTCGGCCGCCATCGCGCTGCGTCCCTGCGCGAATGTGCGCAGCGCGTCTGCCTGGCGCCCGGAGCGATAGAGGGCAAGCATCAGCTGGCCCCGCGGCCGCTCGCGCAAGGGGTTCGCGGCGACGAGCGCCTCGAGGCGCGCCACGGCGTCGGCGTGGCGCCCGAGCATCAGGTCGGCGTCGGCGAGGTCCTCCTCGGTGCGCAGCCGAAGCTCCTCAAGCCGTGCGATCTCCGGCAGCGCGAACGGCTCGTCGGCGACCTGGCGGTAGGGCTCGCCACGCCACAGCTCGAGCGCGGCGGCCAAGCAGGACCGCGCGGCAACGGGGTCGTCGTGGAGGCTTGCCCGCCCCTCCGACGCGAGCCGCTCGAGCTCGGCGCTGTCGAGCGAGCCCTGCGGCACACGGAGCACGTAGCCGCCCAGTTCGGTCACGACGCCCGCCCCGGGGTCGACCGAGCCGTCTCGCGCCCGGCCGGGCGCCAGCGCATCGCGCAGCTTCGAGACGTGGAACGCCACGGTCTTCGCACCGCTCTCGGGCGGCTCGTCCGCCCACAGCTCGTCGATGATCCGGTCGGCCGACAGCGGCCGGTTCGCGTGGATCAGCAGGAGCGCGAGCAACGCCATCTGGCGGCCGCTGGCGACACGCAACGGCCCGCCGTCCCCGATGACCTCCACGGACCCCAGGACGCGAAACTCCACGGGCCCCTCCGATCAGGGCGCCCAGCGATCCTAGCGATCCGTCCCAGTGCGTGACCACAGCCATTCGGCCGGAATGTAGGAAGGCCCGCCATTCCGGCGCCTGGCGGAATCAAGCGGGCCGGGTGCACTGAACACCCGGCCCGTGGGGTCTGACTGGGACCTCGGTCAGCTGTGCGCGGCCGCCTTGTGCGGCGAGGTCCGGGCGACGCGCGCCGAGCGCGCCTCGGAGACGAGCCCGGTCAGCCTCTCGCCGGCGGCCCGGATGAGGGAGCCGACGTCGGCGCGCGGCTTGGCGTCAGAAGCCAGGCGGGCCGCGTCAGCCTCGGCGAGCAGGTTCTGGTGGCGGGTGTTCTGGAGGGCGGTCGTGGTGTAGAGGTCCATCGTCAGGCTCCCTTGGGATCGCAGGAGGGGGTCGCTGCTGATGGACGCATCCTCCGCTCGGGAGCGGGGCAGGCAGTATCGACGGGCGTACCGCCGCGGTGTCGGCCTGCGCACACGGGTCCCGTCACATGGTCGAGGCAGACCTCCGTTGGATTGCCCATTGACGCCCGCGCGGCACGCCTCTAGGGTCCGCGAATGCTCGACGCCGTGATGCGCAGGGAGGCGCTCGGCGTGGGCGCTGATGGAGGACGTCATGTCGAGAGTCCGGACCATGCTGGCCGCTGCGTTCCTGCTCGGGGCGATGCTGCCGACCAGCGCCATCGCGGCCAGCCCGCCACCGCCGTCACCGGTGCGCCTGGGCTACTGCGGCGGCGATGACTGGGAGCCCACGCTCGCGCGCAGCGGCTCGCTCATCGTGGTTGCGATCACCCACTACGCGGGCGACCCCACGTGCGACCCGGCCTCCGCGAGCCCGACCGCCATCTTCGTCCAGACCTCGACCAACGGCGGGTCGACGTGGACGGTGCCGCATGCCGCCTGGACCGCGCCGATCGGCGGCGTGACCTACTCCAAGCAGGCCGACCCCAGCCTCGCGATCGACAGTACGGGGGCGATCTACCTGGCCTGGCTCGGCTACGGGCTCAACGGCGGCCACACGGACGTCATCGTCGTGAAGTCCACCGATAGCGGTGCCACGTTCACGCAGGCGACCAAGACCAACGCAGCGGACTGCAAGAACTGCGACCACGAGAAGCTCGTCGCTGCGCCGAGCGGCCTGTACATCGCGTACACGCAGGCCTCGAACCACTTCATCGCCCTGTCCACCGATGGCGCGGCCACGTGGACGCAGTCGAACGTCCTGCGGGCCGACGTGGTCGCGTTTGCCGAGGGCGGCGTCGTGGACCCGCAGGGCAACGTCGTCTTCGCGTGGGCCGACTGCCAGTCGAGCTCGTGCTCGGGCGTCCCCGCTGTCGACTACCGCGTGTCCAAGACCACCGCCGGCACGCTGTCGACGACCTTCGCGCTCGTCGGCACGGCTGTCCAGGGCCCCGACTGTCCCTTCGGCTCGTGCGGCTTCGCCTACTGGAGCCCCCAGTCGGCCATCGGCATTGACGCCGGCGGGACGGTCTACCTCGCCACCGGGCAGGGCCAGTCAAGCACGGCGCGGAAGAGCCCGCCCATCGTCAACCTGTACCGCTCGTCGGACGCGGTGTCGTGGACCTCGCTCGGGCGGGTGGACGACAAGAACGCGTCGGGTTGCGCGGCCTCGGCCTGCTACGCGCTGTATCCGACCGTCATCGGCGGCGCCGCGGGCAACGTGTCGGTCGCCTGGATGGACGACCGCGCCGGCAGCCCGGTCGACCACATGAACGGCTGGAACGTCTGGCTCCGCACCTCGACCAACGGCGGGTCCACCTGGTCGGGCGCGTCGGTGAAGGTCTCCGGATATGACGCGACCCAGACCCAGGAGCAGCCGAACGGGTTCAAGTTCCCGTACGGCGACTACATGGGGATCGGCATCAACGGCTGCGGCGCGCCGATGCTGACCTGGGGCGAGGGACAGAACTGGACCGGCGGCGCGACCTCGCCGGGCCACGTGGAGTTCCGCTCCATGTGCTGAGCTCCCGCCGACCTTTGCCAGGCGCACGCGGCAGCGCGGCTGCGCCTGGCGGGGGTCGGGCGTCTTGTCATGGTCGCTGTAAGGGCGCACTATCCGGCCTTCGGGTGGGCCTGTCACGGATCGATCCCCGCGTCTCCGAGCGTCCTACGGCGATCACCCGGATCGCTCTCTCGGTCTGCGCGCGATCCGGCCCGCCACGAGGAGGAGTCGCGCATGCGCGAGACGGGTACACGGCGTCCTGCCACTCGGCGCCTGGTGGCGCTGCTGGCAACGGCCGGGCTGATCGCAGGGTCCGTGGCGGCCACGGCCACGCCGGTCGCTGCGGCGGGAGGGATCGAGGGCGTCCCCGCCCTGAACCACGTGTTCGTGATCATCGGCGAGAACACGCAGCTCTCGCAGCTGAACAAGAACAACTCGCCATACACGCTCGGGACGCTGGCGCCGGCCTCGGCCTGGCTGACCAACTACTGGGCGACAACCCACTACTCCGAGTCGAACTACGTCGCGATGATGTCCGGGCAGTTCACCGACTGCCAGCAGAAGGATGGCAAGGCGGCCTCATGCCACCAGGACGTGGACAACCTGTTCCACCAGCTGTACTCGGTCGGGCGGACCTTCACCACCTGGTCCGAGTCCATGCCCGACGCCTGCCACCTGCTCAACACGGGCGGCGACCCCACCCTCAACCATTACGCCGCCAAGCACAACCCGCAGGTGTTCTTCGACAACGTCGAGGGTGACGCCGTGAGCGCAGTCGGCGCCGGCGGCTGGCTCGACAACGGCTCGACCCAGGGCGGCGCCTTCTGCCGGGCCACGAACATCGCGACCGGCAGCGCCGGTCCGAACGACATGAGTGGCTTCAACGCGGCGCTGGCCAGCAACGCCTCGACCATCTCGGACTTCAACTTGGTCGTCCCCAACGAGTGCGAGGACGCCCACAGCAACTGCAAGCCCGCCGGCAACCCCATCCTGCAGTTCGACAACTTCCTCGCCCGCGAGGTCCCGCTCATCGGTGCGTACATCGCGGCCCACGGCGGCACCCTGATCGTCACCTACGACGAGGGCGTGACCAGCAGCCCGGTCCGCGCCGTCAAGTTCGGCGACGGCGGCAACGTGGCGTTCCTCGCGTGGGGGCCGCAGGTCCGCGCCGGGACCATCATCGGCACGGAGTACACGCACTACAGCCTGCTGCGGACCCTCGAGGACGGGCTCGGCGTGGGCGGCTACGTCGGCTCCGCGGCCGCTGTCACACCCATCACCGAGATCTGGAAGTAGCCGGTTCGCCGCAATCGGTGCGAGGGGCGGGCTTCGGTCCGCCCCTCTTGATTCTCGGCGCCCGGTCGGCGCCCCGGCCTAGTTGAGGACCGCGAACGCGTCGACGTCCACGAGTGGCCGACCCGCGGTCCCCACGACCACGACCTTGATCGTGCGGCTTGCTGAGGTGGAGAACCGGATCGACCACACCTGCACCCGATACCCCGGCAGCTGTGCCACGAGATCGACGGTCGCCTTGAGGACGCCATTGACGTAGATGCGGGCCTTCCCGCGAGTTGACGCAAGCGTGGACACCAGGGCGTACGCCCTGCCGGTGGCCGTGAACGTCGCCGAGGCGCTCGACGTCTTGGCGTGCCGGACCGACCCGCCTGAGTACAGGCTGCTCGACGAGGTGCCCCACGACCCGCTGAAGTGCACGGCCGTGCTCGTCTGCTGGATCAGCTTGGGCGTGAACGACGCGCCCGTGGCCCAGGCCGAGACGTTGCCGTCGTGGTCAACGGCGCGGACGCGGAACCGGTACGTCTTGCCCACCGCGAGCGCCGGGCGGTAGGAGGTCGAGGCGACGGCCGGGCTGACAGCGACGAACGGACCGACGACGGTGACCCACGCCCCGCCGTTCACGCTCCGGGCAACCTCGTAGCGCCCGATCCCTGAACCGCCGGTGTTGTCCTTGCCTGACCACGCGATCACCGCCTGCACGGCGGTTCCCGAGAGGGCGACGCGCGTGGCGAGCCCGGCGGTCGGCGTGACGGCCGTCGGGGCGCCGCGCTCGAGCTGCACGGCACCAATCGAACACGAGGCGGCCGGTCGCGCGACGCCCCGCTGGTCCACCGCGCCCACAGGAGCGACCGCGCACACGGCCGGGTCACCGCCGGTCGCGAACGGGTTGATCGGGCTGTTGACGAGGGCGACCGTCTCGGTCGGGCCGCCGTTGTCCTTCAGGCCGCCGCCGTCGAGCCAGGTCGAGAGGGGCTCGCCACCGGCGAGCGCGCCGATGAAGTTGTGGCCCGATGCTGCGGCCAGCGCCGGCCCGCCGAAGTCCGTCGCCGTGTTGCCCGACACGATGGTGTTGCGAATCGTTGTCGCGGCGGAGGCGTTGTAGAAGCCAGCCCAGAGGCCGTCCGCGACGTTGGCCGTGATCGTGTCGCTCGTCGCCGACAGGGTGCCGCTGCTGTACATCCCCGCGCCGCCGCCGGCGTGGTTGCCGGCCACGGTGGAATTGGTGAGTGCCATGTCACCCAGGTTGGCGATCCCGCCCCCCGCGTTCCCGGCATTGTTGCCGCCGAACGTCGAGGTGGTGATGAACGCCGTCGACTTGCTCCAGAGACCGGCGCCGTCGAAGTAGGAGAAGTTCGAGGAAACGGTGGTCCCCCGCATGACGAGGGCGCCCTCGCTCGAGATCCCGCCGCCGTACGCAGCAACGTTGCCGGTGACGTGCGAGTCGATCACCGTCGCGGACGCGCCGACGTCGTTCCGAAGCCCGCCCCCGGAGCCGCCCGGGAACGTCGTGTTGCTCGAGACCGTCGAGCGCTGGAGCGTGAGGGTGCCCGCGTTGTAGATGCCGGCGCCGGCCGTCGTGCCGGTGATCGTGGAGTCCGTCACGAGCAGGCTGCCCGGGGCCTGGTTCCAGATGCCGCCATTGCTGCCGTTCTTGATCGTGAGGCCTTTGAGCGTCACCGCCCCGGACCCCTTGGCGACGTGGCCGAGGCCACCCAGGTCGATGGTGACGCCGGCGCCGCCGTCGATCGTGACGTCGCCCTCGAGCGAGCTCGGCCCGCCATAGGCGTCCACGGTGGCGCCGGTGAAGGAGAAGACGATCCTGTCGGGCGCCGAGGCCGAGCCCGCCGCGCACTCGCCGGGGAGGAGGCCGCTGGCGGCATTCTTGTTTGCCGCGACGATTGCCTCGTTGAACGAGCAGAGCCCATCGTCGGCGATGAGGAATGCCGCTGTGTTCACGGTGACCGTCGAGCCTGCCGCGGCGACCCCCGGGACGGCAGGCCCAACGAGCGCCCACGCGGCTGCCATCACCGGCACGAGCGCGCGTCCGATCCAGGGCAGAGCGCCACGAGACGCGCGCGACACTGAGCCGACGGGGGACGCAACGGACACGGGGGACGCCTCCTGGGACTTGCCCGCGCCCTGGCGATGACTCGCCGGTCCACAAAGCAGAGCGGATGCTGGGGGTTGGGCGAGACCATGTCAATGCTGGGGATCCGCGCCCGACAGCGCCACCTCGCGGCCGCGTATGCTCCCCGCCTGCGCCCCCGCCCGGTGGTGGTGCGCCGAGGGAGAGGGAGGGCCGATGCGCGACGTGCTGCGCCTGCGCGACGTGCGCCTGTTCCTCGGCGCGCTCGCGGTGGCCCAGGCTGGCGACTGGCTGTTCGGCGCGGCACTCACCGTCTACATGCTCCAGGCCACTGGCTCGGCGACGTGGGTCGCGGCAGTCGGCGTGGTGCGGCTGGTCCCGTGGATCGTGCTCTCGCCGGCCGCGGGCGTCATCGCGGACCGTGTCAGCCGTCGCCGGGTGCTGATCGCCTCGACGCTCGGACAGGCCGTGGGCATGGGCGTGATGACGGCCGTCGTGCTCGCGGGGGGCGATCCGGCGATCACGCTGGCGATCGCGGCGGCAGCAGCTGCGGCGTCTGTTGCGTCGAGCCCGGCGGTGGGCGCGGCGCTGCCGATGCTGGGCGATGAGCGCGACCTCGCGGCGATGAACTCCTGGCGCTCGGCGATCCTGAGCGGGGCGATGATCGTGGGCCCGGTGCTCGGCGCGGTGCTGCTGCTCTTGGGCTCGCCCGCGGCCGCGTTCGGCGCGAATGGCCTCAGCCTGCTCGTCTCGGCTGGGATGGTGGTGAAGGTCCGGACTCCGCTTGGCCCGCTGGGCGAGGAGCGGGCGCCCGATGCCAATCGTCCCTCCGCCCTCGGGTTCGCGCGTGCCGCCGCTTCCGACCTCGTCACGGGCGCGAGGGCGCTCGTCTCGTCGGCCGCGGCAGCGCTCCTGCTCGCCTCGGCGATGGCCGTGCTATTCGCCTACACCGCGCAGGTCGTCCTGTGGACCGTGCTCGCCGACGACCATTTCGGCGCCGGCGGCGACACGCTGACGCTGCTGTTCGCCGCGTATGGTGCGGGCGGTGTCCTCGCCACAGTGCCTGCCGCGCGAGCCGCCGCGAGCCCTCGCGCCGGGCGCATCCTCGCGGGGTCGCTCGTGGTGGGCGCGCTCAGTGTCGTCGCGCTCGCCCGCGTCACCGACCTCCTGCCCGCCGCCCTGCTCATCGGCGCGCAGGGCGTGGTCGTCACGATCGCCGACGTGCTCGGCATCACGCTCCTCCAGCGATCGCTCGGCGCGGCGGTCCTCGGCCGGGCGCTCGGCGCGCATGACGCGATGACTGCGGTGGCCATGGTCGCGGGATCGGCGGTGGCGCCCGTGCTGCTCGGGCTCGGCGGGCTCGCGGGCGGGTTCGTCGTGACGGGCGGGCTGCTCGCCCTCGTGGGGATCGGCGCGCTGCTGGCGCTACGCAAGCCGGTCGGCCTCCCCGCCGACGTTGCCTCTCGTCTGCGACACCTGGTGGACCTGCAGCTGTTCGCCGGGGCGCCGCGCTATGCGCTGGAGGGGCTGGCGAGCGCGAGCCGCGAGGCCCGCGTGCCGGCGGGCACCGTGCTGATCCGCGAGGGCGATGCGCCCGATGACCTGTTCGTGCTCGTGGAGGGAGCCGCGTCCGTAACCGCCGGCGCCTCGGCAACGCCCGTCAACACGCTCGGTCCCGGCGACTTCTTCGGCGAGATCGGGCTCGTTCGGCGTTCGCCGCGGACCGCGACCGTGACGACCACGGTGCCGTCGCGGCTGCTGCGGATCGATGGCGAGCTGTTCCTCGAGCTCGTGGGCTCGGGAGCGGCGCACGGGCCGACGCTGGGCCGGAGCGTGGGTCAGCGGCTCGCGAAGACGCGCGACGCAGGCGCGAGCTGACCGCCCCCGGCCAGTCCGACCGGCGCTCGCCGACCGGACAACGCGTAACGCACCCGAACGGCGCGCCCTGGCTGGCACGACAATCAAGCTGGTCGCGACCGACGGACACGGGCACCGCGCGACGCGCATGCCCTGGCGGTGCGTCGCGGCCGAACATCGGGCCTCGCCGGGGCCCGAGGCCCGTTGACACCCGGCGTCGCGCGGGGCGAGACTGCTGGGGAAGGGCATGCATCTGTAGGAGGGGTACCGGTGTCAATCCGCCTGCGACGCGCCGTTGGACTTGCGGCGATCGTCGGCTCGCTGGTCGTCGCGTTGGCGCCGGCACCAGCCCTCGCCGACGCCCCAACCCCCGCCTCGGTCGTCGTCCAGGTCTCGGGCGCGTTCGCGAGCGGGCAGCAGGTGACCCTCACCCCGGAGTTCACGCCGGCGTTCCCCGACGGCTACCAGATGCCAGCCACCACCGTCTGCAGCTGGGAGCTGCTGTGGGGCGACACGGCCAGCCTCGCGAACCACGTCTATGACGAGACGTTCGGATCGCTGCTGCTACGCGGCAAGGCTCCCGATGGGTTCTGCGGCCCCTGGACGTTCACGGTGCCCTACAGCGCCTCGGGCCGATGGGAGTACCGGTTCACCTACGGTGACACGGCGGGCGGCGTCGAGATCCCGTACACCTTCATGAACGGGACCAACGGCGCGCCAGCCGGCAGCGGGGTGACCGAGAGCACGCTCCCGGGCGTGTGGCTGAGCATGCCCCACGGCACGCGCCAGGGCGACACCGTGACCGCGACCGCCCATCCGTTCGGCGGGTACGCCATCCCGACCGGCGGGACTCACTGGGACGTCTATAGCGGCTGCAACTGCCAGCCGGCGTTCGCGAGCGCGACCAACCACCAGCTCAGCTTCACGTTCACGGCGAAGGTGGCTGGCACGATCGTCGTCTTCTACAACGACTCGGGCAGCCCCGAAACGGGCGGGCCGAACTTCGCCGGGGCCGGGATCGACCCGAAGGTCGTGGCCGTCCGGGTCACATCCGCGGTGCCCTCGACCATCCACCGGTACGTCTGGTACCCGGTCTCCGCGACGGGCTCGGGCTTTGTGGGGACGGTGACCTACCGCTGGTACGTGGACGGGGTGCGGATCTTCACCGGGCGGACCGGGCACCTGCGGTTCACGCACCTGGGCTGGCACACCATCAAGGTGGTCGCGACCGACGGACACGGGCACCGCGCGACGCGGACTGTCTCGCGGTACGTCCGCCCGTAGGTCTCGGGCGAGCCGGCTGACTGGTTCTCGCCACCGGACCGCGTCACCGTGGTCATCGCGCGGACGACGAGCACCGCCCGCGGCGCCGCGCTGGACATCCGGACGACCGACATCCCCAGCAAGAGCTACGCCCCACCGATCCTCTGGCTTCCGACCGTGGACACGGGGTCGGCGCGGCTGACGCTCGGCCATGTCAGCCGGATGGTGCTGAACATCGCGTAGCCTCCCCGGAGCCCTAGAGAGCCGAACGCGACCCGGCCGACTACGCGCCCGCGGCCCGACGAGGCATGGGGTTCGGGGCGGCGCTGTGGGCGACCGTGTCGAGCAGCGCCCGGAGCATGAGATCGTGGCCCTCGGCGTTCGGGTGGAGGCCGTCCGCGAGGTACAGGCTCGCATCGGGCTCGGGACCGAGGGCCGCCATGTGGTCGACGAAGGTCAGACCATGCCGGGCGGCCACCTCCGCGGCGATCTCCGAGCACTCGCGAAGGTCGGCGTCCTCCCAATGGACGCGCTGCGCCGCGAAGTCCGGGTTCGCATCGGCTACGGCCGACACCACCGGCGTCGGGCCGGCGACGAACACCCGAGCGCTCGTGTACCGCAGGAATGCGCCCACGATGCCCGACAGGTTGCGCCGGTATGCGTCGGGCGGGACGAGCCGCTGCCCCGGGTCGCCGTCGGTCGCGCCGAACCGCTTGCAGTCGTTGCCGCCGAGGGCCACCAGCACCACGTCGGGCGCCAGGCCCAGGAACTGCACGTACGTGAGCTCGATCCCATGCGAGGTGGTGAACCCCGACCGGCCGCCGTTCACGACGCGGATGCCGTCGGCCGGGCGCCGCTGGGCGAGCAGCGAGGCGAGGAGGCGCGCGAACGAGCGGCGATAGGTGGTGATCGAGTCGCCGACGAACAGGAGCGTGCCGCCGGCGGGGATGGGGAGCGCATCGACCGCGGCGGCGATCGCCGGCTCGGCGAGGAGTTCGCGCGCTCGCTCGTCGACCTCGGCCTGTACCGCGTCCACGTACCCCTGGTACGCGCCGAGGTCGAGCCCGAACAGCGCGGCGGCCGCCTCCGGCCCCGCCTCGAGGCCGATGCAGGCCGGGACGTCGGCGAGGTTGAAGTCGATCAGGAACGTGCGCTCGGCATCGATGCCCTGAAGTTGCGCGCGACGTCGAGCCAGCCGACGACCACCCGCATCCCCCTGGGGTCGCTCGTCGGCCTGTCCGGCAGTGTCCTGGATCTCCGTGCCTCCGCGTCTGGTCTGCCTGCGCGCGAGGATACTCTGGGGCAGATGCGCACCGGGCAGCGTTGCACCCATCCGTGCGGCGTGCGGGGGTCAGCCGCCGGCGGAGCGCCCTAGCCTGATGGCTGCTGCGGCTTCTTGGCCCGCTTGCCGTCGATGTCGAGCTTCATCGGCCGGAGGTACATGGCGACCTGCCAGTCCTCGGGGATCGGGACGGTGGCCGGGTCGAGGTGGGCCGGAAGCGTCCGGGATCCGGGGGGAAGATACGGGGCGCTGTGCTCGAGCCAGTACCTGGCCGCCGACTTCCGGTCGCGCCTGAAGCTCTCCTGGGCCTCCAGTCGATTCGCCTCCCACTCCTCGGCGGTCATGCTCGCCTTCAGCCTCTTGACCGTGCTGGCGTAGGCCGCCGCAGCGTTGGCCAGCCAGCGGGCCGCGGCGGCCTCTTCTCTTGCCCGGTTGTCCGATATGACGCGCTCGGCGACCTCGGCGTCGGAGAGCACGCGCCCCGCGAGAGCGCTCTGCTGCACCTTGGTCTCTTTCCACGCGGCTGGGCTCATCGTCCGCTGGAGCAACTCGGCGTCGGCGTTGCCTTCACGCTCGCGGGCGCGAGCGGCGATGTCGCCCTGTGTTCGGAACAGGCTGCGCACGGCCAGGGCGCCGCCCGCGAGGACGGCCCCCCACAGCACGACGTAGGTCCCGCCCCCACGGCTCGCGCTGCTGTATGAGCCGATCGACACGGACAGCGCGCCGCCGGCGACAACGATCCCAATGACGACGCCGAGCCAGTTCGGGCGCCAATTCGAGCCCACTCCAGTCCTCCCTGAGGGCGTGGACGCCTCGCCTTGCCACCACGATGTCCCCAGGGCCTGCAGTGGTCAATAGGACTTCGCCATGACGGATGGTTGCCAGAGCCCGGCCGGGTTGCGAGTCCAAGCGCCTGTCGGCGCCCATCGGGTTCGGCGGCCTGCGGCATGTTGCGGGCTCGACACCTATGCCCAGCGGCGTTGACGCCTCCGCGCGCGAGGCTTATGCTCAATCCCGACCCGAATGGTCGGAATTCCCCGGCGCGGCGGCCCCTCGCCGCGGGCGTCCCCCTGGGGAACTCCGACGTCGGGTCGCTCATCGGGCTTCGGGCCGCCACATCGCGGCGCCGAAGGCCGGCCAAACGCTCGAGGCCGCAAGGCCCGCGCTCCACTCCGAGGACCGTCCCCTGGCCGCTTCGACCCGAGCCAAGCACCACGGCACCGGCGCCGTCGCCTTCTCCACGAAGGGCGAGTACGGCGTCCGCCTGATGGTCCAGCTCGGCCGCCGCTACGGCAACGGCCCCGCCAGCCTCACGGAGATCGCCCTCGACGAGGACCTCCCCCGCGCCTACCTGGAGCAGCTCGTGACGAGCCTCCGCGACGCGGGCCTGGTCACCGCCACGCGCGGCGCCCGGGGCGGCTACGAACTCACGGCCCCGCCCGACCAGATCCGGATGGGCGAAGTGCTCCGCGCGCTCGAGGGGCCCATCGCCCCGATGTTCTGCGCGTCTGATGATCCCGACCACGCCGAATGCGCCCGAACCGCGCGCTGCACCGTGAACCTGCTCTGGCTCAAGGTGCGCGACGCAATTGCAGGAACCCTAGATTCGCTCACGCTGGCGGACCTCGTCCCAGTCCGCCACATCGTCCTCGACCCGCGCGAGCCGGCCACGTCCCGGGCCGGTATCGCGTAGGTCGGGGCAACCCGCCGCCACAACCAAGACCACCAATGAGCCGCCGCGCCCTCGGCGCACCACGAACCACCAGGAGCACAATTTCGTGACCGACGCGAACGACCGCGAGCTTGTCATCCGCGATCTCCGGGTCGCCCCCGCCGCCAAGCCGGATCACGAGATCCTCCAGGGCATCAACCTCACGATCCGCAAGGGCGAGACCCACGCGATCATGGGCCCCAACGGCTCGGGCAAGACCACCCTCTCGTACGCGCTGATGGGCCACCCGGCGTACCTGATCAAGGGCGGCTCGGTCGAGTGGAAGGGCTACAACCTGCTCAGCCTGTCGGCCGACAAGCGCGCTCGGCTCGGCCTGTTCCTCGCGTTCCAGTACCCGACGGCGATCCCCGGCCTGAGCGTCGCGAGCTTCATCCGCTCGGCCCTCAACGCCAAGCTCCAGGGGATCGACAAGAACCCGGCCATCGACCCGACCGACGCCATCAAGGGCGGCGTGACGATGCTCGACTTCCGCAAGCGGATGCGGGCGAAGATGGCGCTCCTCAAGATGGAGGAGAGCTTCGCCTCCCGCTACGTGAACGACGGGTTCTCGGGCGGCGAGAAGAAGCGCCTCGAGATGCTCCAGATGGCGATGCTGGAGCCGGAGTTCGCGATCCTCGACGAGACCGACTCGGGCCTCGACATCGACGCGCTGCGGATCGTGGCCGAGGGCGTGAACGCGCAGCTGAACCCCAACATGGGCGTCCTGCTGATCACGCACTACCAGCGGCTGCTCAACTACATCACGCCGGACGTGGTCCACGTGCTCGCCGCCGGCCGCATCGTGACCAGCGGCGGCAAGGAGCTCGCGCTGCGCCTCGAGGAGGAGGGCTACGGGCCCATCCTGCGCGAGAACGGACTCGACGCCGTCGGCAACGACGAGGACTTGAAGGTCCCGCAGGCACCCGAGGCCGCCGGCGCCGGCCGGTAGGGGGAGCACGATGACCACGCAGGCGCGCCCGGTCGCCGCCCCGCTCGACCCGGCCGCGCTCCGGGCCGACTTCCCGATCCTGGACCAGGAGGTCTTCGGGCACCGGCTGGTCTACCTCGACTCCGCCGCGACCTCGCAGAAGCCGACCGCGGTCATCGAGGCGATGGACGCCTACTACCGCCACGACAACGCGAACGTCCACCGCGGCATCTACCAGCTGTCCGAGCGCGCGACGGCCGACTACGAGGGCTCCCGAGCGAAGGTCGCCAAGCTCATCGGCGTGTCCGACCCGCGGACGATCATCTGGACGCGCAACGCGACCGAGAGCCTGAACCTGCTCGCGTACTCGTGGGGCCGCCGCAACATCGGCCGGGGCGACGTGATCGTGCTCACCGAGATGGAGCACCACGCGAACCTGGTCCCGTGGCAGATCCTCGCCCAGGAGAAGGACGCGGATCTCGAGTTCATCCCGATCACCGACGACGGGGTGCTGCGCCAGGACGTGTTCGAGGTGCTGCTTCGGCTGAAGCCCAAGCTGGTCTCCTTTACGCACGTCTCGAACATGCTCGGCACCATCAACCCGGTCGAGGAGATGACCCGCAAGGCCCACGAGGCGGGTGCTCTGGTCGCGATCGACGGGGCGCAGGCGGTGCCGCACATGCCGGTGGACGTGGCGGCGATCGGCTGCGACTTCTATGCGTTCTCCGGCCACAAGGCGATGGCGCCGACGGGTTCGGGCGTGCTCTGGGGCCGCCGCGAGCTGCTCGAGGCGATGCCGCCGTTCATGGGCGGCGGCGACATGATCCGCGAGGTCCACCTCCGCCGGTCGGAGTGGAACGAGATCCCGTGGAAGTTCGAGGCGGGCACGCCGGACATCTCCGCGGCCATCGGCCTCGGCGTTGCGGCCGACTACCTCGTCGGGCTGGGGATGGACCGCGTCCAGGCGCACGAGCAGGAGCTGGTCGCGTACGCGCTCGAGGTGCTCGCGCGCGAGGTGCCCGGCATTGAGCTGTACGGCCCGCCTGCCGTCATGCGGGGCGGTGTCGTGGCGTTCAACCTGCCGGGGATCCACCCGCATGACGTGGCCCAGGTGCTCGACCGCTTCGGCGTGGCGATCCGCGCCGGCCACCACTGCGCGATGCCCCTGCACGAGCGGCTCGAGCTCTCTGCGACGGCGCGCGCCTCGTTCGGCGTGTTCACGACGCACGAAGATATCGACGCGCTCGTCGCAGCCCTCCGCGAGGCGCAGAAGCTCTTCGGCTCGGCCGACTAGGCTCGACCCGCTCGGCTCGGCCGACTAGGCTCGGCCGACTAGGCTCGGCCGACTAGGCTCGGCCGACTAGGCTCGGCCGACTCGCGCGGCACGTGACCCGCTCGGCAGGGCGCTCGACCCGCTCGGCGGGCGCTCAGCAGGGGCACCTGGGCGCTCGATCCGGGCCACGATGCAGATGTGCTCCGGGCGCACCTTATCCGAGCGTTGACCGCCAGATGTGCGCCCCGAGCCACCGTTGGGCCTCGAAGGTTGCGAAACACCGCGATTCGGGGCGATCTCGCGCTCCGTTGCGCCCCTAAGGTGCGCTCCCTGCACATCTGAAGCTTCCGTGAACGCAGCGCTCGGCCTAGCCCTTGCCCGGGCACCTCCGCTCCATGTCCCGGCTCGCTCCCTTTCTCGGACCCCCGCCTGCCTGGTCGATCTGATCGGTCAAGGCCCACCTGGATGCAAGGGCCTGAGGAGCGAGCCGGGCCCCATCGCGCCCCGCGGGCTGCGAGAATGGCCCCATGAAGCAGGTTTCGGAGACCGTTGACGTCCTCGTCGTCGGCGGCGGGACTGCGGGCCACATCGCCGCGATCCAGGCCGCGCGCGCGGGCGTGACCACCTCGATCATCGAGGCCGGCACCATGCTCGGCGGCACGATGACCGCGGGCGGCGTCTGGATGCCGAACCACTTCTTCACCAAGACGGGCCCGGTGGTCGCGGGTATCCCTTGGGAGCTCTACACGGCGTCCAAGGAGGTCGAGGGCCTCCCGATCCCGGACTATCGCAAGCGTCGCCCCGTCGAGACGCCCGGCTACTACTCGTACATCAACGTGCCGGTCTACGCGGCCATCGCCGAGGCGGCGGCGGTCGAGGCGGGCGTGATCCTCCACTACCACGAGTTCGTCAGCGAGGTCCGCGCTGACGGCGACTGGTGGGAAGTCGTGAGCCTCGGGCGGGGGATCCGCCGGACGACCCGCTGCCGCGAGCTGATCGACGCGTCGGGCGACTCGGACGCGGTCCGCGCGCTTGGCCTGCGGACGCTCAAGTCCAAGGTGAGCCAGCCGGGCTCGCTGCAGTACAAGATCGAGGGGATCGAGTTCGAGCAGCTCTGGAAGGACGAGGTCCAGACGATCTACGAGGAGGCGATGCGCGACGGCGTCCTGCGGAAGGGCGACTGGGCGTACGCCAACATGGAGCCGTTCATCTACTACCTGCGCCACGGCGGGCACAACGGCACCCACATCTACGACGCGGACACCTCGGACGCCGACGGCCAAACGCGCGCGAACATCGAGGGCCGCGAGCGGATGCTGCGCATGTTCCGTTTCGTGCGGGAGTCCGTGCCCGGGGCCGAGCGGGCGTCGATGCGCTACATGGCGCCGTTCGCGCTGGCTCGCGAGACGTACCACACTCTCGGCGAGTACCAGGTGGTGGAGGACGACTTCGTCAAGGCGACCCCGTTCCCCGACGCGGTGTGCAACGCGTTCAACTACATCGACATGCACAGCGCGGAGGTCGGCTGCGAGGTCTCGTTCATCGATGACCCCGACGCCATCCCGACGGTGCCGTTCCGGGCGTTGATCCCCAAGGGCTCGCGGCGGATCACGGTGGCGGGTCGGAACGTGTCGGCGAACCGGATCGCGTTCGCGGGGATCCGCGCGCAGTGCACGTGCATGGCGATGGGCCAGGCGATGGGCGCGGCGGCGGCGCTGGCGGTCGAGCGTGGCGTCGCGTCGCGCGAGGTGCCAGCGGCGGACATCGTGGCGCTCACGGTCGAGCACGGGGCGGTCGCGCCGGGCTGAGCGGCGGGGGCTGATCCGCGGGAGCGTCCGGCGCGGGTGCGGGGCACGGCCGGGTGGTGCCCGCCCAGCGGGCGCTCTGACCGTCGGCGTGGCGTTTGAGCCGGTGGGCGGCCAGCCGGACGCCTGGCGCCGCATCGGAGGCGTCAATCACACCCCTGAGCGGCCGAAGTGCAGGCCCGCGCGTCCGAGCACCCGCTGAGCGGTTGGCGAGCGCCCCCTCAGCGCCGAGGGCCCGGTCTCGCGTCGCCACGCGCGGCCAGATGCGCCTCGAGCAGCCCCACGAGCCGCTCGAACGCCGCGTACTTCTGCGGCGTTCCCGAGCGCTCCCGCTCCCCGCGCACGATCGGCGCGCACTCGTCCCACGCCTCGAAGATCGACTCGGTCAGCAGCTCGTCCAGGAGCGAGAGGCTTGCCACGCCGCGCCGGTGCAGCACGCCCATCGTCTCGTAGAAGGTCGCGACCTGGTCGAACGACATCCAGTCCTCGAGCGACGCCCCGGCCGCGAACGCTGCATAGTCCGCGAACGGCCACGTCTGGACGCGCCAATAGGCCCGCGTCAGCGGCTCGGACAGCAGCGGCTCGTACAGGCGCAGCACGATCTCCTCGCGGCGCCCGAGGTACTGCAGCCGCAGCTGGATGATCGCGATGATGATCCAGCCGAGGAGCGCGAGGCTCCCGAGGGCGGAGAGAACCGAGAGGATGTCCATGGCCCAATGATGGACCTCAGTCCAGCCGAACCCCCTGCCGCGCGAGCTCGGCGCGGACCGCCGGCACCGACACGTCCGCCACGCCCGCGTCCTCGCGGATCGACACGGCCGCCGCGACCCCCGCGCCTTGCCCGGACACCGTGCAGCACATCATCGAGCGCACCGCAGCATGGCTGATCTTGTCGCCACCGATTGAGCGCCCGGCCACGAGCAGGTTGCCCACGCCCTTGGGCACGAGCGACCGGTAGGGCACGTGAAAGTAACGCCCCGTCGTGGGCAGGATGAGCACCCCGTACCCGTCGATGAACTCGGGGAAGATCCCCACCGAGTCCGGAAAGCGCCCCTCGTGGCGTACGTCGTCCGCGGTCATGTTGTAGACCGCGTCGATCTTGCGGGTGTCGCGCAGGCCCACCGTCATCCCGAAGTTGCGCAGCGTCGCGTTCTCGCAGCCCGGCATGAACGAGCGCAGCGCCTCGATCGCGTGCATCGCCTGCTTGCGCCCCTCGATCTCGGCGGCGGACAGGTCATCGGCGGACGTCCCGTCCACGTTGCCCATGTGGATCAGGTTGAGGTACGTCAGGTCGCCGTTGTCGTGGACCGAGCCGTACGTGCCCGCCATCGTGATCAGGCCCGGCGGGATCACGCCCGCCTCGACCGCCTTCTTGAACGGCTTGCGCAGGAAGGGCGAGAACAGCTCGTCCTCCTTGCCGTCGGTCTCGATGTCCCACTCGAAGTTGCCGGCCCAGTCGCGGTACCGCGGCGGGTCCGCCTTGACGGCATCGATGAACGCGCGCTTGTTCACGCCGGTCATCGAGAACATCACCGACGCCGAGAGCATCTCCTCACGCGGCGTCTTGTGGGTCGGGGCGCCGGAGAGGAACGCCACGTCGGCGTCGCCGGTCGCGTCCACCACGCGGCGGGCGAGAATGGCCTCGCGCCCCGACTTGCTCTCGGTGATGACGCCACGGAGCACGCCGTCCTCGAGGATCGGCGCCACGAAGGTCCGGTGGAGCATCGGGTGGATCCCGTTCTCCTCGACGAGCTTGTCGGCGACCACCTTGAAGCGCTCGGCGTCGAACGCCTGGCTGATCGACTGGCTCTCGTCGGTGCTCGCGCCCTCGGCCTTCGCCCGCGCCTCGATCTCCGACCCGACGCCCACGCTGTCCTGCGTCTGCTCGTGGCGGTACCAGGCGAACGACTCCACGCCGACCGCGGTGATGTTCCCGCCGAAGCAGCCGAACCGCTCGAGCAGCGTGGTCTGGGCACCGGCCCGGGCCGCCCCGATCGCGGCCCCCAGTCCGCCCGGCCCGGACCCGACGACCAGCACGTCGGTCTCGTGGACGACGTCGATCGTGCGGGCGGGCTCGGTGATCTGGCGGAGGCCGGGAAGGCGCGCGGCGGACATGATGAAGAGACCTCGAGGCGGGACGCGATGCACAGATGGGCTGGGGCGGGTCGGGCGCGACCCTATTCGGCGACGGCGAACACCGGCGCGGGGACGACGCTGACGCGCACGGCCGCGCCGGGGATCAGCTGGGTCGAGTCGGACGCCGCCATCTGGGCGACGACGATGGTCTCGTCCGGCAGCACCACCTGGGCGCGGCAGAGCGAGCCGAGGAAGCTGACCGCGAGGACGCGCCCGTTGCCGTCGTCAGCCGCGGTGAGATGGACGTTTTCCGGGCGGACGAGCGCCTGGACCGCGCCTCGGTCGGTCGCGCCGGGCAGGAGCGGGACGCGAGTCCCGGCAACGTCCACGGTGCCGTCGGAGGCCTTGCCCGGGATCCGGTTGGTCAGGCCCACGAACTCGGCGACGAACCTGGTCTTCGGCTTGTCGTAGAGCTCGGCGGGCGGCGCGATCTGCTCCAGGCGCCCGGCGTTCATGACGCCGACCCGGTCGCCCATCGCGAGCGCCTCCTCCTGGTCGTGGGTCACGAACAGGGTGGTGATCCCGAGCATGATCTGGATGCGCCGGATCTCCTCGCGGAGCGAGCGGCGGACCTTCGCGTCGAGCGCAGACAGCGGCTCGTCGAGCAGCAGCACCTTGGGCTCGATGGCGAGCGCCCGGGCGAGCGCGACGCGCTGCTGCTGGCCGCCGGACATCTGGTGCGGGTACTTGCTGGCCTGCTCCTTGAGCCCCACGAGCTCAAGCATCTCCTGCGCCTTGGCGTTGCGTGCCTTGGTGTCCACGCCCCGGAGCCGCAGGCCGTACGCCACGTTGTCGCGCGAGGTCATGTTGGGAAACAGGCTGTAGGCCTGGAAGACGATGCCCATGTTCCGCTTGTTCGTGGGGACGTGGGTCATGTCCTTGCCGTCCACGAGGATGCGGCCCTGGTCCACCACGTCGAGCCCGCCGAGGGCGCGCAGGGCGGTCGTCTTGCCGCAGCCCGACGGGCCGAGCAGCGCGATCAGCTCGCCCGGGGCGATGTCGATGGACAGGCCCTGGAGCGCGTGCACCGTGCCGTACCAGCGGTGCATGTCCTCGAAGACGACAGCGACGCCGTGGCCGGTCTCTGCGGAGCTGGAGGTCGCGGAGGTCATCAGGCGGGCTCCTCGGTAGCACGCTGGCCGCGGCGTTCAGCGCCGGGGGCGAAACGGGAGATAGCGAACAGCAGGGCGAAGGCGAAGACGAGGGCGAGCAGCGACACGGCGACCGACACGAACGGATCGCGCTTGCCGAGCAGGTAGATCACCACCTGGACGGTGTTGAACGAGAGCAGCGACGAGATCGTGAACTCACCCAGGACGAGCGCGATGGCGAGCACCGACGCCGAGAGGATGCCGCCCCGGATGTTCGGGACGATCACCTGGAAGATCGTCCGCGGCCAGCCGGCCCCGAGGCTGCGCGCCGCGTCCGCGAGCGTGGCTGTGTCGATCCCGCGCAGGCTCGAGTCGATCGCGCGGTACGAGTAGGGCAGCACGAGGATGATGTCGATGAACGTCAGGGTCAGCGGCGACGCGCCGACAGCACCCAGGTGCTGGCCCATGAACTGGTAGATCGGCCCGACGCCGACGACGATGACGATCGCCGGGATGGCGAGCGGCAGGAGGCAGAGGAACTCGATGACGCGGCGCATCCGCGGCACGCGCACGACCGTCCAGACCATCGTGGGGACCAGGAGCAGCAGCATGCCGAAGACGGTGAGGGCCGCGATCTGCAGCGAGACGATGATGCTGTCGAGGAGCCCGGGCGAGGTCAGGATCGCAGCGTACGACTGGAGGCTGCGCGTCGCGGCCTTCGTCACCGGGTCGATGTCCCCTCGGGTGGAGAACTCGAGCATCGCGAACAGCGGCAGCACGAGCCAGCCGAGCACGAGGATGAGCACGGCATAGCGGGCGATCCGCTGGCTGCGCGGCGCCTGACGGCCCTTGCCTGCGCCCTTCGGCGGTCTCGAGAGAAGGGCGCCGCCGTGGGGCTCGGCTGCGCCGATCTGACCGAGCGGTCCTGCGCTCACTTGACCCACCTCGAGGCGCGGCGCTGGATCAGCGCGTAGATGCCCATGATCCCGGAGACGATCACGATCATCCCCAGCGCGAGCGCCTTGCCGACGTTCTCCTGGCCGATGACGACCTCGCTCTGGATCTGGCAGGCGATCTGC
>Ga0315271_10000460_pt1 | contig 22325 bp, 21 predicted proteins | sample C3_top_MG_FD_204664 | JGI IMG/M metagenome (GOLD analysis project Ga0315271, IMG submission 204664) | Sediment microbial communities from Yellowstone Lake, YNP, Wyoming, USA - C3_top | ecosystem: Environmental > Aquatic > Freshwater > Lake > Sediment | place: USA: Wyoming | collected 2017-08-01
GTCAACTTCGAACTGAGGTCCAAGCCCGACAATCCTGGCATCGAGCCGCGCCCGGCGCCCGGCCCGAAACCGCACCGTGCTTCCCAGCGTCCTGCAGGTCGTCCTGATTTCGGCAATCCCTGTCGGTGCCGCACTCCTCGGCGCAATCACGGCCGCGTGGCGCCCGCCCGGCCATGTCGTCAGGAGCAGCATCCAGCACTTCGCGGCCGGCGTCATCTTCTCGGTCGTCGCCGTCGAACTGCTGCCCGAGGTGCGGCGCGGGCATGACCCATTCGAAGTCGGCTGGACGTTCGCGGCGGGCGTCGCGCTGATGCTCGTCATCGACGCCACCGTCAAACGATTCAACCACGGCGGCGCACATGCCGGCGCCCGCGGGCCGTCGCCGGGCCAGCTGGTGCCGATCGCGGTGGATCTGCTGATCGACGGGCTGCTCATCGGCATCGCGATGACCGCCGGTCTCAAGCAGGGGGTGCTGCTCACCATCGCACTCACGCTGGAGCTGTTTTCGCTGGGCCTCGCGATGGCGGTGCAGTTCGGGGCCGCGAAGTTTGCCGTGCGTGTGCTGGCGCCGACCGGCATCGCATGCCTGATGATCGTTGGCGCGGTCCTCGGGCGCACCGTCCTGGCCGACGCGTCGGTGCACACCCTGGCGGGGCTGCTCTCCTTCGGCTGCGCGGCGCTCTTGTTCCTTGTCACTGAAGAGCTGCTCATCGAAGCGCATGAATCAGCCGACACCGCCCTCACGACGGCGATGTTCTTCGTCGGCTTCCTGATCTTCCTGCTGCTCGGCATGCTCGAGTGATGGCCGCAAGACACTCGAATCATCAGCCGGTGTGCGAACCCGCCGGGTCCGCGGCATTGCCGCGCTTCTTCAATGCGCGCAGGTCGATCATCCCGGGCAGCGTGCGCGGATCGACCTGCGGCGCAAAGATGGTGTGCTTCTGGATCTTCTGTGTGCCGGTCGTCGGCAGCGCATCGGTGAACCAGATCCAACCGGGCGCCTTGTAGTAGGCCAGTCGCCGATGGCAGAAGTTGAAGATACTGAGTGCAGTATCCCGGTCACCCGTGCCGGCCTTGAGCACGACACAGGCGAGCACCTCCTCTTCGCGCAAGTCGTCGGGCAGGGCCAGCACCGCAGCCTGTGCCACGTCCGGATGCGTCAGCAGCAGGGCCTCGACCTCGGCCGCCGCGATGTTCTCGCCCGAGCGGCGGATGATGTTCTTCTTGCGGTCGACGAAGTGCAGCATGGCGTCGACCGCCCGGTAAACGGTGTCACCGGTGTGGAACCAGCCGCCGCGCCATGCCTTTTCGGTCTCGGCCTCGTTCTTCAAATACCCTGAGAACGCGCCGCGTCGGGGCGTCTGCGCCGAATGACGGATGAGCATCTCGCCCGGCGTGCCATCGGGCACGTCGAGATCGCCATCGTCCACCACGCGCACGTCGATGCCCGGCGTGGCGCGGCCGAATGCGCGGGTCCCGACCTTGCGCGGCTCGATGCTGTCGCCAAGGAGGCGGACCATTTCAGTCATGCCCCAGATCTCGACCAACGGGAATCCGAAACGGGCCTCGAACGCGGCATGCAATTGCGGTTCGACGCCGGCGCCGATGCCGACGCGCACGCGATGACCACGTGACAGCCCGGAGTCGGGCTGACGCATCAGCGCCTGAACCACGATCCCCAGATAGTGCACGACGGTGGCCCGCGTCTGCACGACATCGGCCCACCAGCGCTGGGCGTGAAATCGATCGGCTTGGATCTGGCAGCAACCGCTGCAGATCGCCCCGAACAGCGAGACCACGCCGGCGTTGACGTGGTACAGCGGCAGCGGGTTGTAGATGCGGTCCTCTCCGCGGCGCAGCCCGGCGAGCCCGGGCAGTTCTGCGTACCAGGCGCCGACGGAGACCTCGTAACCGTGCGAGAGCATGCAGCCCTTGGGCCACCCGGTCGTGCCCGACGTGTAGAGCAGGCTCGCCTCGGTCGACGGGGTTACCGTCGCCGCCGTCGCCGGTCGCCGCGGCGGCGGCGGCTGCGTATCGTGCTCAACGAGCAATATCGGCGGCTTGTGCGGCGACTCGGCGATCCCTTGTCCGGCCTGCGACGCCCGCGAGGTGACGGTCAACACCAGTTCCGGCTCGGCGTGTTCTGCGAGGTAAGCAATCTCGTTGCTGCGGTAGTCCGGATTGATCGGCACGCAGGAGACGCCGATGCTGTTGAGGGCCAGTTTGTGCACGAAGTGCTCGGCGCGGTTTTCGAGCAACATCGCCACGCGGTGGCCAGGGCCGTAACCAGCGCGGCGATAGATTTCGGCCCAGCGTTCGACCGCCGCGCCGACCTGCGCGTAACTGAGTTCGAGCATGTCCGGCACTGCGCCGGCAGAGGAACCTGCGGGAAAAGCGATGAAGGGTCGGTCGCCGTGGGCCCGCACCGCATCGACCCAGACCTCCCCGATCGTCGACTGATCACGCAGTGCCAACATCGCGACTCCCCTCGCGTGACGCCCGCCGTCAGGCGTCGACGCGCGATTCTCTACATCCCGGCGCCGCGCAGCAAGAAACACCTGGATGCAGGCACGACGACGAACCGCCGCGTTCGATGAAGGTGGCCCATGCTCCATTGCCGATCATGGCCTGGGCGAATCTTCTTTCATCGGACCGATGAGGCCATGAGTCAGCCGATTCCGTCCTCCCGACGGCGATGCACCACGTCGGCTTCGTGGTGCCGCTGCGGTTCGCCAAGCTGGGCCAGCGTGCAACGGCATGGCAGCCGTACCGGCCCGCGATCTCACGTCGACTGCAGCACGCGGATCAGCATGTCGATCACGTCGTTGCCGTCGGGCGACTTCAGCCGGTGCTGGCGCAGCGATCGCGCCAGGTCGGTGCGCGCAAGCATCTTGGTGTCGGAGCGGATCAGGATGCCCGCGATCGCGCGCTGAACTTCGAGCGACCGGGCCTGCGCAAACAGGCCCGCGATCTCCTGCAGGCTTTGCGGATCGGACACGCGTTGCCGCGCCAGCGTCTCGAGCGCACGCACCTGGGCGCCGGCGCCGGTCATGCGCGCAATGCCCGTCGTCACCGCACGCAACTCGCCGACGCCGGCGAGTGGACGCTGGCGAAGGTATGCCTGCGCGATCGCCAGATCTTCGTCGCTAGATCCGGTCAGCGCCCGAACGGTGCGTTCGTGGGCCTCAGCGTTGCCCAGGCACGCCAACACGGCCGAATGCGCCACGTCGCCGGGGCGCACGGCGCCGCTGGCCAGCAGTTGCTGCGCCAGGCCCGCGCCCCCCTCCTGCGGGGTCGTGCAGACAAGGTCGACCTCGTTCTTGCCCAAGCTGCCGCGCGCCATGCGATCGGCGAGCATGTGCACGAACTCGGCCTGCTCCTGCGCCGGCGACAGCCAGCCCAGGTTGCGCGCCAGCGCCATCATGCGGGTCTGCACCGAGGCCACGTCGGCGTCGCGCGCAAAGGCGAGGTAGCGGTCGCGCGTCGCGCGGTCGCGTTCGATCGCACCGAGTGCCGCGGCCGCCTCCGGCGCCTGCCGCTCTGCCGGGCCGAGCAAGGCGGCATAACGCTCGAGATGGTCGAGAAACATGCGCACTTCGGTCACGTCGCGCCGCAGGACCTCGTGCATGAAGGCGATCTTCTGCGCCGTCGAGGGCCGCTCGTCGGCGAAGGCGCACATGTCGCGGCGAAAGCCCGTGTGCGGATCCGCGTCGGTCAGTCCGGCGACGGCGATCATCGAACTCGGCCCGAACAGCTTCAACAGCGTCGGACTCGGGCGGCCGCTCGCGACTTCGCCCGCCGGAGCCGTCTGGAAGTAGCGCTCGAGCAGCGGGCCTGCCGTGCGCCCGAGCGGCGCCTTCGACGAAAAACCATACAGCACCGGCACGTCCTTGAACACGTGGCGCAACCGGTCACGATTGCTCTGACCGTAGCGTTCGCTCAGCAGCGCCGAAATGCGCTCTGCGTCGGCCTGCGAATGGCCCGCGCGGACCAGGCTGCGCCCGACTTCGGCCGAGGCGACATACCGCGGGTCGGACTTCAGGGTGTTGCAGCCGAAGAGATACACCTCCTTGAGTTGCGAGAACAAACCGTTACCGTGCTCGCTGCACGTCGCATGCTGCAACTCGTGCATCGTCAGGAATTCGCGGTCGTCGAAGCGGTCGGTGTAGAACTCGGTGCCGTCATCGAAATGGCCGGAAATGATCAGCGCGTCGCAGCTCACGCCGCGCCGGCGCGCCGATTCCAGCCAATCTGGCTGCCCGCGCTGCACCAGTTCGACGAACTTGTATTCGCCGCGCGGGAGGTGACGCTGGAACGCTTCCTTCTCGTCGGATGAGTTGATGGTGACGGTGCACACCGTCTTCGGTGCCGCGGCGGCGTGGGGCGACCACGCCGCGGCCAAGCAGGCCACGAGGGCGGCCAAGGTGCCGAACAGGGATTGGCGCACAGCGGTTCGACGCAGCATGCCCCAGTGTTCCACAAGCCGCGCAGGCGACGAAAGGGCATGTTACCGATCGCTCAGGATGATTGCAGTCTCCGTATCAGCGCGTCGACCATGTCGTCGCCAGGCGGGGACTGCAGGCGGTGCTCGGTCAAGGTGCGCACGAGTTGCGGGCTGGCAATCGACCGCAGGTCGGCGCGGATCAGGATGCCGGCGATCGCAGCCTGAACGGACCACGACGTCGTTTCGGCGAACAGGCGTGTCAGCCGGTCCAGGATGTCGCGATCGGACACGTAGTGCCGGCCCAATGCCTCCAGCGCGCGCACCTGTGCATCGGACGGCGGCATGCGGGCGATGCTGTCGGCGACGCGCCGCAACTCGCTGGCGTCGGTGAGGGGCCGGTGCCGCAGATAGGCCTGCGCGATCTCGACGTCCGCCTCGTGCGGGCTCAGCAACGCCTCCAGCGTTTGCGCATGGGCCTCGGCGCTGCCCAGGCAGGCGCGGACAGCGGCATGCGACACGTCGTCGGCCGGGCTGCCAGGCGCCACGCGCCGGTTGAAGGCACCGTCGAGGTCGTGCTCCTGGTTCAAGGTGCAGGCCAGATCGACCTCGGCAATACCAACCCTGTTGCGGGCCTGCAGTTCGCCCAGCATCAGCGCGAGTTCATCCCACCGTTGGTCGACCGACAGCCAGCCCAGGTCCTGGGCCACTTTGAGCATCCGCACCCGTACCGCCGGCCGATCGGCGTCGCGTGCGAAGTCGAGAAAGCGCGCACGCGCGTCGGCGTCGTTCGCAATGGCCGCGAGTGCCCGGGCCACTTCCGGTGTGCGCCGCGCAGGATCGTCGAGCGATGTCACATAACGCTGGATGCGGTCGAGATGAACCCTGGCCTGTACGGTGTCGCGTTGCAGCAGCTGGTGCACGAAATCGAGCTTCTTCGCGTCGGACAAACGGTCGTCGGCGAACTGGCACACGTCGCGTCGCACCGACGCGTGCGGGTCCTGGTCGGTCATGCCCTGCGTCACGGTCATCGCATACGGCGCAAAGTGCGCGAGTAGGCGACTGCTCGCATGGCCTTGTCCGATCTCACGCGCGCCGTTCGTTCGGAAGTAGCCGCTCAACGTAGACGCGGCAATCGGGCCGAGTGGCGCCACCGACGAGAAGCCGTAGATCACGGGCACATCCTTGAACACCTGGCGCATGCGGTCGCGGCTGCTCTCACCGTGCCCGGCGGTCAGCGATTGCAGTTGGCGTTGGGCCTCCTTGCGCGAGTGTCCTTCGCGCACGAGGCTGCGCACGATCTCGGCCGATGCGCTGCTCTGCGGCTGCGGATTCAGGGTGTTGCAGCCGAAGAGATGGACTTCCTTCAGCTGCGAAAAGAGTCCCGGGCACGAATCACTGCAGGAAACGCGCTCCAGTTCATCGACGGGCAGGAACTCGCGCACCTCCAGCCGATCGGAAAAGAACTCGTTGCCACCATCGTAGTGGCCGGAGATGATGAGAACGTCGCAGGAAACGCCCGCGTGACAGGCCGAAGCCAGCCAGTCTGGCCGGTCGCGCTCGACGAGTTCGACGAACTCGTATTTCGAGGCCGGCAGGTAGCGGCGAAACGCTTCCTTCTCGTCGGCGGAATTGACGGTGATCGTGCACACCGTCTGTTTCTCGGCCGCGGCGGATGGCTTCGCCAACGGCAGCGCCGCTGCAAGCGAAAGAAGAAGGATCTGCAGTGCCCGGCGCATACGGCGATCGTAACGATTGCACCGTCGATCGAGGCCATCGAACGCACCCGCCGGCCTTCGAGGCGATTGACTTGCGTCATTGTTTGTTCAGAAGTGCAGGTCAATCATCTGAAAAGGGGCATTGGTGGAAAACAGGGATCGGGGCGGCATGTGATCAGCGTTCTGCGCACGCTCGGCATCGCGCTGCTGCTGGCGCTGTGTTTCGGAGCGGGCGACCTGCGCGCGCAGGCATCGACGCCGGACGCGCTGCGCGCTCGCTTTGCGGCCATACGCGCGAACAACGCCGGCAGCCTCATCGAGCGATCGGTCTACCTGCTCTCGACCGAAGTGTCGGGTCGGATGAGTGGTGATGTCTATGCGCTGGTCGACCATCCGTACGCCGACGTGCGGAGTGCGCTGGCCGATGCGAGTCACTGGTGCGGAATTCTGATCCTGCACCTGAACGTCAAGTATTGCCGCGCAGTGACGACAGGATCCCGGCAACAGGTAGTGACCGGCGTCGGGCGCAAGTTCGACCAACCGCTGTCCGACGTGTACTGGGCGAAGTTCGAATTCGCGATGCCGAGCGCCGGTGATGGCTACCTGAGCATCGGCCTGCAGGCACCTGCCGGCCCGCTGAACACCAAGGACTACCGTTTCGTCGTCGAGGCCGTGCCGTTCGCGGAGCGGCAGTCGCTGCTGCACATGACCTATGCCTATTCGTACGGCCTGGCCGCCGACTGGGCGATGCATGCCTATCTCGCCACGATCGGCCACGACAAACTTGGATTCAGCGTCGTCGGGCGGCGCACCGACGGCCGGCCCATCCTGGTTGGGGGCGTACGCGGCGTGCTTGAGCGCAATGCGCTGCGCTACTACCTGGCGATCGAGGCCTACGTGCGAGCCCACGCGCTCCCGGCGTCCGCGCAGCTATCGAGGAGCCTGGACGACTGGTTCGCGGCCACCGAACGCTTCGCTTTGCAGTTGCACGAGATCGACCGCGACACCTATGTCGAGATGAAACTGCGCGAAGTACGCCGCCAGCAGACGACGGACCCGCCGCCGATCATCTACTGAACCGACCGCGCGCTCAGGGCATCAGCACGGTCGAGCCGGTGGTCTTGCGCGCTTCCAGGCCACGGTGCGCCTGCGCCACGTCGGCCAGCGGGTAGCGCTGGTCGATGCGGATCTTCACGGCGCCGCTGCCGACCACGGCGAACAGATCGTCGGCCATGGTCTGCGTGGCTTCGCGCGAGGCGATGTGCGTGAACAGCGTCTGCCGTGTCACGTACAGCGAGCCCTTGGGGCCCAGGATGCCGGGCGCGAACGGCGCCACCGGCCCTGAAGCATTGCCGAACGCGGCCATCAGGCCGAACGGGCGCAGGCAGTCCAGGCTCCTCTCGAAGGTGTCCTTGCCGACCGAGTCGTAGACCACTTTCACGCCCTTGCCGCCGGTGATGGCCTTGACGCGGGCGACGAAGTCTTCCTTGTTGTAGTCGATGGCGTGCGCCGCGCCATGCTCCAGCGCCAATGCGCACTTGGCCGCGGTGCCCGCAGTGCCGATCAATTGCAAACCGAGCGCCCTGGCCCATTGGCAGGCAATCAGGCCCACGCCACCGGCCGCGGCGTGAAAGAGCACGAAATCGCCAGACTGCAGACCCTCGACCGGCCGCGTCTTCTTCAGCAGGTATTGCGCCGTCAGGCCCTTCAACATCATGCCCGCCGCGGTGTCGAAGGCGATGCCGTCGGGCAGCTTGCAGACCGTCTTGGCCGGCATCACGCGCACCTGGCTGTACGCACCCGGCGGGGTGCTGGCGTACGCCGCGCGGTCGCCCACCTTCAGGTGCGTGACGCCCTCACCCACCGCCTCGATCACGCCCGCAGCCTCCATGCCCAGCGACAATGGCAAGGGGTTCGCATACAGCCCGGTGCGCTGATAGACATCGATGTAGTTCAGGCCGCAGGCGTGGTGGCGGATGCGCACCTCGCCGGCGCCGGGTGCGCCGACCTCGACGTCGACCAACTGCATGACTTCCGGGCCACCGTATTGCTGGATCTGGACTGCCTTGCTCATCGCGCTGCTCCTCGGTTCTGGGACGACAAGCGAGGGATTATGCGAGCGGCGAGAATTGCCGCAGACATGAGGACTCCTTGCTCACTTCGCTCGCTTCCCGCGCGGGCAGCCCCGACCGCAGGGGCCATGAACGGCCCCTTCGTGGCCGCAGGCGGCCCGGCGTCGGCCTGAATGCTGCGCCTCGCCCAAGCCCCCAACCTCGCGCTGGCCAGCCTCTGGCGCGACATGCTGGCCCAGGCCGGCTTTGCGGTCAGCGTGCAGCGCGCCTATGCCAGCAGCATCGCCGGTGAAATCCCGCCCGACCAGGCCTTGCCCGAAATCTGGATCGACGACGACAGCCAGCTCGACGCGGCGCGTCTGTTGCTCGCCCAATTGCAGCACCCGGCCTGGCGGCATTGGGTCTGCCGGCAATGCCACGAGCGCATCGACGGCCCGTTCGATCAATGCTGGCAATGCGGCGCGGCGATGCCGGCATGAAGGCCCGCACCGCATTGCTGATGACGATGCCGCCGTTGATGTGGGCCGGCAATGCGGTGGTCGGCCGTCTGCTCGTCGGCCATGTGCCGCCGCTGACGCTGAACCTGATGCGCTGGCTGCTGGCCGCGATGTTGCTCGCCCCGTTGGGCTGGCCGGCCTTGCGCAGGCTGGCCGACATTCGCACGGCCTGGCCCTACCTGCTGGCCATCGGCTGCCTGGGCGTGGGTGCCTACAACGCATTGCAATATGTGGCACTGACCACCTCGACGCCGCTCAACGTGACGCTGATCGCTGCCTCGAGCCCGCTGTGGATGCTGGCTGTCGGCGCGCTGGCCTTCGGCCAGCGTGTCACGGTGCGCCAGATCGCGGGCGCGCTGCTGTCGCTGACCGGCGTGGTGCTGGTGGTCTCGCGCGGCTCGTGGTCCACATTGGCCCAGGTGCAACTGGTGGCCGGCGACGTCTACATCCTGATCGCCGCCTTGTCGTGGGCGGTCTACAGCTGGCTGCTGGTGCAGCCACCGGTTTGGCTGCGCCCGCCGTCGCGCGCCACGCTGCAATCTTGGGGTTGGGCCGGCCTGCTGCTGGTGCAGATGCTGTTCGGCCTGCTCGCGGCCGGCGCCGCGGCGGCGGGCGAGATGATGCTCACGCCGTCGATGGCCATCGACTGGCACAACGCCTGGGTGCTGGGCGCGCTGCTGTTCGTCGCCGTCGGCCCGTCGATCGTGGCCTACCGTTGCTGGGGCCTGGGCATTGCACTCGGTGGGCCGGCGCTGGCTGCCTTCTTCGCCAATCTGACACCGCTGTTTGCCGCGCTGCTGTCGGCACTGCTGCTCGGCGAAGCGCCCCACGGCTACCACGTGCTGGCCTTTGCGGCGATCGTGGCCGGCATCGCGGTTTCGGCCAGGGCCGGGCGATGATGGCGCTGACACGCCGCCAGTGGCTGCTGATGGGCGTGCTGACGCTGCTGTGGGGCTTGAACTGGCCGATGATGAAGTTCACCCTGCGCGAGGTCAGCCCGCTCTACTTTCGCGCCCTGACCATGAGCGGCGGCACCTTGACATTGATCGCCTTCTTCGCCTGGCGCGGCGTGCCGCTCGGCGTCAGCCGCGCCGATGCGGTGCGCCTGGCCTGGTTGGCGCTGCCCAACATAATCGGCTGGCACCTGTGCTCGATCATCGGTCTCGCGCAGTTGCCGTCGGGCCGTGCCGCCGTGCTGGCCTTCACGATGCCGGTCTGGACCGTGCTGCTGTCGGTGCTGTTCTTCGGCGAGCGCATGAGCGCGCGCTCGTGGCTGGCGGTTGTCGCGGCGATCACGGCCGTCGGCCTGCTCGCCTCCAATGAGTTGACGGCGCTGGCGGGGCGGCCTGTCGGCTTACTGTGGCTGCAGGCCGCGGCGCTGTCGTGGGCGCTGGGCACGGTGCTGATGCGACGCAGCACGCTGGCCCTGCCGACGGAGGCCGTCACGACTTGGATGATGGTGTTCGGCTCGCTGTTCTTCTGGGTCACGGCGCCGCTGGTCGAGCCGTGGCCGGTCTGGGGCCAGTGGCATGCCCCGACCTGGTGGGCAATGGGCTACGGCGTATTCCTCAACTTCGGTTTCGCGCAGTTGATCTGGTTTGGCCTGGCGCGGTCGCTGCCGGCACAGGCGAGCGCGTTCTCGGTGATGGCCGTGCCGCTGGTCGGCATCGCCACGGCCACGGCCGTCGTCGGCGAAGTGCCACGCGCCACCGATTGGCTGGCCGCGCTGTGCATCGCGGTGGCACTGGCAAGCGCCACCGGACAAGCCGCACGGCCAGCCACGCAGCGACAATCTGCCGCTATGAATCGACGCCCAAGGCTCGCGCTGGTTGCCGCACTCGACCGCCGGCGCGCGATCGGCCGCGACGGCGCGCTGCTGTGGCACGAAACCGAGGATCAAAAGCACTTTCGCGCCGTGACCATGGGCTGCCCGGTGATCATGGGTCGCAAGACCTGGGACTCGCTGCCGCCCAAGTTCCGGCCCTTGCCGGGGCGGCGCAACATCGTCGTGACGCGCAATGCGCAGTGGCTCGCCGACGGCGCCGAAACTGCGCCGTCCCTGGATACCGCGCTGGCCATGGCGAGCGGCGCCGCCAAGGCCTTCGTCATCGGCGGTGGCGAACTCTATGCCCAAGCCATCGCGCACGCCGACGAACTGGTGCTGACCGAAGTCGATACTGTTTTCGATCGCGCCGATGTGCACTTCCCGCCGTTCGACGGTGCAGGTTTCGTCGAATCCTCGCGCGAAGAGCACCGCGGCGCCGACGCCACACGCTTCGCCTTCGTTACCTATCGCCGCAAGCCATAGCCGTGGCGCCGCAGGGCCGCAATGGGCGGCGCCCGCATCGGTCGCGCGCGGACACGTCTACTGGTTTACGCGGAGCACCCCGCGACTGGCTGTTGACTCGACGCCCCACCTGTGGCCCAAATGCGCGAGTGCCAATTCCGTCACACAACATGCCTCGCCGGATGCACGTACCCCGGCACCCGTGGGCCCGCGCCGTGCTGGCAGGCTTGGCATTGGTTGCGCACGGCGTTTGCGTGGCACAGATCTATGCGGGCACGAGCGACGCCAATGCGGGTGTCGTGCTGTCGAACTTCCGCTCCGATGACACGCCTTTGCTGGTCGTCACGGCGCCCGGCGAGCAAGACGCGACAGCCAGTGTTGGTGCGGCCGCGAGGGTGATCGCGGGTGGCTCGCAACCGGTGACACGGCGCCTGCCGGCCGCCCCGGCCGAGGTGCGGCAGATCATCAACGAAGTGGCGATGCAGGTGAACATCGCGCCGGAGTTGCTGCACGCGGTCATCGCCGCCGAATCCAATTACAACAGCCGCGCCCTGTCGCCGCGCGGCGCGATCGGCCTGATGCAATTGATCCCCGCCACCGCGACGCGCTTCGGTGCCACCGACCCCTACGTCGCGCGCCAGAACGTACTGGCCGGGGCGAGCTATCTGAAATGGCTGATGGCGCTGTTCAATGGCGACCTGGAACTCGTGCTCGCGGCCTACAACGCGGGCGAACAGGCGGTGATCCGAGCGGGAGGCAGGATTCCGCCCTATCCGGAAACAATGGCCTACGTGCCGCGTGTGCTCGCCTACCTGCGCTGCGCCCGAAGCACCGCCTGCAAGCCCGCCGCCTAGGCTCAATCCACGGGCCGACACGCTCGGGCGGGCTAGGGATTACGCTAGCTCGCGCGTGAGTTCAAGCCCGACACCGAAGTCCATTCGCGCAACGGGTACCCACCCACTAAACGGGGGGGGGAGCCTCCCCACTTTAAGCCGAAGTTAAGCCTACTCGGCACACTGTCCCGGACGGAACGCGTGGGTTCCGCCAGACGTATTTTTTTCGGCGGTGTTGAGTGGGGAACGGCTTGAATTTGATCTTTCATCCGGGTGTCTTCGAGCTGCGCGCCCGTGCGCGGCCGCGTGCAAAGCCGCGTTCGCGTGGCTTCACGCTGCTGGAGTTGCTGGTCGTGATCGTCATCATCGGCCTGCTCGCAGGTCTGGTGGCACCGCGCTTCTTCGATCAGGTCAGCAAGTCCAACACCAAGATCGCGCGCGCGCAGATCGATTCGCTGGAAAAGGCATTGGATCAATACCGCCTCGACGTTGGCGCCTATCCGACCACGGAGTACGGGCTGGCCGCGCTGAATACCAAGCCGCAGAACCTCGAAAAGTGGGCCGGCCCGTATCTGAAGAAGGCGGTGCCCCCCGATCCCTGGGGCAATCGTTACATCTACAAGTCACCGGGCGATCACGGCGACTATGACCTGTCTTCGTTGGGCTTGGACGGTCAGCCGGGCGGCAATGGTGAAGCGGCCGACGTGAATTCCTGGAGTCCGTAGGCCCACCATGCAGATACCGTTCGAACTCGTCGTCCGCACCGCGGGCGGTTCCGTCCAGAGCCTGGTCGTCAGCGCGGGCGACGCGACCTCGGCTCGCGCTCGGGCGGCGCAGGACGGCCTGCAGGTCCTGGCGTGCACGCCGCGCGACAAGGGCGGCGGGAAAGCCGCGCGCAGCTTCTCCGGTTCACGCCACGGCCTGGACGTTGCCACGTTCTCACACGAACTGGCTTCGTTGCTTGCAGCCGGACTCTCCGTCGTCGAGGCCTTGCGTACGTTGGCGGCCAAGGAGACGGTCGGAGCTCGGCGCTCGGTGGTGCTGGAACTGGTGAAGAGCATCTCCGAAGGCCTGCCGCTGTCGGCCGCACTCGACCTGCAATCGGGCCGATTCCCGCCTTTGCTCATCGCCACCGTGAGCGCGAGCGAGCAGACCGGTGACCTCAGCACCGCGCTGTTGCGCTACGCCGAGCACCAGCAAAGCGTCAAGGCATTGCGCGACAAGGTCGTCGGCGCAGCCATCTACCCGATGCTGCTGCTGGCCGTGGGCTTTCTGGTAGTGCTGTTCCTGCTCGGCGTGGTGGTGCCGAAATTCGCAGTGTTGATCGAAAGCACGCGCCGCGAGTTGCCCTGGACATCGCAACTGTTGATGAGTTGGGGGCGCCTGGTCGCCAGCCACGCCGGGGCCGTCGGCGCCGGCACGCTGGTGGCGCTTACCGCGCTGGTCCTTACCGTGCGCCACGCACTGCGCACCGGCGCCAAGTCGCGCTGGATCGAAGCCGTGCCAATGATCGGGCCGGTGATCCGGCAGTTTCGCCATTCGCAGCTTTATCGCACCACCGGCATGCTCGTCATGGGTGGCATCGCCGCGCCGAAGGCGCTCCAACTCGGCGCCAATCTGCTCGGCGAAGAAGACCGCAACCGCCTCACGCGCGCAGTGACGCTGATCCACGAAGGGCGCAGCATGAGCAGCGCCCTGCAGGAGACCGAACTTGCCGATCCGGTCGCCGCCAGCATGCTCGCCGTTGCCGAACGCACAGGCGCACTGGCCGAGATCCTCGGCCGTATCGCCGCGTTTCACGAATCCCGTCTGCAGCGTTCCGTCGAGCTGACCAGCCGCCTGTTCGAACCGATCCTGATGATCGTGATCGGTTTGGTCATCGGCGCCATCGTCGTGCTGATGTACCTGCCGATCTTCGATCTGGCGTCCAGCCTCCAATAACCGCTCACGCGCAATCACCATGTCGATCATCATGTCCAGCGGCTTTTCGAAGCTCACCGAAAGCGCCGGTCCGCGAAGGCTCGACGCCGCGCTGGTGCAAGAAGCGCTGAAGCAGGCCGGAACGCGCTCGCGCATCGCCTGGCTGGCCGAACAGCTGGGGGTGAGCGAGGATCAGTTGCTGCCCGGCGCGGCCAAGTACTTCGGTGCGCGGGCACTGCGCATCGCCGATCTGCGCGAGTTGAGGCCGGACTTCAGCCTGGTGTCGTTCGCCGAATGTCAGCGCCGAAACTGCCTCGTCGGCCACCACGGCGACGAGGAGACGGTCACGATCGTCCTCACCGACCCCACCGACACGCGTTTGCGCCAATGGCTCGATGTGCGTGTCGGCCAGCGCCCGACCGACATCGCGATGTCCACCGCCGCCGACCTGCAGGCATTCCTGGTCGCCGCCGAGAAGTCGGTGCGCGCGATGGACGCCGTCAAGATGCAGCCCGATCGCGTGGCCGCCAATGAGCAAGGCATGGCGATCTCGATGTCGAACATCGACGCCACCGAGAGCCCGGTGGTGCGGCTGGTCGATTCGACCCTGTACGACGCGTTGCGCACGGGCGCCAGCGACATCCACATGGAAACACAGCCCGCCGGCATGATCATCAAGTACCGGCTCGACGGCGTGCTGGAAGTCGTCAAGCAGATCGACAGCCTGGAGGTCGCGAACCAGGCCATCTCGCGCATCAAGGTGGTCTCGGAACTCGATATCGCCGAGCGCCGGATTCCGCAGGATGGCCGCTTCCAGGTTGTGGTCGACGGGCGCGACATCGACTTTCGCGTCTCGATCATGCCCAACCTGTTCGGCGAGGACGCGGTGCTGCGTGTGCTCGACCGCAAGCACCTGACCGGGCAGTTCGAGGCCCTGCGCCTGGAGACACTTGGCTTCGATGCACGTGTGTTGAACTTCATCCGCGACGCCGCGCTGATGCCTTACGGGCTGCTGCTGGTCACCGGGCCCACCGGCAGCGGCAAGACCACCACGTTGTATGCCGCGCTATCGGAGATCAACACCGGCCTGGACAAGATCGTCACGATCGAAGACCCGATCGAGTACCAGCTGCCCGGCGTGCTGCAGATTCCGGTCAACGAGAAGAAGGGCCTGACCTTCGCACGCGGCCTGCGCTCGATCCTGCGGCACGACCCGGACAAGATCATGGTCGGCGAAATCCGCGATGCCGAGACGGCCCAGATCGCCGTGCAGGCGGCACTCACCGGTCACCAGGTATTCACGACGGTTCACGCCAACAACGTGTTCGACGTGATCGGACGATTCGCCAACATGGGCGTGGACAGCTACAGCCTGGTCGCCGCGCTCAATGGCATCGTCGCGCAACGGCTGCTGCGCATGAATTGCCCGCACTGCGCCGCACCCTACGTCGTGCCGCCCGAAGTCACTCAGCGCAGTGGGCTGTCGGCGCAACGCATCGCCAAGGCGAGGTTCAAGCGTGGACTGGGTTGCGCGCATTGCCGAGGCACGGGCTACAAGGGCCGGCGCGCGATCGCCGAGACGCTGCCGATGAGCGACATCCTGCGTGATCAATTGGTCCAGCGTGCGCCGCTGTCACAGATTCGCCAGTCGGCGCGCGACAGCGGCTTCACCAGCCTGCGCGACGCCGCGGTCGCGCTTGCGCTGTCCGGCGAAACCACTGTGGAGGAGATCAATCGTGTCACTCCCGTGGAATAAGCTGGTTCGGCTGCGCGTCAGGGCGCACTCGGCCGGCGCCATCCTGGAACAGGGATGGCCGCGCCGCAAGGTGTTGGCACGTGCGAACCATGCCAACAGCGATGCGGCCCCTTCGGTGGGCACGTCGGCCACGGCACAGCCCGCGACGGCCGACAGCATCTCCCGCAGCGTCGACGCCGTGCTGGCCGAAATCGGCAAGACAGCGACGTTGCGCGGCGCGCGGCTCGAAGTCGAATGGGCCGACGCGTTGATGCAGTTCGACGTGGTCGCCGGCGACTTCGAGGGCAACAGCGATCGGCAGTTGCAAGCGGTTGCGGCGGCATGCATGGCCGAACTCCTCGGCGAGGCCGCGCCGGCGCACGAAATTCGCTGGCAATTGCAGACAGACGGCAAACACCTTCTGATCGGTGCCATCGCGCGCGACCACCTGGGCGCGCTATCGGAGGCTGCGGCGCGACATGGCTTGATCTTGGCGACGGTGCAGCCCGACTTCTGCTTGCAATGGAACCGCCATGCGCCCGCCGTCATGCCCGGCTCCGCCGTGTTTGCCGTCGCAGCGGGGCATGAGGCGGTGATTGCATGCGTTGCCGACGGCGCGGTGGCAGCCATGAGCAGCGGCGCCTGGCTGGCCCGCGTCCACCAACCCGGCAATTCCACGGCATCCGTCAACCAGCTGATGCACGGGCTCGGCCTCGAACAGACGGCCAAGGAGGTCTTGCTCGACGTGCGTGTCGACCGTCTGCTGGCCAGCGTCGGCCAGGACGCGGCAGGTCAATTGGCCTTCGTCCTTGTGGCCCCAGAGTTGGCCGGCACGAAGGTGTCGTCGCGCTGGACCCTGATCAACCGAGATGCGCAGACCGCATGAAGACACAGCGCCTTCAACTCGACTTCGCACCGAACCAGCGCCGGGTGTCGCGCCTCGGCGTGCTGATGTTGTTCGTGGCCGGCAGCGTGCTGGTCGCCGGAGCGATCGAGCTCTCGAACGTGGTGGCGGCCAATTCCCGGCTGGCCGACACGCTGGCCGCCGTCGATGCGCGGCGCGGCGCGATCACGGACACCACGAACAAGACAACGGCACCCGACCCGAGCGAAGCCGCGCGAGTGCGAGCCGTTCGCCAGGTGAGCCAGAACCTCATGACGCCCTGGGCCGATTTGCTTGAGTCGCTGGAGTCGGTGCCGGTGCAAACGGTCGCGGTGCTCTCGATCGAGCCGTCGGTCTCCAAGCACACCATCCGCATCACGGCCGAGGCGCGCACCGCGCCTGACATGCTGGCCTACCTCGGCGCATTGCAGAAGGAGCCACGGCTGTCGTCGGTGGTCCTGGTATCGCACCAGGTGCAAGTGCAAGCGCCCGGCGCTCCAGTGCGATTCCAGCTTCGCGCCGCATGGGGAGCAACCCAATGAGCCGCCTCATTCAGCGTCTGTGGCGACGTGGCTTGCGCCAGTTCGGCACTGCGGGCGTGGTTGCGCTGGCACTCCTGGTGCCCGCGCTGGCGATCGGGCTGTCGATTCCGAGCCTGTATCGCCATTCCGATGAACTGCGCGCCACGCTCGTCACGCGAGCCGACGAGATTGCCCGTAAGGCTCAACCGGTGCGGCGCCGCGTCTCCAGTGGCGAACAGGTGGTCGAGTTCGTCGGCGCATTCCCGCAACTGTCGCAAAGTGCCGCCGACCTCGAGCAGGTCTTTGCCGCCGCAAAGCAATACAACGTCAGCCTGCTCAAAGGCGACTACCAGTTGAAGGCCGAGCCGAACACGCCACTGGTCGCCTTCACCGCGACTTTCCCGGTGCGCAACGAATACGCCGCGCTGAAGGCCTTCACCGCCGACGTGCTGACGACGCTGCCTCACGTTTCGCTGGATGAATTGCGCATGGCGCGGGCCGATGCCGGCACCGGCGTGCTCGATTCGGTGGTCCGGTTCACGTTCATATACCGGAGTCCCTGACATGTCCGGTCTGCCGAAATACTTGCGGCTGCTGTTCATGGCCATCGCCGGGGCGGTGGCGTTCTACGCGGCCGCGCACCTGTCGCGTGAACAGCGCGATGCACAGAACGAGGTCGTCCAACCGGCCAAGCCTCGCTTGGCGTCCGCGAGCCTGGCTGCTGCGCCCGCGCCCGCAGTCGCGAGCGAGGCGGCCTCTGCCGCCCTTCGCGACCCATCGCTGTCGCTCGGCGACCGGGCCCGTGCCATCCCCAAGACGACGGGAGCGCTGTTTCCCAACCTGAGCTGGTTGCCTCCGGCACCGCCCCCGCCCCCGCCGCCACCACCACCGCCGCCGCCCAAACCCGCGGAGCCGGTCGCGCCACCGATGCCCTTCACCTTCGTCGGCATGCTCGAACGCGGCGCCACCAAGCCTTCGGCGTTCCTGGCCAAGGGTGAAGCGCTGTTGGTGGTCTCGGCCGGCGACATGCTGGACAACAACACCTACCGGGTCGACACACTGACCCCCAACGAAATTGTCATGACATACCTGCCAATGAACATCCAACAAACGCTTCGCGTGCCAGGGGGATCCAAGTGAACTCACACCACAAATCGGCCCGGCCACGGCTGGCGCCGCTGATTGCGGCGATGCTGCTGGCCGGCTGCGCGAGCAGTCAAATCCACACCGAAGGCATGCAGCTGGTGGCCGAGGGCAATCATGACGCGGCGATTGCCAAGCTTCGCGAGGCCAGCCAGCTCGATCCCGGCAACTCCGGTTACCGCATCGACCTGCTCCGGGAAACCAAGGGCTACGCGCGCGAGCTGATCGAACGCGGCGACGAAGCGCGGCGCAGCGGCAATTCCGCCGAAGCCGCCAGCCTGTATACGCGGGCACTGAAGATCGATCTCTCAAACGACCGGGCCCGGCGCGGGCTGGCCGGCCTCGAACTCGATGCGCGCAGCATCAAGCTGCTGGCCGAATCGGAGCGGCTGCTGCGCGAAGGCAACGTCGTCGGGGCGCAAGAGCGTGTCGACGCTGCGCTGGCCGACAACCCGGCCAATGCAAACGCCCAGCGGCAACAGGTGGTCGTGCGCGAGCAGGCGGAAAAGGCACGCCTGGCGCGCGCTGCGCATGTGGCGGCGCAGTCAATCATGAGCAAGCCGGTGACGCTGCAGTTCCGCGACGCCAACCTGCGCATGGTGTTCGAGGCCTTGTCGCGCACCACCGGGCTGAACGTGATCCTCGACCGCGACGTGCGCGCCGATCTGAAGACCACGATCTTCGTCAAGGACGCGGCGGTCGAGGACACCGTGGACCTGATCCTGTTGCAGAACCAGCTGGAAAAGCGCGCACTGAACGCCAACACGCTTTTCATCTACCCGGCCACCGCAGCCAAGCAGAAGGAGTACCAAGACCTGCAGGTGCGCACGTTCCAGGTCACCAACATCGACGTCAAATACCTGCAGACGCTGCTGAAGAACGTGCTGAAGGTGAAGGACATCTCGGTCGACGAGCGCAGCGGCACGCTGGTGATGCGCGATACGGCCGATGCCATCGCCGTGGCCGCCAAGGTGATTGCCGCACACGACGTGCCCGAACCCGAGGTGATGCTCGAAGTCGAGGTGCTAGAGATCTCGCACGACCGCCTGCAGAACCTCGGCATCCAGTTTCCAAACTCGCTCACCGTGTCCACGCCCGAAAGCGCCACCACCGTCGGTGCGTTCAAGGCCCTGACGCGCAACGACCTGCTGGTGTCGAGCCTCAGTTTGGGCGTCAATCTGAAGCTCGAAGACTCCGATTCCAACATTCTGGCCAGCCCGCGCATCCGCGCGCGCAACAAGGAGAAGGCACGCATCCTGATCGGCGACCGCGTGCCGATCATCACCAACTCGGTCACGCCGATGTCGACCGGCGCCGGCGTGGTGACGGGCTCCGTGACCTACCAGGACGTCGGCCTGAAGCTCGAATTCGAGCCGCAGATCTATTCCGATCAGGAGGTCGGCATCCGCATTGCCCTGGAGGTGAGCAACATTGCCAAGGAAATCCCGGGCCCGAGCGGCTCGCTGGCCTACCAGATCGGCACGCGCAATGCATCGACCGTCGTGCGCCTGCGCGACGGCGAGACGCAGATTCTGGCTGGCCTGATTGCCGCCGAGGACCGCAATGCTTCGGCGCGCATACCGGGCCTGGGACACCTGCCGATGATCGGCAAGCTGTTCGGCAACAACAGCGGCAACAACAAGAAGACCGAGATCGTTCTCTCTATTACGCCGCGAATCGTGCGGCCACCTGCGATTCTCGATGCGTCGGTGCGCAGCGTGTTCGCAGGCACTGAAAACACGATTCGCGAACGCGCCTTGCAGCTCGACCCGGTCGGCGAGGCACGCGCCCAGTCCACTGGCGGGCCTGCCGCGCCGGCCGCCGTGCCGTTCACAGCGCCAGGTGCTGCACCGGCGGGCCCGCTGGCACGCCCCATGCCGCCGCCACGCCTACCAGCCCGCGCATTGCCCACGAACAGAGTCTCGCCGGCGACAAACGCGGGCGATCAGCCCGCCGCAACCGCAGCGCCGGAGTCGCCGACAGACGCCGCCCCGGCGGCTGCGCCGACAGCGCCGCCAGGGGCTCCGCAGCCCGAAGAACCAAAGCCGGCGCAATGAAGAACGTGGCAACTCTTTCGCCCGCGCGTGGCTTCACGCTCATCGAGCTGGTCATCACGCTGGCCATCGCCGGCCTGCTCGCGCTGGTCGCCTTGCCGATGTACGAAGTGACGTCGACGCGTCTCAAGGAAACCGAGCTGCGCCAGGCACTGAGGACGATTCGCGCCGGGCTGGATACCTACAAGGCCGCGACCGACTCGGGCGCGCTGGCCAAGTCGGCCGGCGAATCGGGCTATCCGCCCTCACTCGAAGTGCTGACCCAGGTTCTCGAATTGGCCAATAAACGCGACTTCGGCCTGAACGCCAGCGCGGCGTCGCAGCGCATGGTCATCCTGCGCCAATTGCCGCGCGACCCGTTTTATCCGGACCCACAGGTGCCGGCCGCCCAGACCTGGAGCACCCGCGCTTACGCAAGCCGCGCCGACGACCCGCAACCGGGCGCAGACGTGTTCGACGTGGCGTCGATGTCCAACCGTGTCGGACTCGACGGCACGCCCTACAACTCCTGGTAGCACGGAATCGCCATGCGCTTCACCAACACCCTCCTTCGCACCGGCTCACGACAGCCCCGCGTCATCGTGCGCGGCTTCACGCTGATCGAAATGCTGGTCGTGATGACCCTCATCGCGCTCTTGCTGACGCTGGCCGTGCCGCGCTATTTCTCGGTGCTCGACAACGGGCGGCTGAACGTGCAGCGGCAGAACGTGGCGACCATCCGCGACGCGATCGACAAGTTTTTCGGTGACCAGGGCAAGTACCCTGACTCGCTCGACGATCTGGTGTCCAAACGCTACCTGCGTCAGGTTCCACTCGACCCCGTGACCGAAGCGGCCAACTGGGTACTGATCGCGCCGCAGGACGCGTCGCTGGGGGCCGTGTTTGACGTGCAGCCGGCCTCCTCTGCGGGCGCAGGCGCAGGCACTCCCGCTTCCGTGGCCGCGTCCGCCGCGGTGGCAGCGGCGGCTTCCGCACCGGCCACCGAGGGGCAATGAATGCCTGAGCAGCGAGTCATCATCCGCCAGCGGCGCCAGCGCGCCGATGGCGTGGTCCTGCTCGCCTTGCTGCTGGCGCTGGCGCTCGGAGGCATCGCGATGATGGCCGCCGTCGATATCTCCTCGCTGACGCGCCAGCGAGCCAACGAGCAGGAACTGCTCTTCGTCGGCGACCAATATCGGGAGGCCATCCGGCGCTACTACTTCGGCGCGCCGCCGGGCACGCCACGCATCCTGCCCGCCAGCATCGACGATCTGCTCGAGGACGACCGCTTCCCGACGCCAGTGCACCACCTCCGGCGCCGCTATCCCGACCCGGTGACTGCCAGCCCCGAGTGGGGCGAGGTGCGCGTCGGTGCGCGCCTCTCGGGCATCTACAGCCTGTCGGAGAAGCAGCCGGTGAAACAACAAGGCTTCACGCCGGCCTATGAGCCGTTCAGCGGCAAGGCCACCTACCGCGACTGGGTCTTCGCGGTCGCGGCGAATACCGGCGCGGTGACCTTCGTCAATCCAGACTCCGCCAGCACGCCCGCCAGTGGCGCGGCTCCTACCGTTCCCTCACGGCCGACCAACCGGACTCCTCCATGAGTATTCGCGTACTGCTCGTCGACGACAACAACCTGTTCCGCCAGGGGCTGAGCGCGTTGATTTCGGCGAATGACGAATTCAGCGTCATCGGCGACTTGCGTGGCGGCAAGGAAGCCGTTCAGGCGTCGCTCAACGACAACCCCGACGTGGTGGTCATGGACATCATGCTGTCGGGCGTGAACGGGCTGGAGACGGTCACACAGATCAAGCGCCGGCAGCCGCAGGTCAAGATCGTGATGCTCACGGCCTTCAATACCGAAGACTACGTGCGTGAGGCGCTGCGTGTCGGCGCCGACGGCTATGTGCTCAAGGACGCGTCGATCGACGAGCTGTTCATGGCCTTGCGCTGCGTTTCGCAGGGCAAGAAGTACTTGAGCCCCGATGTGTCGGGCCATGTGGTGCAAAGCTTCCTCAACCCGCAAGCCAACGGTGCGAAGCCCTCACGCCTGGAGATGCTCACCCCGCGCGAGCGCAGCATTCTTCAACTCATCGCCGAGGGCCGCACCAACCGCACCGCGGCCGAATTCCTCAGCGTCAGCCCCAAGACAGTGGAAAAGCACCGCGCGACGCTGATGCACAAGCTCGGCCTGCGCAATGCCGCGGAACTGACATTGGTGGCGCTGGAGATGGGGCTGATC
>Ga0315271_10000461_pt1 | contig 22289 bp, 27 predicted proteins | sample C3_top_MG_FD_204664 | JGI IMG/M metagenome (GOLD analysis project Ga0315271, IMG submission 204664) | Sediment microbial communities from Yellowstone Lake, YNP, Wyoming, USA - C3_top | ecosystem: Environmental > Aquatic > Freshwater > Lake > Sediment | place: USA: Wyoming | collected 2017-08-01
CCGCCTTGACCCACTTTTCGGCGATCTTCTGGAGCTTCAGGTCCAGCGTGGTGGTCACGCGCAGGCCCCCGTGCGCCAACTCGTCGCAGGTGGCTGTGCCCTCGCCACAGAGCTTGACGGCCAGCTCATCGAGGACCGCCCACACGAAGTGGGGAGCGATCCAGCGCGGCACGGTCTGGCTGGCCAGCAGCACCTCGTCACGGGCGGCGGCCTGGAAGTCGGCAGCGCTGTAGGCGTCACCGGACATCGGCGTCCGACCTTCCGCAAGGAGACCCAGGATCGTGTTCCGCCGGTCGACGACCTTCGTGTCAGTCGGGACGATCAGCTCCGCCTTCGGGCAGTCGGCGCCCTCCGCCACCGCAGTCGTGCAGCGTTCGATCGCGTTCCGGACCAGGTCGTAGTTGGACGGTGACTTGGGGAGTCCGGCGATGATCGCGGCCTGGGCCGGCGTGATCTCCTTCAGCGGGATCCCGAAGTACGACTCAACGGCGGACTTGACTCCGTAGCTCTGGTTGCCGTAGTAGTTCTGGTTGAGGTAGGCGGTGATGATCTGCTGCTTGCCCGCCTCGCCCGGGAACGCCTGGGTCACCCGGATGGACTGGATGATCTCCTTGAGCTTGCGCTCCGCTGTGCGCGCCGGGTCCTGGACCAGGGCGGGGTCAAGCAGACGGTTGCGCACCAGCTGCTGGGTGATCGTCGACGCTCCCCGGCTGCTGCCTCGGAACGAGTCCACGGCGGCCGAGATGATGGCGAGCGGGTCGAAACCGGCGTTCTCCCAGAACGTCTTGTCCTCGATCGCGGTCGTCGCGTCCAGCAGGACCGGCGGGATCTGCTCGAAAGTCACGACCTGGCGCTGGTTGTCCCCGAATCGCGCCAGCTCCACCGTTCCCGTCCGGTCGTAGATGATCGACTGCTCGGGCAACGGGACCTGGGTCAGGGTGGTCGGATCCGCGAGATCGGACGCCAGATAGGTGTAGGCGGCGACCGTCGTGACCGCACCGATCAGGCCGACGCCGGCGAGGAAGCAGAAGACGATGAGCGCGAGCCAGCCCACGGTCGTGGGGCTGGTGCGGCGGCCACGTCGACGCGAGCGGCCGGCGGCTGGGACAGGTCGGGAGGCGGACGACAACGGGGATGGACTCCAGGGGTGTGGACGGCGACCACCCAAGGATGCCGCAATCACCTGTTTCGTGACGCGCGAGGGTGCCGATGTGTGATGAGCTGTCGGCCCTGGTCAGCCTCGCACCGTGGCCGGGACCACCGACGACCGAGCGCGTCGCGTGCCGACGGACATCGCGATGCGGTAGGCGAACAGGAAGACCACTGCGACCGACGCGCTCACGTAGATGCCCCACGCCCAGGCAGAGCCGCTGTCGGTTCCGGCCGCAAGCCCATGCGCGGTCGCGCCGACGAACGCGAAGAAGGTCAGATAGTGGAGGAGTCGCCAGGTCCGTTGGCCGATCGTCCGCCGGACGTAGAAGCTGGCGATGACGATCGCCGTCAGGTAGAAGGCGACCTGTCCGGCGGCGACGGCGAGTGGGGCATATGGCGCGAAACCGGGCACGACGATCTGGGTCAGGCTGAAGGGCACGGTCCTGTCCAGCCCCAGCAGGGCGCCATGGACGCCGGCCAGCCCGAGCCCGACCGAGGCGAGGTCCTGGTGCAGGTTGAACGTGATCGGCCGGTGCGCGATCGCGTCGAGGATCTTGGTCGAGAGGAGCAGTCCGTACACGACGGATCCGGCGATCGCGAAGTAGGCGAGGAACCCAGCCAGCCGCTCCACCAGCCACGGAAGACTGGAACGGTTCGACTCCCAGGCCGTCGCCAGCGCGTGGGCAGCGGTCGGGGCGGTCGCTCCCAGGACCAACCCCACTGCGATGGCGAACAGGCCCCAGCGGATGAACCGGGTGCGTGGATCGAGGCCCCGGAACTTCATGCCAGCCACCGTGTGGTGGCCGGGGTCATGAGGAGTTCGTCGCGATCGGTCAGGAGGACAGCACCGTGCACGTCATGGCCGGCGAGTACGGCGAGCGCCGCCTCGGAGCCAAGGATCACGGCCGTCTTGGCGAGTGCCTCGGCCTCGCGGGCCGTCCCGGCCAGCACCGTCGCCTGGACGATATCGGTCCGGGCCGGCCTGCCAGTCCGGGGATCGATCAAGTGATGGGTCATCTGACTGCCGTGGACCCAGCGATGGACGCTCGTTCCCGATGTCGCAAGGCCGAAGCCGTCGATGCCGTCCACGGTCGAGCCGACGAGATCCAGTTCGAGGAGGTCTGCCTCCGTTGAGCGGGGGTCGGCGATACCGAAGCGCCAGCTCTCGCCGTCGCCCAACCGGATGGCGATGTCGCCGTCCGCGTCCACCACGGCCGATGGGAACGAACCCAGCAGGCGCAGCGCCCGATCCGCCAACCAGCCCTTGGCCACGCCGTCGAGATCGAACCGGAGTCCCACCGGTCGGCGGATGAACGTGACGCGGCTGCCGCGGTCCATGGACCATGATCGGTCGGGTCGTGGCGCGGCGATGACGGCCTGGTCGCCCTTGGTGTCTTCGGCCGCAAGTCGGGCGTCCAGGAGGGCGATGTCCACGATCCCGCCGCTCAGGCCCTCGGCCTGCCTGGCCCAGTCCAGTGCGGCCGCAAGCGTCGGCCTGACCGGTACGCGATGATCCGAGGAGGCGTTCAGTCGGGCGAGATCGGAGGTCTCCGCGAAGCGGGTCAGACGGTCCGCCCAAGCCCCGACGCGCCGCAATGTGGATCCTGCTGCCAGACGCGCGTTGGTAGCGGCGACGGTCCCGTCGTCCACTGGACGTAGGTAGATCCCGACCGTGCCTCCCATCAGGCCGGTCACGGCCGACACGAGTGGTGGCTCGACGGCGGCGAGCGTCATCGGACCGGCGGCGAGCGTCATCGGATCGGCGAGGGCGAAGGTCATGGCTTGGCGCCGGACTGGCGGGTCTTGACGACGACGACCCGGGGCTTCGGCGTGGGTACGACCTTAACCTGGGCGTTCGCTGGTGCCGTCTGGCCCGGCTTGAGCTGCACATACTGGATGACGTGCTTGACGGGCTGTGCGGGCTCGGCGGGCAGGATGGTCGTCGTCTGGGCCACGTCGGTGGCAGATCCAGCGGCCGCTCCCGCAGGGGGCGGAGTGGCGAGGGCGGTCACGAGTGCGGTAGTCGCCGCCAGGGCGACCATGCCGTAGGCGATCCGGAGCGGGCGAGCGTCCGGCTTGGCTCGCGCGACCGGTGCCGGCCGTGCTGCGTGGACCGGTGCCGCCTGGGTCGGAGCCGGCTGCGACTCCATGGCGGCGGGTCGTGCTGTTCGGTGGTCTCGGATGCCTGGCATCAGTCGTCGCCCTCCCCGCCTTCGGATTCACCGCCAGCGGTTTGCACGACCTGTTGGACGGTGATCGTCTTCTGGGGCTCCGGGGCCGGAACGTAGACCTTATCGACCTGGACGAGTGGCACCGCGTCGGTCGACATCGCGTCTACGCTCACGGCTGTCACCGGGTCGGCCGCGACGGTGGTCGCGCCCGGCGCGAAGCCGGCCGCCGCCAGCGCGAACGCCAGGGTGAGGGACGCCGCCACGGAAGCGACGAGCAGGGCTGTCTTCTGAAGCATCGTGAAGTGACCTCATGTGTCGAGTTGTGATGACGGCAGCATCGCCCGGCGCGATGGGACCGCCATGTGGCCCGCATGAGAACCTTCAAAGACAGGGCGTTCGCCCTCGACGCCGCGGCGCCCCGACCGCAGAATGGGCAGACATGCAGATCCTTCTGGTCGAAGATGAAGCCAAGATGGCCGCCCTGATCAAGCGCGTCCTGACCGCCGAGCGGCATGTCATCGACGTGGCGCCGGACGGGCTGACCGCCGCCGCGCTGGCTGACCGTGGCCCGTATGACGTCATCGTCCTGGACCGCATGCTGCCGGACATCGACGGGATCACACTCCTTCGACTTCTCCGGGCAAAGGGCCTGATGACGCCGGTCCTGATGCTGACCGCGCTCGGGACCCTGGACGATCGAGTCGGCGGTCTCGAAGCCGGGGCCGATGACTATCTCGCCAAGCCGTTCGCCTTCGCCGAGCTGATCGCCCGGATCAACGCCCTTGGCCGGCGGTCGGCTGTCGCGGCGGTTCGTCCCGTGCACGCCGGTGACCTGTCGCTTGACGAGCTCCGCCACGTCGCCCAGGTGGGGGAGCGAACCGTAGACCTGTCGGCCCGCGAGTTCGCCCTGCTGGGCTACTTCATCCGCCACGTTGGCCAGGTGCTCACTCGCCAGCAGATCCTGGACGCGGTCTGGGGGGCGGAGCCGGATGTCTACTCCAACGTGGTGGACCTGTACGTTCACTACCTGCGACGCAAGCTCGGTGAACTTGACCGGGCGGATCGGCTGCGGACGGTCCGCGGTGTCGGCTACATGCTTCGTGCCGAACCCGACAGTGCCGGATGAGCGACCCGACCACCCGTTTGCTCCGCGCCACGCGGCGCCGCCTGTTCATCGTCACGCTGGGGCTGCTCGCACTGCTCGTCATCGGGATCGGCGCGGCAACCGCCTTCGTCGGTCTGCGCGCGCTCGACGCGGACGTGGATCGAGCCCTCTCGGCCAGTGTCGGATCCGCGGTCGCGGCGCTCGGCGGTGAGATGCCGCAATCGTCGGGCGAGTCTGACGCCGACGAATCCGTCCCGGCATCCGCCGATACGTTCCTGCTCTACCTCGGCACGGACGGCCAGCTCATCGCCAATCCTTCGCGGGTGGCGCTGGCCGGGCTGCCGGACCTCGCCGCCTCCTCGGCCTCGGCAACCTCCGGCGAGGATCTCCGGACGGTGGATGCCGCCGGTGTGGACGTGCGCCTCCTGACGATGCCGGTCACGTCGTCGGAGGGCGGTTCGCCGGTGGGGTTCGTCCAGGGCGGCTTTGTGATGACGCTGCACGACGCCGAGTCGAACAGCCTGGTCACGACGATCGTCGTCGTGGGGGCAGTCGGCTTGATTGGGGCCGCGGGGGTCACCCTTCTTGTGACAGGTCGCGCGCTGGGTCCCATCCGGCGCTCGTTCGATGCGCAGCGTCGCTTCGTGGCGGATGCGTCACACGAGCTGCGGACCCCGACGGCCCTCATCAGGGCCAACGCCGAGGTGCTGGACCGCGAAGGACTGGTCGGCGACGACGGCCATGGGCTCGTCGACGATATCGTCGCCGAGTCCGACCGGCTGGCGCGCCTGATCGCCGACCTGCTCCAGCTCGCATCGGCGGACGCGACCGGGCTGGTCCTCGACCGTCGACCGGTCGACCTGGCCGTCATCGCTACCGACACCGTACGCCAGGCGGAGGCCCTGGCGGCGACCCGAGGGTTGGGCTTGCGGATGCTTCCGCCCAGCGCCGACGTCGCGCCAACGGCCGATGGCTTCACCGTCGTCATGGGTGACCGCGATCGGCTGATCCAGCTCCTGCTCATCCTCCTCGACAACGCCTTCGATCACTCTCCGGCTGGGACGACGGTCACGGTGGGCGTCGCGTCATCCGGCAAGGCGGTCGTGCTGTCCGTGGCGGACGAAGGGCCCGGGATCGCCGGCGCCGACCGGGATCGGATCTTCGAGCCGTTCCAGCGACTGCCCGGAGTCGCCCGCGACCGCGCGGGCGGTACTGGTCTCGGGCTCGCGATCGCCCGGCGGATCGCGACTGGCCACGACGGGACGATCGGCGTGGACGACGCACCGGGCGGTGGGGCGAGGTTCGTGGTGACGTTGCCGGCCACGGAGCGGACCACCGGCTGACCGTGCGCCGCAGGGCTGGCTGCCGGGCCATCAGGGCGCCGACCGCAGATGGGCGAACTCACATCCAGCCCACAGGACAGTCCCATCAGCCGGGGCGATGGTGTCGTCAGGTCGCGTGACGGTGTGGGACGCCAGTCGCGCGGCCGACTCCCACCACCTGGCCAGCCAGGCCCGAAGGTATCGGGCCACAAACGAAACCTCTTGATCCGATATCCCCTCGATGAGGTATCACGAGTTTCCTCCGGAGGATCCGACCATGGCCTATGTCATCGCCGCACCGTGCATCGACAACAACGATCAGTCGTGCGTGTCGGTCTGCCCGGTGGACTGCATCACCGCCGACCTGTCCGTCGATCGGAAGTTCTACATCGATCCGGAGGGTTGCATCGACTGTGGCTCGTGCGAGAGCGCGTGTCCCCACCAGGCGATCTTCCGGGCGAAGGACCTGCCGCGCCAGTGGGCCGACTTCGCCTGGATCGACGCAACATGGTTCAACGATCCTGACGCGGCGAGGGAGGCCGTGAACGGCATCGAGTCGGCCGCCTGACCATGACCGCCATGGCGATCCGGGACGTCGTGACGCCGACCCGGCCGGCGGTCCAGCCCGGTCCGGCCCGACCTGGCCTGGAGCCGAACGCCACGTTGTCGGCACGGGTCGATCTGACCGCCTCGATCGCCCGGTTCGTCGTCCGCCCGGATGACGGGGTCGGCGCGTTCGAGCCCGGCCAGTATTTCGCACTTGGCCTGACCGTCGACGACCGGCCGCTCCTGCGGCCGTACTCGACCTCATCCGTTCGCGGCACCCGGACCGAACTCGAGTTCCTGATCCGTCTCGTGCCGGACGGCGCGTTCACCCCTCGCCTGTGGATACTCCGGGTCGGCGACCGCCTCCGGATGGGGCGAGCCAAAGGCCTCTTCACGCTTGGCCCAGACGACCCCCGGACGTACCTGTTCGTGGCCACCGGGACCGGCCTGGCGCCGTGCGTCTCCATGCTTCAGTCGCTCGTTCGGGACGACGCAGAGGGCTCGGTGGGCTCCGGTGGCGGAGCTGCAGCGCCCGGTGCAGTGTCGGCTTCGCCTCGCGCGATCATCGTCCACGGCGTCTCGCGTGTCGACGAGCTGGCCTACCGGGACCGTCTCGAGCGGCTTGCCGCGGATCGAAGCGACGTACGCTACGTACCGGTCGTCTCGCGCCCTGCCGATCCCGCCAACGCTGGCTGGGCGGGCCTGACCGGCCGCCTGGACGGCGGCCTCGCACGCATCTGCGACACGCACGGCCTCGAGCCAGCGCACAGCGTCGCGTATATCTGTGGTAATCCGGAGATGATCACGGCGGCGCGCGAGACCCTGGCCGCTGGCGGCTTCGCCGCGGAGGCGATCGTCAGCGAGCAATACTGGCCGATCGCCTGATCGAACCGGCGACCCGCCATGGGCCGGCGGCGGTGCGCGTCGGTTCGGGGCCATTTGTGACCGATGGCCCTAGGCAGCCGTCGTGATCGCGTCGACCATGGCTGGCGTGATCATGCTCTGCGATCACCCAAGGAGATGTGATGCCTGAGATCACTGGTCTGACGGTCGCGCTCACAGCCTTTGCCGTGGGTCTCGCGGCCCTGATCGTCCTCCAAGCCGCGGACCTGCGTCACCGACGATAGCCTCGCGGTGGTCGCGCCACGAGAGCGGTCACAGGGTCACCGCGGCCGGCCTGCCGCGGATGCGCTCGGCTCGCTCCTCACGCCCGAACCAGAACCAGTACAGGAACGTCGCGACTGAGTACAGCCCGATGATCGTGATGAAGTTGACGGCGTAGGCGGCATCGAACCCGAGGTTCGCCTGGAGCAAGCTGTACCACGGTCCGGCGATCACCCAGCCCACGGACCAGAGCAGGCTCATCGAGGCCGACAGGGTCGCTCGCTCGCCCGGCCCGACTCGCTCCATCGCGTAGGCATTGAAGATCGGGTTACCGGCATTCATGAGCGAGCTTCGCACGGCCATGGCCGCCACCACGGTCCACAACGTCGGCGAAAACCCAAGCACGATGAGGAACGGGATGCTCGCGCCCTGGACCAGGACGACTGAGCCCATCTTGCCGAATCGCCGAGCCAGGGCCGGTTGGAGCAGGATGGCGAGTACCGTCCCGAGCGAGGTGATCGCGAAGACGAGGTTGAGCGAGGTCAGGTCCAGCCCGAACTTCTGGCGGATGAACAGATTGAGGAACGGGATCACCTGGCCCGCGCCGAGTGCGATGAGGAAGCCCGGCAGGAGGAGTCGGAAGAAGGTCCGGCGATCACGGATCGGGAGCCAGTGATGGGATCCACCGGCGCGGGCTCGATAGGCCTCGACCGGGAAGGCCGCAGGCTCGCCGTGGGACCGGCCTGCGGCCGCTGCTCCTCCGGATGACCGGACGGAGCGCGCTCGCACCCGCGCGGGACGATCGTCCCCGATGAGCAGGACGGCCCCGACCGCGACGGCCGTCAGACCGGCCATCAAGACGAGGATGACGCGGTATGCCTCGGGGCTCTGATCGCCGAACCCGCCGGCGACCGCGACCGCACCGGCGATGACGCCACCGAGGACGGCCGCGACGATGTTCGTCACGTTCTGGATGGCGAACGCGAGGGCGAACAGTTCGCTCCGCTGGTCAGGCCGGCTGCGCTCCGCGAGGAACGGATTCTGCACGACGAAGAACGCCTGCTGGCCGGCTCCGTAGGTCGCCGCCAGGCAGGCCAGGGCGACGGGTCCGCTCGCCAGGAGGAACCCGATCGTCGAGATGAGCATGAGCACCAGGCCGCCGGCCAGGACGAGGCGCCGGCCGATCCGGTCCGACAGCAGGCTGGCCGGGAACGAAGCGATGGCCGATGCCAGCGATCCGGCGGTGACGATCAGCCCGATGGTCGCCGGCGACAGGCCGAGGGCCGAAAGATAGAGGTTGAAGTCGATCCAGTAGAGGCTGATCGCCGCGCCCGAAACAAGGGCCGCGGCCAGGAAGACCCGTGCGTCGCGCTCGAAGCCGGTGAACCGCGCGACGTACGCGGCGACCCGGGTCACCCGGCGTCGAGGAGCAAGACGAGGTACCGGCCAGCGTGGACGAGGCCGACGCGCGATCCGCCGTCTCGGGCGCCCATGCGTGCTGCGCTCGCGTTGATGGTCAACGCGAGCGGCTCCATCGATCCCATGTCCGCCGTCACCGGTGCCTCCGTTCCTCAGTCCGTCCATCGTAGCGGGGCAGGACCCGGTTGACCGCGTCGTCGGGGGCTTCCGTCCGGTGCATGTGGGAACCATGCCGAACGGCCCGGGTTGACCAGGGCCACACGGCCCTAGTGGTGAGTCCTCAACGGCGCACTGTCAGCGCTTAGCGCGGGAGGCTACGACACGCAGCCCAAGCCCTGGCCGCCGGGGCTGCGTCGAGCCACTGGCGAGACCGACCCGCGTGACGCCCAAAAGGAGGGTGAGTCATGCGTGTTCTGATCTCGGTGGCCGCGAGCCTCATGCTCATGCTTGCCCTGGTCGGACCCGTCGCCGCGACCGGACCTGGCTGCTCGGACTTCGGCGCCGCGAGTGGCAAGGGACCTGGGTTTGGACCGTTCGTCGCCTCGTTCGCTACCCAAGGCCCAGGCACGATCAGCGGGATCGTCGCCTGGGAGCACTCGGTCCTCTTCGGGTGCGCCCCGTAGTCTCACCCGCCCGTTCCGGTCCGGTCCCGGACCTGCGATCCCGCGTCAAGCGGCCAGCGGTCCGGGCCGACCGGGACTCCGCCTCGGGTCGCAGGCGTCAGGCCGCGGTCCCCGGGCTCAACGACCGGCTCGACCGGAAGCCGGAACCCATACCTCGCCTCCAGCTCGTCGTTGCCCCAGCGTAGATATTCGAGCCACAGGCGCTGACGGCCTCCTGATCGCCGGGCAGGTCGGCCTGCCGGATCTCGGTCATACGCCGTATTCGAGTTGCCGCGCGTACTCCGTCTGGTCGTAGTGGCCCTGCGAGGCTGCGATCAACCCATCGTCGTCGATCGTCCACTCCTCGTATCCGACGACGCGGACGGCTTTCCCGGTGCCGCCCGGTCCGGTGTTCGTGCCGGTGAATGTCCAGTGGTACTCGATCCGATCGCCGTCGACGACCACGTCGACCAGGTACACCTGCATGTCAGGCAACGATGTATAGAACCCCTGGGCCGTAGCGGTGATGGCGTCTCGTCCGACCGATGGTATGCCTTCGTTGATCGTGAGCGAACCCTCCGGGGCGTAGTGCGCGGCGACACGGCTGGGATCCATGCTGCACCAGGCCGCCGTGTAGTCGTCGGCGAATCGACGCAGGTTCGTGAGATCGGGCGACATCCATCCACCTCGTGCCATTGGCTGTCGGTCGCGGACGACGACCGGGCGATCGATCGAAGGGTACCTTCGCGCGCCGGCGCGCGGCGCCAGGGAGGGCGCTAGAGTTGGATGATGATCCGCGTCGGTTCGATCGTGCTGCGTGTCGATGATCTGGAGCGCCAGACGCAGTTCTGGGCAGCCGCTCTGGACTATGTGCCTGGCGTGGAAACAAGCGACGACTTCGTGCTACTGAGCCCGAGAGACGGTGTCGGACCGAACATGTCACTCGACAGGGTCCACTCGACCGTGCAGGTGCCGCCTCGCATCCATCTCGACCTCTACGCCGGCGACCAGGCAGAAGAGGTCAGGCGCCTCATCGCGCTGGGCGCCACCGAGGTGCACTGGGGCAAGCGACCCGCGGACGCCGACTACGTCATCCTTGCGGACCCTGAGGGCAACCGATTCTGCGTCGTGGACGCGGGCGACTGATCGCCGGGGCCGCGCAGCCCTAGCGGGGGTCGGCGTAAGGCCTCGTGATGATCTCGAGGATGTGTCCGCTCGGGTCATCGAAGTAGACGCCGCGTCCGCCGTCGTGGGTGTTGATCTCGCCCGCCAGGCTGTGGCCCGGGTCGGCCCAGTGGGCGAGGCCACGCGCCTCGATTCGGCCGAAGATCTGGTCGAACTCGTCTTCGCCAACGAGGAAGGCGTAGTGCTGCGGGGATCCGTCGCCTTGCTCGTCGTAGAAGTCCAGCGTCACCTCGTTCCCCACCTCGACGCCGAGGAAGGGACCGAACGCTACCGGTTCCGGTAGCCCGAGGAGGTCCGCCAGGAACGCGGATGAGGCCTGCTTGTCGCGTGAGTAGCCGATGGTGTGGTTGAGCTTGATCGTCACGGCTTCAGCGGTCACTCCTCCATGATGGAACGCCCCAGGCCGGAGCCTGGAGTGCCCGGCGTCACGTCGGCGACCCATCGTTGGCCGTCGGCGCCGAGACGGCGATCGGAGTCGGTCCACAACGGCTCCCCGGTGTCGTGGTGGCGCTTCCTGGCTGCCTCCCGCCGCTCCCGCCGCGGCGCGAGCGGGATGGACGTTGTTCGACCCGTGACGAGCGCGCGCACCCGCGTCCAGACGTCCATGCTGCCAGTCTAGTCCGGTCATCCGGCGCGAGGCCCGAACCGCACGGAGGAGAGACCATGACGCGGCAGATCATCAGCACTCCGAACGCCCCCGGGAGTGCGGCCTTTGCGACGGGCAGCTTCCCGTTCAGCCAGGCAGTCGTGGCGGCCGGGCTTGTCTTCGTTGCCGGGCAGGGTCCGATCAGGCCCTCGGATGGGTCGGTGGTAGGCGCGACCATCCAGGAGCAGACACGCCAATGCCTGCGCAACATCGAAGCGATCCTGGTGGCCGCCGGAAGTTCCATGGACAAGGTCGTGAATGCCACCTTCTTCCTGCGCGACGGGTCCGATTTCGCGGGCATGAACGAGGAGTGGGTCCGATGGTTCCCGGTCGACCCGCCGGCTCGACAGGGCGCCCGTCACTGGCTGGACGTCGAGGGGCTCATGATCGCGTTCGCGGTGGTCGCCGAGGCGTAGCCTGCGCCTTGATGCCAACTTACCATGAGGGCATGACGTCAAGGAGCTTGACCGCGCGGGCGAGCCGCTCGATTCTGGAGGCACGATGAACGTCACATACCCCGCCGCGCGCGACTATGGATCGATCCTCGAGATCCTCGAGGGTGCCGCACAACGTCACCCGACTGAGACCGCGATGGCACTGGCCGGAGACGCCGGGCTCGAGAACGAGTGGACGGCGCCGGAGGTGCTCCGTCGATCGCGCCTGGCGGCTTGGCGACTCCACGCCCTCGGCCTGCGCGCGGGCGACCGGCTCCTGACCTGGAGTCCCTCTGGCCCGGAGCTGGCGGCTCTCACCTTCGGCGCGATGCGCGTCGGCGTCGCCATCGTGCCCCTCGACCTGCGCATGGCGCCGGAGGTCATCGAGCGCATCGCCGCGCGGGCGGAAACGTCCTATCTGGCTATCGGCACCGGCCGTGACGCGCCAGACCCCCGGGACGTGCGGCTGACGGACGCCGTCATCCGCACGGTGCCTTCCCTGGTCGCCGAGCCTGGGGCGGATGGAGAGGCGCCGTTCCCCGCTGACTGGGAGGCGCAGATCGACGCCCTGCCACGACCGACCCGCGAGACCCTCTTCGAGATCGTCTTCACCTCGGGCACGACGGCGGCACCCAAGGGCGCCATGCTCAGCCACGGCAACATCCTGGCCACCCTGGAGGCCGCCGACCAGGTCATCCCGCACCGGCAGCATCGACTCGTCTCCCTGCTGCCGCTCTCGCACCTGTTCGGCCAGCTCGAGATGGGCTACGCCCTGATGGTCGGGGCGCCGGTCCTGTACATCCGGTCGCGCAACCCGCGGGTCATCTTCGAGGCTATCGCGGCGCACCACGTGACGACGATGGTCGTCGTGCCCCAGGTCCTGGACCTGTTCTGGTCGTCATTCCAGCGCGAGGTAGACAAGCGAGGGAAGACCGGGCAGGTCGCCAGGCTGCGCTCGGTAGCGCGTTGGCTGCCGTATCCCGTCCGACGGCGGCTCTTCGGCGCGTTCCACGAACGCCTTGGCGGTCAGCTCCAACTGTTCATCTGCTCGGCGGCCTTCCTGCCTCCGGATCTGCAACAGGGCTGGGAAGACATCGGCGTCGTCGTCATCCAGGGCTTTGGCGCGACGGAGTGTGGGTTCGCGGTCGCCAATCGGATCGACGACCACCCACTGGGCGTGGTCGGTCGGCCCGTGGACCACGTCGAGGTCCGCCTGGCGGAGGGCAGCGGTGAGGTCCTCGTCCGCGGGCCGAACGTCTTCGCCGGCTACTGGCGCGACCCGGAGGCGACCGCCGCCGCCCTCGACGCCGACGGCTGGTATCACTCAGGCGACGTAGGCCACCAGGATGACGAGGGTCGCTTCGTGCTATCCGGCCGCATCAAGAACATGATCGCCCTGCCAAACGGGCTCAAGATCTACCCGGAGGACATGGAGAACGTGCTTCGGGAATCCGGCCTGCGCGACACCGTCGTGCTCGAGACCGCGCCCGGTCGGATCGAGGCCGTGGTCCTCCCGCTCGACGAACCGCTGATGCCGCGGCCAGGCGCCGCGCCCGAGCCCCGACAGCGCAGCCAGGAGGAAGCGGCGCAGATGCGCGAGCAGATCGAGGCCGCAGTCAAAGTCGCGAACGCTCGCCTCGGCATCCACCAGCGCATCGACGCCTGGCGCCTGTGGCCGGAGCCGGACTTCCCGCGCACCCACACCCTGAAGGTCAAGCGCCCCGTGGTGGCCGCCTGGGTGGCCGCCGACGCCCGGCCGGATCAGCAGCCGATCGGCCCCCAGGCGGCCTCACACGCACAGGACTGAGACACACAGCCCGAGACGTCGGCAGCGAGACTTCCGCAGCCTGACCGCGCGCCGATAGACCTACGCGAAGAACGCGGCGATCGCGGCCGTGTCGTCCGAGAAGGCCCAGCGCTCGACGGCCTTGCCGTCGCGGATGTGGAAGATCTCCGCCGTCCGGTACTCGAGGGCCTCGTCGCCGCGGGTGGCGGTCGCGGTGCCGAGAGCGATCGCGTGGTCGTCGTTGGCGATGACGTCGTGGATCTCGAATTTGATGGTCCCTTCGCGCGCGCTGCCCATCATGGCCGCGCGCAGCTCGTCCTTGCCGCGGCGCGGCTCGGCGCGGCCGATCTCGTGCCAGACGATGTCGTCGGCCATGAAGGCATCCACGACGGCCATCTCCTCCTGGGCCTTCGACATGTCCGTTTCGGTCATCGCCTGGATCGCGCGGCGGACCAGGGCCACGTTCGGGTGTTCGGCCATCGTGCATCTCCTCCAGTTCGACGCCCACGGAGGGAGCTACCGCGGCGCTGCCGAGGCCCCAGCGTAACGCCCGGCGCAAGGGGCAACCGCCACGCTGGCCGACCGGTTCGGACGTCGCGGCGATCGCGCGTCGTGCGCGGAGATACGCTCTCGTGTGGTCGTATCCTTCGGGTGTGACAGATCCTCTTCCCTCGCACCGACGCGCCGGTCCGAACGCTGTTCGAGCGGATCGCCGGTCCAGCTGCAGCCGCGTCGCCCGACCTGACGGCGATCGGTGTCGCCTTGGTCGACCTGGCGAGGGACCTGGACTACCTGGCGCCGCGAGCCGTCGTTGAAGGAGATCACCGTGGATGCCGATCCGGTCATCGAGATGCTTGGTCGTCCGCTACGCCTGGCCCTGATCGGCGGTGGCCCGGGCAGTTTCATCGGTGCGATGCACCGAACCGCCGCGCGACTCGACGGACGCTATGACCTGGTGGCAGGAGTGGTCTCGTCCGATCCCGAGCGATCCCGGAGCGCTGCTGCCGCGATGGGGATCGATCCCTCTCGCGCCTATGTCGACGCGATCGTGATGCTGGACGCTGAGAGCGCACGCACCGACGGTGCTGAGGTCGTGGCCATCATGACCCCGAACGACAGCCATCATCGGTACGCCGTGGCGGCCCTCGATCGCGGTTTCGATGTCATCTGCGACAAGCCCATGACGAACACGCTTGCCGATGCGTTGGACATCGTGCAGAAGGTTCATGACACCGGGCTGGTCTTCTGCCTCACGCATAACTACACCGGATACCCGATGGTGCGCCAGGCTCGCGCACTCGTCGAGGATGGGCAGGTAGGTGAGATCAGGCTGGTCCAGGTCGAATACGTCCAAGGGGGCAAGGCCGACGAGTCCGACCCGGACCCATCCGGCGGGTTGCCCTGGCGCTATGACTCCGTGCGAGGCGGACCGTCGCTCGTGATGGGCGACATCGGCACGCACGCTCACAACCTGGTCCGATTCGTGAGTGGCCTCGAAGTCTCTGAAGTCGCCGCCGAGATCGGGCACGTGATCCCGAAACGACCGGTCGACGACTACGGCGCCGCCATGCTGCGCTTCGACAACGGAGCGCGCGGGACCTTCTGGGTCACGCAGACCGCAGCTGGGGTGGAGAACGGTCTCCGGATCCGCGTGTCCGGCACCAAGGGCAGCCTGGAGTGGGACCAGGAACGGCCGACGCGGCTTATCTTCAAGCCGCTTGATGGACCGGCCCGCGTCTACACGCCGAATGGGCCCGGGTCTCTGCCGGCTGCCTCCCGTGCCTGCCGGATCGTCGCCGGGCACCCGGAGGGATTCCACGAAGCCTTCGCCAACATCTACTCGGACGCTGCCGAGGCGATCGCCGCTCGGCGCTCGGGACGTGAGCCCGATCCACTCGCGCTCCAGTTCCCGAACGAACGCGACGGCGCCATCGGTGTGAAGTTCGTCGAAGCGGCGGTCGCGTCGAGCCAGACCAACGGTATCTGGACCGATGCCAGACTTTCATTCGGGGAGAAGTCCTGATGCCTGAACGCAGGGAGATCGGCCATGTCGAGGCTCGTGGCCTGGTCGCGATGATCGCGGACCGACTCGACGCCCGGGGGGAACGTGCGGCTGTGGCCGTCGTCGACCCCCACGGCGAGCTTGTCGCGTTCCTCCGTTCCGACGGATGTGGACTGGCGTCGATCGACATCGCCATCCACAAGGCGTTCACGGCGGCTCGCGAAGGTGTCGAATCCAGCGTCCTCGGAGAGCGCTCCCGAACGGAAGGCTTCCCGATCAGCAACTTCGGTGACCCGCGATACGTGGGATGGGGTGGTGGGGTCCCGATCGTCGTCGCCGGCGAGGTGATCGGAGCCGTCGGGGTGAGTGGCCTGCCAGAAGCCGCCGACATCGAACTCGCCCGCTGGGCGGCAGCGAGTCTCGCCGCCGCTGGTTGATACTCAGGCGCGCCGACCCGCCGGCACGAATCCGAGCTGCTGCATCATCGTCATCAGACTGGGTGCCGATATCAGGTCGTACAGGCGTCGTGCCGTGACCGCGTGATCCATGGATGTTCTCCGACGACGGGGCAGAGTCCCCGAAAGTACGTGAACGCGGCCCGCTCGGAGAGCGGGCCGCGGGCATTTCGATGGGTCGGGTCAGGGCGCCAGCCGCTGCCAGTCCGGTACGTCGCCCGGCGTCCAGCCGAGCGATGTCCAGTCCCCGCCGGCGGGATCCAGCAGGTACGCCATGCCGTCGCTCCCGTTGGCGACCATCAGCAGCCCGGACGAATCCGGCGCCCACACGTAGCTTGCGGGCCCGCTCAAGGGCGGGCCGGTCTTGATCACCGCACCGGTCCCATCGGCCCGCATGATCGAGATCTGCTGCGTCGGTCGATCATTGACGTTCTGCCAGAACGCCACCCACCGACCGTCCGGGGAGACGACGGGGACTCCCTCCCAGTTGTTGTTCGCCGCGACGCTGAGGAACCGGTGCTGATTCGAGCCGTCGGCATCCATCACCCACAGCTCGCAGCAGCCGTCGGGCTCACCGTGCTGATAGAAGATCCGGGTCCCGTCGGCGGAGTAGGTCGCGCGGTTGAACGTCTCGTCAACGTCGAGCGGGTTCGGCGACATCACCAGCGGATGGATGTTCGACCCGTCCGCGTTCATGGCGAACAGGCCCCACTGCCCAGCCTTCGGGCTCCGGAACAGGATCTCCTGTCCCAGTGGCGGTCGAAAGGCCAGGGACGTGACGCTCATGTCGCCGGCCAGCCGTTGCACCTGGCCGTTCATGCCGATCATATCCAGGCGATCGTTCGCCCCTTGCCTGTGGATGACCGCGAGATGCTGGCTGTCCGGCGTCCACTGCCACCAGGTGATGGCCTCGATGGGCTCGGTGGTTATGCGCCGCAGGTCGGCGCCGTCGGCTCGGACCGTGAAGATGTCAACGACTCCGTCCTTGATCGCACGGAAGAACGCGACGTGCGTTCCGTCCGGCGAGAATGACGGGGCGATGTCGTCGTGGGTCCCGCCGACGAGGAGTCTGCTGGCGCCCGTCACGGGGTCGCCCACGTAGATGTCACCGATCGCGGTATACGCGATCAGGCCGTTCGCCGCGGGACCGAACGGCGCCGGCAGCCTGGTTTGGTGCGAGCCGACGTAGGCGGCCGTCACACCGGCGACGAGGGCGATGATGACGAGGGCCACCCCGATCGCCCGCCATGGCAGTCGTGGCGCGAATGCGGGACGGCTGGCAGTCTCAGCCATGGGAATCCACCTTTCGGGGAACGTCCACGCAGGCCGCTGCCGCATCCGGGCGGTCTGCGCAAAGACGCCATCGAGATATTCGGGGGTGGGTCCCAACGCCAGGTCGTCCAGGATGCCGGGGAGTTCACGCTCGAGGCGCGCCGGGGTGGTCATGCGACCTGCCCTCCTGGGACGGGCGATGGGGCGAGCGGCTCCGATCCGATCTCGATGCGCATCTCGCCAAGGGCTCGATGCAGCCGCGACTTCACGGTGCCGATAGGGATGCCCAGGGTCATCGCGACATCGGTCAGCGGCAACCCCAGGAAGTAGTGCAGGACGACGACCGCGCGCGTATCCGTGTCGAGGCGGCGCATGGCGTTGTCGACGAGGTCGCGGTCGGCGAGGGCGCCGGACATATCGGACACGGCCGGCATGTCGAACGGCGTGAGCTCGACTTCGATGAGCCGTCGTCGACGACGGCGTGTCTGGTCGAGGCATGCGTTGACGGTCAGGCGGTAGAGCCAGGCGTCGAACCGATCGGGATCACGCAACCTCGGCAGGTCGCGCCAGGCTCGGATGAGCGCCTCCTGGACCGCGTCGCGGGCCAGCTCCGGATCCCGGAGGACGAGGCGCGCGGTCCGGTCCAGCCGCGTGACGGCCTCGCGGGCAAGCTCGGTGAAGGCGTCATGCTCGCCCTTCCGTGCTCGCTCCACGAGTCCTCGCTGGTCCATGACCGCCTCGGCTTCGGCGCGCCCTAGGTGGACGTGCTCGATAGGGTATGGCGTCCGTATCCGCGATTCGGTTCTTGCCAACGCTCGAGGTCCGGTCGTCTGGTCGAGAGGTCCGCCGTTTGACCGCGCCGACGCGTCGCCGGCGGGCCCGGCCCTTGGTTTGTCCACCGTCTTGACAAAGCCCTACGGCTGGCCCAACATCCGACTTTGTCAAGTCTCTTGCCAAAGCTGCGCTCGGCAAGAGTGAGGGGGAGGTTGCGGTTGGAGGAGTGCCCGCCCGGATGAGCACCAGCGCGACCGTGCTGCCCGAAAGGGCAACGCACCAGCAGACGCGAACGTTCAATCAGCAGCTGGTACTGCGCGCACTCCACGATCACAGTCCGCTCTCTCGCGCGGACCTGGCCCGGCTCACCGGTTTGACGCGAACCTCCGTCGGCGACCTCGTCGGCACGCTCATCGACGACGGCCTGATCGAAGAAGTCGGTCGTGGCCAGTCGAGCGGGGGTAAGTCACCCATCCTGCTGCGCGTCGCTCCCGACGGTCGCCACCTGATCGGGCTCGACCTCGGCGAGGCGCAGTTCAGCGGCGCCGTCGTCAACCTGCGTGGCGAGATCCTTCGCTCCATCCACCTACCCCTCGACGGACGGAACGGCGATGCCGCCGTCGAGCTCGTATTTCAACTTGCCGACGCCCTGCGCGCCGATGACCGGTCTCCCCTCCTCGGCATCGGCATCGGCGCGCCCGGCATCATCGATACGAGCACGGGGACCGTCCGCTGGTCGGTCAACCTGGACTGGGCTGAGCTCCGCCTCGGACCGTTGCTCGAGCAGCGCTACCGCGTGCCGGTCGTCGTCGCCAACGACAGTCACGCTGCTGCCCTCGCCGAGCTGACCTTCTTTCGCCGCCCTCGGCCCACCAACCTGATCGTGATCAAGGTGGGTCGCGGGGTCGGCGCGGGGATCATCCTCAATGGCCAGCTGTTCCAGGGCGATGGGTATGGCGCCGGCGAGTTCGGCCACGTCTCGATGGGCAGCGCCGACGCTCAGTGTCGCTGCGGGCGGAAGGGCTGCCTTGAGACGATAGCGAGCATGCGCGCGTTGGTCGACGCCGCTGGCGCCGTCGAGCCTTCGATCACCGACGAGAGCGGCCTCGTGGCCGCCTTCCTGGCCGACGTCACCGGCATTCGGCGGATCGTCCTCGATGCCGCGCGTGAGCTCGGTGTCGCGATCGGCTGGCTGATCGGCGTGCTCAACGTTCGCCACGTGCTGCTGGTCGGCCCGGTCGCGGCGTTCGGCGACGACTGGCTCGGCGAGGTCCGGCGGTACGCCCGGTCGAGCGTCATGGCATTGCTCGCGCGCGACACGCAGATAGAGTTCGGCCACGTTCACGAGGACGTAGTCGTTCTTGGCGCGTCGGCGCTGCTCATGGAGCAGCAGCTTGGTCTCGGGTTGGTGCGATGATCGCGACAGTCGAGCCGGGGCGCAACGGGCCGCTGGTCGCCGGCGTCGACGTCGGCGGCACCAAGATATCGGTCGTCGTCACCGACGATCAGGACAGCATCCTCTACGAGCAAGTCACGCCAACGGACCGGTCATCGCTTGTCAGCCAGATCGCCGGACTCGTCGACGACGCCCGACGCCAGCTGCGGCAGGACGTATCCGCAGTCGGCGTCGCCATCCCCGGCCGCGTCGACCCGGAGGACGGATCGGTCAGCATGGCCGTCAACCTGGGCATCGATCACCTGCCGCTGGGACCGATGCTGCAGACGCTGCTGGGAATACCGATCTTCGTCGAGCACGACGCCCGCGCGGCGGCGTTATGGCTGAGCAAGCAGGCGGCCGTGGAGTCGGCTCAAGCGCCGGCGAGCCTCGCCTTCCTGGCGATCGGAACCGGCATCTCTGCCGGCGTGGTTCTCGACGGGGTTCTGCTCCGAGGCGACAACAGCTCTGCCGGCGAGGTAGGCCACGTCGCCGCCGATCCGGATGGAGTCGTCTGCGCGTGCGGTCTGCGCGGCTGCCTCGAGACGATCGCAGCCGGTCCGGCGATCGCTCGCCAGGCTGACGAGGCGATGGCTGCCGGTCGCCGTTCCAGCCTGGCGCCCCATTCGAGTGCCGCAGATGTCTTCCGCGCCAGTTCTGCCGGCGACGAGGTCGCGCTCGAGATCATCGACCGAGTGGCCGACCACCTGGCCCGGGCGATCCGATCGCTCGCCCTCACCCTCGGCGTCAAGCGAGTCGTCATCGGCGGCGGCGTAGCAGCCGCCGGACCTGCGCTTCTCCAGCCTATCCAAGCGCGCATCGCCCTCGAATGCGCGGCCTCGCCACTGGTCCAGGCCGCCCTTGGCGATGCGACCGTCGAGCTGCTGTCGCCAACCGAGGCGCCCGGCGCGCGCGGGGCGGCAGCAATCGCTCGCCACCGTGTCGGCTTGCGTGAACGAGAGGGGGTGGGCGAACGATAGATCCGAGACCGTTCTTGCAGGACGTGGATAATCACGGTCGGATCCATGGGAGCGGGTTCGCCACCTACGATCACGGAAGTTCGCACGAGGAGGATCAATGGACATGAAACTACGGAAGACGTCCGCTATGGCGGTCGCCGTCATGATGCTGGTCGGCGCATGCGCGTCCAGCACCACATCGCCGAGCGCAGCCGCGCCAAGCGCTGCCGCGCCGAGCGCTGCCGCGCCAAGCGCTGCCGCGCCGAGCGAAGCCGCGCCGAGCGCTGCCGCGCCGAGCGAGGCCCCGGCGGCAAATCTCCCGGCGGTCCCGACCGGCTACACCGAGCTGGACCAGGCACTTGGCGCCGACAAGCCGTTCAACGGCAAGAAGGTCTCGATCCAGACCCAGTGGACCGGCAACGAGGCCGAAGGGTTCGCAGCAGCGATCAAGGACTTCGCGGCGGCCACAGGCATCGCGATCCAGGTCGACAGCATCGGCTCGAGCCACGAGACCGTGCTCAAGACCCGCATCGAGGGCGGCAGCCCGCCGGACATGGCGGCGCTCGCGCAGCCGACCGGCGTGCTCGCGTACGCGAAGGAAGGCAAGCTTCAGGACATCGCCGCGATCGTGGGCCCCGAGGGCACCGCGAAGCTCAAGGCTGAATTCCCGTCGACCATCGGCCTCACCAGCGAGGGCGACCACATCTGGAGCATCCCGACCAAGGCCGACGTCAAGTCGATGATCTGGTACCCGGTCAAGGCCTTTGCGGCCAAGGGCTACACGGTTCCCAAGACCTGGGACGAGCTCGTCGCCCTGGCCGACAAGATCAAGGCCGACGGCAGCCACCCGTTCTGCGTCAGCGCCGGCGGCCCCGGCACGGCGACGGGCTGGGAGCTGACGGACTGGGTCGAGGAGATCCTCCTCAAGACCGAGGATCCGCAGGTCACCAACGACTGGATCAGCGGCAAGATCAAGTTCACCGACCCCAAGATCAAGGCTGCCTTTGACAAGGTTGGGTCACTCCTGTTCAAGGACGGCTACGTCGACGGCGGTGGCCAGGCCATCGTGAACGCCGATCTCAAGACCGTCATGGATCCGATGTTCAACCAGGACACGGCCGCGCCCGGATGCTGGATGCAGAAGATCCCCGTCTGGTACGGCCCGGACTTCTTCCCCGACAAGCGCACCAACGGCGGTGACTCGAAGTACGTCATCGGCGACGACGGAGACATCGGGATCTTCCCGTTCCCGACGATCAGCGACACCTTCAAGGGTGCCGAGGGCTCCGCCGACTCGTTCATGGTCCTCAACGACCGCCCCGAGGTCCGCGCTCTCGCGGAGTTCCTGGCGACGCCTGAAGGCCTCGAGGGCTGGATCAAGGGCGTCGGCGTCCTGTCGCCGAACGTCAAGGTGCCGCCCGAGTGGTACGCCGACAACTACAAGCTGAAGGTCGCGAACGACATCGCCAGCGGCGCAACCGCCATCGGTTTCGACGCATCTGACCTGATGCCGCCGGCCGTCGGCCAGGGCAGCTTCTGGACCGGCATCTCCGACTGGGCCAACTCAAACGGCACGAACACCGATTCCGTGCTGCAGGCCATCGACGACAGCTGGCCCAAGTAACCGGCACATCGTCACGTAGCTAGCTCGCGGGGCGCCACACCACCGGTGGGCGCCCCGCTACTATTCCGGCAACGTTCACGGGAGGAGCAAGGTGGCGGTGGAGCGCACGCAGGGGTCGGGCTCGTACGGCACGTCGCGCACCGTGCTGGTCGGCAGCCTGATCGGGCTGCTGCTGGCGGCCATCGGCATCACCGTCCTGATCGACCGGGAGGGCGGTCAGAAGCTCCTCGCCTCGATCTACGACCTGCTCGGCAATGCCGCGGGTGCCGAGGCGCTGCGGAATGGGCAGGGCGATC
>Ga0315271_10000462_pt1 | contig 22268 bp, 27 predicted proteins | sample C3_top_MG_FD_204664 | JGI IMG/M metagenome (GOLD analysis project Ga0315271, IMG submission 204664) | Sediment microbial communities from Yellowstone Lake, YNP, Wyoming, USA - C3_top | ecosystem: Environmental > Aquatic > Freshwater > Lake > Sediment | place: USA: Wyoming | collected 2017-08-01
TGCCGTGCTTGGTGCAGGTCTGGTCGATGAGCTGGCTGGCGAGTGTGGCCGACTCGCGGTCGGCGACCATCCAGCCCACCACGTAGCGACTGAAAATGTCGAGGATCACGTAGAGGTAGAAGTACGTCCATTTCGCCGGGCCGAGCAGCTTGGTGATGTCCCAGCTCCAGACCTCGTTGGGTGCAAGGGCGAGGAGCTCGGGCTTCTTGTAGGCGGGGTGGCGCAGCTGGTCTCGGCGTTCGCGAACTTCCAGGGCGTCATCGAGGATGCGGTACATCGTGCGACGCGAGCAGAGGTAGGTGCCCTGGTCCAGGAGCGTTGCCCAGACCTCTGCGGGGGCCTTGTCGACGAAGGCCTCGCTGTGGAGGGTGTCCAGGACGACCTGGCGCTCGGCGGCGCTGAGTGCGCGTTCGGGGCTGGGGCGCTCCCTGGCCGGCGCCTGCGGTTGCAGGCCGCGATAGAACGAGGCACGGGGCAGGCCCAGCGCATCGCAGGCACGGGCCGTCCCGACGGCCAGGGAGAGATCGCTGACGGCGGGCATCAGTCGTTGCCTTCGTTCTTCGGGGCGCTCAGCGGCACTCCCAGGAGCAGTGAGACTTCTTTTTGGACGTCGATGATGATCTCGGCCGTGCGAAGACGCTCCTCGAGCCGCCGCTTGTCGCGCTCGAGTTCGGCTACTCGTGTGGCCATGGCGTCGACGACCTTCTGCTTGCGTCCGCGTTTCTTGGGGGTGAGCCCGGCGACCGTGGCCAGTTCACGTCGGCGCCGCCATTCCGTCAGGTGGGAGGAGAAAAGGCCCTCCCGTCGGAGCAGGACGCCCACGGTGCCGATCGCCGAGCACGCATCGGCCTCTTCGAGGATCCGTTTCTTGTACTCGGCGGTGAATGTCCGGCGCCTCGGACGATCCGTCGGGACCTCAGGGTCGGGAGGCAGCGCAACGGGACCCGTGGGCGGCGAGGGCGGCGCGGCCGTCGTGGGGACCGAGCTACGCTCCGGCTCCCTCCGGTCGCCTACGCTCCGCTCGGCCCCCACGACGGGGTCGGGCACGGCCTTGGGGAGGTGTCTCTGTACCTTGCTCATTCATCATCTCTCCCCGCCCTCGTTCTACAGTAATTACCGGTGGGGTCGGTGTCTCACGCACGTTGGCACAGAGGGCGGCGGCCTTCTCCCGGTTTCCTGCTGTTTCGTCATTTCGTCAGATGGCTTTCAGATCTTCGAAAGGCGCACGCCTTGCACCCGCCAGAACGAGGCTTCCTGCCTGGCCGTGCGGCGGTGGCCGCCTCGTCCACGAGATGATGAGGTCGCGCCGGGTCGCCCGGGTGCCTCGCGAGGGCGTTCCGCAGTGGCTCGCTGGCGCCTGGCACGCGGCCGGATGTCGCGCTAAAGGGGAAGGACCTTCGTGGCGATCATCTGCGCCGCGAGGATGTCCCCCATCCCTCCGACGATGCCGACGCGGACCTTCTCCGCCAGCCCGAAGAAGTCGAGGCACGTCTTGCAGAGGATCAGGTGGACCCCCTTCTCCTCGAGCTTCGCGAGCTGCTCGAGGACGGGAGATCCCTCGACGGCGAGCTTGACGCCGTCGGTGTAGAAGCAGATCGCCCCGGGCAGCTCTTTCCCCTGGAGGAGGAGCGTGAGCCACGTGCCGACGAGCTTCTTCTGGAGCGCCGGCTCGGCCGAACCCATCCCTTCGCGGGTGATCACGACGAGCGTGTCCTTCATGTTGCCTCTCGTCCGCCCCTCGGGGCGGGTCCTCTCAGTAGCTGTGCTCCCCGAGCTTCACCTTCCCGCGGAAGGTCCAGTAGATGACCCCGGAGTAGGTCAGGACGAAGGGCATCCCGACGGCCGCGATGATCAGCATGATCCCGAGGGTTTTCGGGCTCGAGGCCGCGTTGAAGATCGTCACGGAACGCAACGGGTCGCCCGCGGCCGTCACGAGGTTCGGGTAGAGCGCGAGGCCGAAGAGAGCGACGAGGCCGGCGATGACACCGCCCGAGGAGAGGAAGGCGAGCCCTGGCCGGTCGCGGTAGAGGCAGCGGGGGATGTTCGCGACGGCGAGGACGGTGCCGACGACGACGACCACGGCCCACGGGAAGCGCCGGAAGTTCTCGGTCGCCCGCGGGATGAAGGCGACGGTCGCGATCGTCGTGAGCATGAACGTGACCATGAAGAGGCCCCACGAGCGCCACATCCACTCGCGGAGGCGCTGCTGGAACTCCCCGTCGGTCTTCAGGTAGAGGAAGAGCCCGCCGTGCATCGCGAAGAGCGAGACGGTCATCACGCCGACGAGGAGCGGGTAGGGGCCGAGCTGGTTGAGGACGCCGCCGGTGAAGTTGCCGGCGTCGTCGAGCGCGACGCCGATCATCGCGTTGCCGACCGCCACGCCGAAGAGGAGCGACGCCGTGAAGGAGCCTCCGAAGAACGCCCAGTCCCAGAAGCGGCGCCACGCGGCGGATTCCATCTTCGACCGGAACTCCATCGACACCGCGCGCGAGATGAGCGCGATGAGCAGGAGCATGAAGGCGGTGTAGAAGCCGGAGAAAACCGAGGCGTACGCCTCGGGGAACGCGGCGAAGAGGGCGCCGCCGAAGGTGACGAGCCAGACCTCGTTGCCGTCCCAGAGAGGCCCGATCGAGTTCATCGAGATCCGCCGCTCGAGGTCGGTGCGGGGGACGAACGGGTGGAGGATGCCGACCCCGAGGTCGAAGCCGTCGAGCAGGGCGTAGCCCGTCAGGAGGACTCCCTCGAGGACGAACCAGGTGACGCAGAGCGCTTCGTACGACATCGCCGCCTCCTCAGCCCCGCGTCCCGTCGCCGCCGGTCAGGCGGCCCTCGTGCACGGCCCGGAGTCCGGCGGCCTCGAGCGCGCCCTCTCCGGTGCCTTCCGCCGAAGGCCCCTCCTCGTCCGGCCCGTGCTTGATCTTCTTGTCGAGGATGAAGACCCAGACCGCGCCGAGGGCGAGATAGATGAGACCGAAGCCGATGAGCGAGCCGAGCACCTGACTGGCCGTCACGTTCGGGCTCGCGGCGTCGAGCGTCCGGAGCCCCTCGCGCTCGTCGTAGACGACGTGCCCGGCAGGGCCGACGACGAGGTCGGAGCCGTCGGCGGTCCAGGTCACTTTCGGGTGGACGATCCAGGGTTGGCGGCCCACCTCGGCGGCGACCCAGCCGAGTTCGTTGCTGACGATCGGCAGGAGGACGGCCGGCACGAAGAGCCAGAGGAGCCAGCGTGTGTCGTAGAGCGTGCCGCGCCACCTCAGGAACGACGCGAAGAGGGTCAGGCCGATGAACGAGAAGCCCAGGCCGACCATGACGTGGTAACTCTGGAAGCTGATGCCGACGGGAGGACGGTCCTCGGGGCGGAAGCGGTCGAGGCCGACGACCTGAGCCGAGGCGTCGCCATGGAGGAGGAGGCCGAGCCCGCCGGGGACGCCGACACCGTACTTCACCGTCTGCGTCGCGTCGTCCGGGACCCCGAACATGTTGAGGGTCGCTTTCCCGGTCCGGTAGTGCCCCTCGAACGCCGCCAGCTTTGCCGGCTGATGCCGGTAGACGTTGTCGGCCTGGCGGTGGCCGGAGACGAGCATCGCGAGGGCCGAGACCGTCGCGAGTGCGAGCCCGCCGTCGAAGGAGCGGCGTGCGAACTCCCGGTGGCGCCCCTTGAGGAGGTACCACGCCGCGATCGACATGACGAAGAAGGCACCGACGAGGAAGGCCCCGATCCAGACGTGGACGAGACGGTGGACGGTGGACGGGTTGAAGACGAGCGCCCAGAAGTCGACGATCTCGGCCCTCAGGACCGGCACGCCGTCTTTCAGGAGCGGGACACCGTTTCTGAGGACGGGCACGACGTGGTGACCCGCCGGCGTCTGCTGCCAGCTGTTCGCGACGACGATCCAGACCGACGAGAAGATCGAGCCGAGCGAGACCATCAGGGTCGCGAAGAAGTGCATCTTCGGCCCGACCCGGTCCCAGCCGAAGACCAGGATGGCGAGGAAGCCCGACTCGAGGAAGAAGGCGAAGATCCCTTCTGCAGCGAGCGCCGAGCCGAAGACGTCGCCGACGAACCGCGAGTAGGTCGCCCAGTTCGTCCCGAACTGGAACTCCATGACGATCCCGGTGGCGACGCCGATCGCGAAGTTCAGGGCGAAGACCTTCGTCCAGAAGCGGGCGGCGGTTTCGTAGATCGGGTCGCGTGTCCGGAGGTACCCCGCCTCGAGCCAGACGAGAACCACGCCGAGCCCGATCGCCAGGGGCGGGAAGATGTAGTGGAACCCGATGCTGACGGCGAACTGGATTCTCGAGAGAAGGACGACGTCCATCAGGCACCTCCGCGTGCGGCGACTTCACCCTGGCGTCGACGTCGAATCGGGTGAAGGGGGAAGAGACCCCGAAGAGTGGTTTCGCACATATGCTCGCTACAGTCAACCGCGAAAGACGCCTCGTGAAGGACGCCGCGACGGCTCGCAAGGCGCATCGATCGGCGAACGACCGGGGAGGCCCCGGGCGCGTAGGCGATAGAGGCCGAGGCCGAGCGCCTTTATGCTTATATAACTATTTGGTGCTATTCTGCTCGGGGCGGCCCTGCCGCCATAGCCAATCGCGAAAAGGGGACCTGAACCAATGGCCAGCAACATGGAAATGACCTTCCCGGGAGGTGTCGCCGTCGAGGCTCACTTCGAGGGGGCCACGATCCGGACCGACCAGCCGGTGCGCCACGGAGGCGGTGGAACCGCGCCCGCTCCCTTCGAGCTCTTCCTGGCGTCGATCGGCACCTGCGCCGGTTTCTACGCGCTCCGGTTCTGCCAGGAGCGGCAGATCCCAACCGACGGGATGTCCGTCTCGATGGCCTGGGAGCGCAACCCCGAAACGAAGCTCATCTCCGAGATCAAGATCGAGATTGCCCTTCCGACCGGCTTTCCCGAGAAGTACCGGACCGCAATCGTCCGCGCCGCCGAACAGTGCACCGTGAAGAAACACCTGCTGGAAGCGCCGACGATCGAAGTCGTCGCCGTCTGATCAGTCGAACCGCTTCGAATCGAGCTTCGCCGGCGTGTCGACCGTCACGTCGTCGAAGCGGAGAATGCGCTGTCCCTTGTGGTCGGCCAGGAACTCCTCGGCCTCCTCCCGGGAAGCCAGTGGCACCAGTTCGTGCCCCATGGGTCCCAGGACGTCCGACCCGACGACGTAGAAGGCCGTTCGGGCGTCGACGCGGGTCAGGCCGTAGTACTCGGTCACCCAGAGGTGCGAGATCCGGGGCGGCTTTCGGCCCCCGCCCGATTTCCGCAGGTCGAAGAAGTACTTGAACATGTCCTTGGCGCCGTCGAAGAAGCTCGGCTTCCCGTCTTCGAACTCCATGATCGCGGTCCAGTTCGGGTACTTCGCGACCAGCATCCCGCAGACGGGGCAGACGTCGCGAGGACCAGGCTTCGGGGGACCGCCGCTCGCCCCGCGCGCCGGCAACGGCAGGACCAGGGCGGCCATGGCCACCAGAAAGCGACGTCGTCCCCCGCACGGCATTGATGTCCTCACGGCCAGACAGAGATCACTTAGCTAGCCCTTCGGCTCGGCCTTCATCCGGGCGCGCCGTTCCTCGCGGTTCTTCCGGATCCGGGCCACGTCCTTCGCCATGTCGGTGTAGGCGGCCAGAAGGGCCTGCTCGAAGCCCGAGATCTCGCCTCCCTGCGAGGCCTGCGCGACCTTCGCCGCCGCCTCGCTCCCATAGGCCACCTTGCTGCGCGCCGTCATCACCCCCTTGGCGCTGCCGCCGATCAGAAACGCCGCGCGGTCGGCTTCCACGAGCGGCTTGACCTCGGCCTCGGAGGCGTTGTCTGCCACCCAGACGCCCTTCGGCTCGGCGTCGATGTTGATCGCGAGGCTGATGGCGGCGCAGTGAAGCGAGCAGGTGCCGTCGGGAACGTCGTTCGAGTAGTGGATCAGCATGCGGGAGTGATGGAACTGCCTGCGGTCCATCCCGCAGTACGGGCACCTCGGGAGCTTCGCGAGGTCGTTCTCCTGGGGCCTGGGGTCCGGCGGGTTCTTCGGGAGAAACTGGGCGGGAGTCCCGTCCGCTTCGCACTTGCTGGTCCCGGGTGCGGCCGCGGCCGCGAGGGCCAGCGGCGCGGCCCCCGCGGAGGCGAGGACGAGCCTCAACGCATCACGACGTTTCATGGCGTCTCTCCTTTCGACTTCGATCACCAGAGGATGAGCTTTCGCATCACCCGCGTGTAGGTCAAGCCCTGCCAGACCTGAAGGACTCCCATCAGGATGATCAGCGCCGCGGCCCCCTTGAGGAGCGCTGCGCGCGCCGACTGCGACAGCCGGGCGAAGAAGAACCCGACAGCGACCATCGACGGCAGCGTGCCGGCTCCGAAGGCCGCCATCAGAAGTGCCCCCGAGAATGCCGTTCCCGCCGTCGCGGCCTGCACCGCGATCGAGAGCGTCAGCGAGCAGGGCATCAGCCCGTTCGCCAGGCCCGCGAGGAACGCCGAGCGCCACGGGGTCCCGACGACGGGGCCGGGAGTGGCGTCCCCCGCCATCGGAGACGGCGGACTCCCCGTTCCTGGTTCCGCGGAGCTCCCCGCAGCCGAGGGGAACGCCCGGCGCCCGAGCGCCGTCGCCCAGGCGACGGGGGCGAAGCCGAACGCGATGCGAAACGGAAGGACGCCGAGGACGTCGAGGCCCATCACGATCACGACCAGGCCGACGACGATCTGGAGCACCCCCTGCAAGAGCCCGAAGCGGCCGCTCTGGGTAAGCACTTCGCCAAGGCCGCCCGCCAGCGCCCCGACGGCCACGTACACGCCGAGGCGGGCGGCGTGGTACGCGGCGTGCGCGGCCGGATGGCGAGCCCCGGAGCCCATCCTCAGGAAGCAGGTCGAGACGAGCGCACCGCACATGCCGATGCAGTGGCCGCTTCCGAGGAGGCCCGCCAGCGCCGCCAGCCAGAGCGTCATCGGTAGCCTCCGCCTGCGGCGATCAGCTCGCGCGCCAGCCGCTCGAACGTCGCCGCATCGGCTTCTCCGACGAGCCGGCTCCGGACCTTCCCGTTCGGGAGGACGAAGAACGTCGTCGGCAGTCCCTTGACGCCGTAGAGCCGGGCCGTCGCGGCCGGCTCGTCGAGGAGGGCCGGGTAGCGGAATGCCACCCGGTCGACGAACGCCTGGACCGACGCCCGGTCCTGCCCGACGTTCACCGCGAGCACCGAGAGCCCTTCGGCGGCGAGGCGGGCTGCCACCGGGTCGATCTCCTTCATCTCTTTCTCGCAGTACGGGCACCACGCCGCCCAGAAACGAACCACTACGGCACGCCCCGCGAGGTCCGCGGGGAAGTGCACCGTCTCTCCCGCGAGCGTCGTCAGCGCGAACGGTGGCGCCGCGTCCCCGCCAACGACCTGGCGGCCCCCTCCCCCGCAGGCCGAGAGGGCCAGGAGGAGCGTCACAGGCAGGACGAAGCGTCTAGTCATGCGTAAAGAGCTTCAAGCCGGACGACGCGACCTGCGACACCATCAGGACGAGGACGAGAACGAACCCGGCGAGAGCGACGCCCGCCAGCACCCGCGTGGCGGCCCGCGCTCTCTCGGCCGATGTCTGGCCTCGCGCCCGTGCCGAGGCGAAGGGAGCGAGGGCCACGGCCGCGATCGATGCCGACGTCGCCGCGAAAAGCGGCACGTAGAAGGCGTAGCCCCGGTAGCCGTATTCCGGCTTGAGGAGGCAGAACGGGCAGTGATGGTGGGGATCCTCGTAGACGTAGAGCGACACGAAGGCGACGATACCGGCCAGCGACGCCGCGAAGGCGAGGAGCCCCGCGATCCCCAGGGCGAGACCTCCCTGCCCGCGGCGCGCGACCCGGGCCGCGACGACGGCGGCGCCTCCCAGAACGAGAAAGGTCGCCGCCATCGCCTGGCCCGGCGGCCAGGCCGCCAGGTCGCCGCCCAGCCCCGGAGCCCGGCTCGTGAAGAGGCTGCCGCAGCACGACGTGATCACGTTCGCTTCGAGCCCCAGGAAGTAGGCAAGCTCGAGGCCGAAGGCGAGGAGCAGGACCGGGATCAGCGCGAGGAGGAGAGTGGACTTGGCCCGCGTGAGCGGAAGGTCCCGGCACCGGCCGTCGACGGCGTTCATCGTCAGCCAGACGGCGCTGCCGAAGAAGGCCGCGATCTGGGCCAGCAGAGCCGGGAAGCCGAAGCCGTCGACCCGCAACGTCCCCACCGCGCACATCGCGCCGACGAACTGGCTCGCCATCCGGTCGGCGTTGAAGACGAAGAGGAGAAGCGCCACCGACTGCATCGTCAGCAGCAGCGCCATCCCGGTCGACACCAGCGTCGACCGCCTCTCCAGGCGCAGCTGGCGGGCGCTTCCCGACTCGAGGTCCCAGTGGCGCCAGACCGCCAGCGCGTGCGGGCCGGCCGCGAGGGCGCCGACCGCGCCGACGCCCGAGGCGAAGAGGAGGGCGAGGATCGACTTCTGGAAGATCACGCGGCGAGCTTCCCGTCGAGCAGTCGGACGACGTGGTCGACCAGCGGGGCGTCGCAGACCCGGGGGTCGTGGCTCGACAGGATCACCGTCCGGCCCTCGTCGCGCAGCCCGCCGAGAATCCCGAGGAACTCCGCCGACAGCGCCGAGTCGAGGTTCGCGGTCGGCTCGTCTGCAAGGATGACCGGTGGGTCGTTGATCAGCGCGCGGGCGATGGCGACCCGCTGCTGCTCTCCCCCCGAGAGCCACTCGACCCTCGCCTGGGCGAGCCGGGCCAGGCCGAGCTGGTGCAGCAGCGCGCCGGCCCGCCGGGCGATCTCGCCGTGGCGCCGGCCCGTCGGGTAGGCCGGCAGCATCACGTTCGTCAGGGCGGAGAGTCCGGTCACGAGGTGGAACTGCTGGAAGACGACGCCGAACGTCCGCCGCCTCATGTCGGCGAGGAAGGTCTCCGGCAGGTTCGAGACCACCTCGCCCGCCACGCGGACCCGTCCGGCGGTCGGGCGCGCGAGGCAGCCGAGGATCGTCAGGAGCGTCGTCTTCCCGGATCCGGACGGGCCCTTCAGCACCGTGATTCGCCCTTCCTCGATCGCGAGGTCGATCCCCTCGAGGGCCACGAGGGCGTTGTGCCGGCCCTCGTGGAAGACCTTGGTCACTCCCGAAAGCTCGATCAGCGCGCTCACGTCGTCCCCCGCATCACCTCGTCCGGGTCGGTGATCGCGGCGCGCCAGGCTGGGACGAGCGTGGCGAGCGTGAACGGGAGGACCGTGAGGAGGCCCAGAGTGAGAAACGAGACCGCGTCGACGGACGGCGTCAGGACGAGCCGGGGGTAGAGCACCGACCAGCCTTTCAGCGCGGGCGCGATCAGGGCCGCCTCGAAGTGGAAGACGTGCACGAAAGCCCCCAGGAATCCCAGGAAGAAGGCGGCGCCCGAGATCAACGTCCCTTCCCAGAGCTTCATCGTCAGGACGTCGCGGGTATCCCAGCCGATCGCCTTCAGGATCCCGATCTCGCGCCTCTCGTCGACCGAGAGCCCGGAGGCCTGGTTCCAGGCCAGGATGGCGAAGGCGGCCACGGCCATGCTGGCCAGGGCGAGCAGGAGGCCCTCGCGCCAGTCGAAGAGCGCGTCGTAGGTGCGGAGGATCTCCTCGCGCAGGATCACCCTCGTCTCCGGAATGCGGTCGCCGACCTTCCGCGCGATGCTGCGCACCTCGAGCGGGTTGACGACGCTGAGAGCCGCGTCGGTGAAGACGTCGTCGGGAAGCTCGAAGAATGCCCCCCAGTCGGCGGGGTGCATCACGATCAGATCGGCGGCGACAAGGCTGCTCTCGGGCGAGAAGAGCCGTTCGACCGTGAAGACGTGGAGCCCACCCGCCGCGCTTCGCAGCGCCAGAGTGTCGCCCGTCGAAAGGCCGCGGGTGCGGGCGACGCCGTCGCCCACGTGGATTTTGCCCCGGCCCGGGGAGTTGCTGGCCGGGGCCATCAGGGTGTACGTCGCGCCGAAGACCGGGTCGAAGAAATAGCCCCACTTGCGACCCTCGATCCGGCTCACCCCGCGGAGCCGGCCGAGGCGGTCCAGATCGGCCTGCGTCAGGTATGAGTGCCGCCCCGCCTTCAGCTTCTGCAGCAGGACCTCGGGACTGTGCGCGAGGATCGCCCTCGCTTCGCTCCGAAGGGCGTTCGTGAAGAGCATCGTCGAAGCGAGGAGGAAGACGACGCCCGCGTAGACGACGAGGAGGCCGAGGCTCCGGCCGCCGCGGCGGGCGAGCGCCGAGAGCGTGTAGTCAATGAGAAGCGCCTGGCGGCTGATCCACCTTCTCATCGGCAGAGGGGAGGCGCAGACGGTCTGGCGGAAACCCGAAGGTGCGTCGGCGGTGCGATCACGGCTCCTGCCGGGAAATGCTCCAGCGCGACCGGGTGGTCCTGAAAGGGCGAATGAAGGTCGGCCAGGCTCAGGTGCCGCAGGTAGCGCGCCTCGTTGACGAGAGCCAGGTCGGTCAGGCCGAGGGTCGAGGTGAGCCGCTCGGCCTCGGCCCGCGAGGGCCGGGTTCGCGCGAGGTCCAACGCCACGGCCACGAGGCAGATCGCCAGCACCCCAAGCGCGATCCCGAGCGCCTGGATGGGCCGGAAGCGATGAAGGGGTGGGCCGGAGGTCGAAGACGAGTCAGGAGGGACGGGCACCATCGAGGAATGCTACTCCGGCGAGCTCGGGCGCCTTCTCCTTCGATCTCGACAAAGTCCCGGCCGCGGCCAGCAGCGCAGCAATCCCGCCCTGATCGAACCCGAGGTGGACGTTGTCCTTCGCGTCCTCGGGGAACGTCCTGTCGCTCACCCGGGACCGGTTCCCGAAACACCCTGCGTCTCGCCCCAAAACGAGCATATGTCTATAACATCCTCCGTCGCAGACCGGGACGGGCAAGGCCGTCCGCGCAAGCGAAAGGGGGGGCATGGGTCGTGGAGTCTTTCCAGGACAGGACCCGCGTGGAGATGGTCCTGCGCGTCATCGGGCGCGTCCACACGCCGTTTTCAGAAGGGGCGGGGACTCCGATCCAGCCGGTTTACGCCCCGGACGCCGAGGGGACGGTCGTCGTCGACGAACCGTTCGCGGCGGCGCTTGACGACCTCGAGGGGTTCGAGCGGATCTGGCTCCTCTTCTGGATGGACCGGGTCGTCCCGTTCCGGCCGCGAGTGGTGCCATACCGCGACACGCGGGAACGGGGGCTCTTCGCGACACGTTCCCCGTGCCGACCGAACCCGATAGGGCTGTCGGTGGTCCGCCTCGTCCGGCGCGAGGGGCCCGTTCTGCACGTCGCGGGTGTCGACATCCTGGACGGGACGCCTCTCCTCGACGTGAAGCCCTACGTACCCGACTTCGACGCGTTCCCCTCGTCGAAGGCCGGGTGGCTCGACGAGCGCGGAGCGGACCGCCGGGTCGCGGACGGACGCTTCCATGAGTGAGGCGCCGCAGCCGCGCCCCGCCGCCGCGGCCTTCGTGGAGCCGGTCCCGAGCCAGGCCGTGCTGGAGGCTGTCCGGGCAGCCGAACATCCCCGCTGCTTCGTCTGCAACCCCGAGAACCCGGACGGCTTGAAGCTGAAGTTCCGGGTCCAGGCCGACGGTTCCGTCGTCGCCTTCTTCCCGTGCCGCGCCGTCTACCAGAGCTATCCGGGGACTCTCCACGGCGGGATCACCTCGGCCCTCCTCGACGCCGCCATGACGAACGTCCTTTTCTCCATCGGCATCGTGGCGGTGACGGCGGAGCTGACTGTTCGCTTCGTCGCCCCCGTGAGCCTGGAACGGGGTGCGGTCGTCGTCGGGACGATCGAGAAAACGTCGTCCCATCCTCTCTACTACGTACGTGCCGAGCTTCAGCAGGACCGCAAGCCCCTCGCGCGGGCCTCGGCGAAGTTCCTCGTCAGAGACTCGGTGTAGGACTCACATGACGAACGCGCCTGACGAACCCAAGCCTGCGGCCGGCACCCCAACGGGCCCGGTCCTCTTCTACACCGAGACGCTCCTCGAGCATTTCAGGAACCCGCGGAACGTGGGGGAGCTCGCCGAGGCCGACACCGACGGGTTCGGCCTCGTGGGGGACCCCTCCTGCGGTGACCAGATGAAGCTCTGGATCGCCGTTCGCGGCGGGCGGATCGCGAAGATCGCCTTCCAGAGCTTCGGCTGCCCCGGGGCGATCGCCACGAGCAGCATGCTGACCGAGCTCGCCGATGGGAAATCCGTCGAGGAGGCACGGCGCATCACCGACGACGACGTCATCGAGGCGCTCGGCGGCATTCCGGAGAACAAGAAGCACTGCTCCCTCCTCGGCGTGCAGGCGCTCCAGGTGGCGATCGAGGACTGGGAGCGGCGCCAGGAGGTGAAGGCGGCACGGTCGTGATCTACCTAGACCACAACGCCACGACCCCGCTGGGCCCGGAGGCGCTGGAGGCGATGCTCCCCTGGCTCGGCGAGCGGTGGGGAAACCCTTCCAGCCCTCACCGCTTCGGCCACGAGGCCCGCGTGGCCGTCGAGGGGGCCCGCGAGAGGATCGCGGCGTGCATCGGGTGCCGTCCCTCCGAGATCGTCTTCTGCGGCAGCGGGACCGAGTCGGACAACCTCGCCCTGCGCGGCACGGCGCACGCTCTCCGGCCCAAGGGAAGCCACATCGTGACGACGGCGATCGAGCACCACGCCGTCCTCCACACCTGCCGGGCGCTCGAGGCGGAGGGGTTCCGGGTGACGTACCTGCCGGTGGACGCCGGCGGTGTCGTCGATCTCGACGCGCTCGAAGTGAGCCTCGGGCCCGAAACGACCCTCGTCTCGGTGATGCACGCCAACAACGACACCGGCGTCGTCCAGCCCGTCGAGGAGATCGCCACCCTGACACGGGAGCGCGGCATACGGCTCCACGTCGACGCGGTGCAGACGGCAGGGAAGCTGGCGCGGCGGCCGGGCGACCTCGGCGCCGACCTCGTCACCTTCTCCGCGCACAAGCTCTACGGCCCGAAGGGAGTCGGCGCCCTCTACGTCCGCGAGGGAACGCTTCTCACCCCCGTCACGACCGGCGGGGGGCACGAACGGGGCCTTCGCGCCGGCACCGAGAACGTCGCCGGGATCGTCGGCTTTGCGGAGGCGGCGGCCCGGACGTTCGACGGCCTCGAGGCGGAGGGCCGTCGGGTGGGCGCGCTCAGGGACCGGCTCGAGCGCCAGCTCCTCGAAGCGGTTCCGCGGGTGAAGGTGAACGGCGCGGGATCGACACGCGTGCCGAACACGTCGAGCCTCAGCTTCCAGGGGATCGACGGCGAATCGATCGTCCTCGGGCTCGACCTCCGCGGCATCTGCGCGTCGACCGGCTCCGCCTGCTCGACGGGAGAGCCGGAGCCCTCCCACGTCCTCCTCGCGATGGGACTCTCCCGGCGCGAGGCGCAAGGGTCGATCCGCCTGTCGCTCGGCCGGGCGACACACGACGAGGACGTCGACGCCACGGTCGTCGCGCTCGCGGAGACCGTTCAGCAGCTTCGGAGGATCTCGAGCGTTCGGTAACCCCTCAGTGGTGGTGTCCGCCGCCTCCGCAGGTGTGGTCCTGCGTGAAGCGCTCCAGGCCACCCTCGAGGAACGACTTCACGGCCGCGTCCACGCTGGAGGCTTTCGTCCCCAGGAAGACCTCGATGCCCACTTCGTTGAAGCCCATCAGGGGACGCATTCCCATGCCTCCGGCGATGAGGACGTTGACCCCGTGCGAGGCCAGGTGATTCACGGGCCCGAGGCAGCCGCCCTGCTCGTGCGGGACGTTCGGCAGGATGCCAACCTGGGCGACCTTGCCCTCGGTCACGTCCACCACGGTGTAGAGGTCGCAGTGTCCGAAGTGCTCTCCCACGGCGGCTTCGAGGCCGCCGGGAAGCGTGGAGGGAATCGCGATGCGGGTCTGGCTCATGGTGGAGCCTCCTTCAACTTCGACTTTCATTGTGGGCATATGCCCATAAAAGTCAAGTCGCGAGAATCAACAGGCCAGAAGGGCCGTCAGGCGGCGAGGGGTAACAGACCCTTCGTCAGCAGCCTCCCTGGACCTTTTTGACCTTCTTCGGCGCGGCCGTGCCGGCCGCCCGCTCGAGCCGGACCCGCTCTGCGAGGCCGACCCGCGCCTGCTCGCGGAAACGTTCGACGACGGGGGCGAAGCGCCCCTCGCCCTCGGGGGCCGCGGGGGAGAGGACCGTCCGCTCGAACTCGGGGTAGCCCCCCTCGAGGTACGCCACGTTCTCGAAGCCGGTCTCGACCAGCAGGAAGGCGGCGGTTCTCGCTTCGGCCTCCGTCTCGGCAACGAGGACCTTCCTCACCATGCGCTCCGAGAAGGTGTTCCGCCACTCCTTGCCGAGCACGTCGGCTGCCGGCACGGCGATCGTTCCGGGCAGCGGTCGCGCCTTCCGTGCGGTCTCGGCGCGCAGGTCGACGACACGCAGGTGCGGGTCCCGATCGAGGATCCGGAACGCGAGCTCGTCGGGAGTCATCGCCTTGACGACGTGGTGGGGAACGTACCCGGGCGCGTTCACCTTTGCGATGAGCCGCGCGTTGCGGTTCGGGAGGACGGCGGCGAAGGCGGCGACGGCGAGGAGGACCGCGGCCGCGGCGACGTGCTTCCTCACGGGGAAGTGCCGCGACGGCGCCGTTTCGGGGGCGACCTTTTTCTCGACGAGGCCCCCCACCGTGAACGCGAGGACGGCGGCTCCGGCGAGGAGGAGGACGAAGACCCCCTGCGAGACCCCGAGCGCTGTGGTGACCTTCGCGGGGCCGAGGGAGGTCGAGTCGGCGAACGCCGCGAAGCGGGGGAAGAGCTCGGCGTAGCCGAAGACCCCGAGGAAGCTCCCGCCGACGAAAGCCATCGCGTCGACTTTTCCGATCGCGACCGCGCAGACGCTGGTCCCTGGACAGAAGCCTCCGAGGAGAAAGCCGAGTCCCATGATGGCGCCCCCGACGATCGCCGGGGTGAGCCAGGTCGGGTTGACGAAGATGGCGGTCAGGTCCAGGAGCCCGCCGGCCGCCAGGAGGAGGACTCCGACGGCGGCCGTGACGGCGCCGGTGAAGAAGACGCGCAGGACGGTGAGGTCGTAGCCGTAGAAGACGCCGACGAGGCGGCGTGACGAGGAGAAGCCGGCCTGCTCGAGGACGTAGCCGAAGAGGAAGCCGATGGCGAGGGCGACGACGAGGTTGAGCTGGTCGGAGATCAGGTCGGGGACGAACGGGCCCATGGCTTTACCTCCCCGCCTTGGCGCCGAGCCAGAGAGTCCGCGTGAACCATGCGAACAGGAAGCCGCTGCCGAAGATCGCCATCATCGTGACGAAGCCGGCGACGGAGAGGACCGCCATCCCGCTCAGCGCCGCGCCGCTCGTACAGCCGCGCGCGAGCTGGGCTCCGGCGCCGAAGAGGGCGCCTCCGGCGGCGGCGAAGAGGAGCCGGCCTCCGACCGAGACCCTCGGCCCCCGCTCCGTGACGAGCTTCAACCGGTCGGCGGAGAGCCCCGAGACGAATGCCCCGATCAGGACCCCGAGGACCTCGAACACGAGCCACCCCTTGAGCGGGGCCTCGTGTCCGGGCGGGAGCAGCTTCGAATAGAAAGGGCTCGCCGCGGCGTGGTGCGGGGCGACCGCGTTGACGGCAGCGACGACGACGTTCTTCGTCGCGCCGCTGGCGCCGAGGCCGCGGCCGGTGATGAAGATCGTCAGGAGGAGGACGAGGCCGAGGAGAAACCCGGCCAGGTAGGGGTTCATGGGGCTGTCTTTCGTCATGGCGTCCTCAACGGGTCTGGGGAACGGTTTCAGCGGCGACCGGCGCGGTGGCGGCGGCCGTGGTGGTGTGGGGCTCCCCGTGAATGTCCTCCCACCCCGTCACCATCGCCTTCAGGTTCGACGTCAGCGTCTCGCCGGTCGTCGTCAGGTAGAGGTGCGCGACGAGGAAGCAGATGAGGGCGAAGGCCCCGGCGGTGTGGGCGAGAGCGATCGGTTGGAGGGCCGACACGTCGAGCGCGAGGACGTCGTACTTCTGCGGGTAGCGATAGAACATGTAGAGGAGGCCCGAGGTGACGACGACCGGAATGACGAGAAGCTTGAGGCCCGCGTAGGTCAGCTTCTGGAGCGGGTTGAGCTTCTTCAGCCGCGTCTTGCGGGTCGGGTGGGGCGCGTCCTGGAAGATGCCGAAGAGGTAGTACTCGGCCTGTGCCCGCAGGTTCTTCCAGGTCGGGACGTACTGGCGCCATTCGTCGGTCGTGAAGTGCCAGAAGATGGCGAAGGCGATCAGGACGAGGAACGACCACGCCGAGAAGTTGTGGAACCTTACGGCGTGCTCGTAGCCGAAGAAGCGGATCGAGCCGTGGATCTCGAAGCCGGTGACGGCGAGGAAGAGGATCAGCAGCGCCTGCGCCCAGTGCCAGAAACGGCCGAACGCCGGGTAGATGTATTCGCGGTTCATCACTTGCCTCCCTGGCGCCGGCGCCAGAACCAGTAGCGGGCGCCACCGTGGACGACGACCCCCGCGAACGTCCCGAGAAGGAGGAGCTTGCCGAGGCCGTCCAGCCACCTGCTCCGATCCCGTCCCGGCATGTAGAAGCCGCCGACGGAGGCGAGCCGGCCCTTCTCGCGGGTGTGGCACTCCTCGCACGACACGGCCTTCTCCTTCGGGGCGACCATGTGGTTCACGGGCCAGTTCATCTCGGTCCGGGCGAAACCGTACGAGCCGCTGTAGGGGAGGCCGACTTCCTTCATCCCGGCCGCGGCCGCCGCGTTCCAGTCGAAATCTCCCCAGAAGCCGCCGTCGCCGGGCTTTGCCGAGAACAGCTTCGGCTGGATCAGCGTGAGGTTCTTCGTGTCGTAGATCTGTTTGGCGCGATGGACCTTGAGCGGAATGATTTTCGCGTCGGGCTCGTCGTACTGGCCGTAGAGCGGGTTCAGGACGAGGGGTTTGGCCGGATCGAACTTCTCGCCGAGCAGGTGGTGCGAGGCGGTGCCGTTGAACCAGACGTACTCGGGCTTGACGTGCTTCGCCCAGACGAACGAGCCCTTGATCGACATGTAGGCGTGGTTCCCCTGGCCGTCCTCCACCTCGTAGGGCTTGCCGTCCTTCAGCTTCCCGGCGGTCGACCAGTCCCAGACCATTTTCGTCGCGTTCACCTTCGCGTACTCGGGGATGTGGCAGGTCTGGCAGGCGACCTTGTAGCCGTGCTGGTTCAGGAGGTCGTCCTCGTGCGGGACCGCCCCGTGGCACTTTTCGCAGGTCACTCGGTTGCGGTTCATGGAGGAGAGCGAGTAGGCCTTGCCGAGCATCTGGTGCTTGACGGCCGTGTGGCAGTCGACGCACGACATGTCGGCCCCGTCCGTCCCCATGTGGACGTCGACGTCGCGCGTCGTGTCGAACTGCGCCGTCTCGAGGTCGCCGTGCTTCACGTTGTTCCCGCCGCCGCCGAGGAAGTGGCACGTGCCGCAGTTCGTCCGCTGGGGGCGGCCCACCTTTTGCGCCACGAGTGCCAGGTCGAGGCCGTCCGCGGGCATTCCCGCCCCGGCGACCTTCTTTGCGTAGGTCCCGCCGTTGTCGTGGCAGGCGAGGCAGTCGACGTTCAGGGGGTCCTTCAGGTCGAACGAGGCGTCGGCCCAGCCGTAGCCGGCGTGGCACTTGTCGCAGCTCTGCTGGCTCCCGGCGACGCCGATGCAGAAGTTGTTCAGGACGTTCTTCTTGCCGATCGCCCGGATCCCCTTCCCCTCGACGTATTCGATCCGTTCCCAGTTCCAGTGCGAAGAGGCCATCACCTCGGTGTGCCGTCCGTTGTGGCAGCCGATGCAGGCGGCCGTCACCTGCTGGGGCTTCGCGAAAGGACCCTTGAGCTGCGTGAAGAGGGCGTGGTCGACCGACGGTTTCGTTTTCGTCCGGTACGTCTGCCGGAGCGCCTCGATGGGCTTCGGGCCGGCATCGGACCGCCGGACCGCCGTGACCACGAGGCTCGCGACGATCGCGAGGCCGACGAGGGCGAGGAGGATCTTCTTCATTCCGCTCCGTCCGGGGTGGCGCATCCGGCCGCCCCATGGCCCGATCGGGCCGCGCCCCTCCATTCAAGAACGGAGCCAGCGAGGTCGTCTCATCGGAGGAGGCGGTCGAAGGCGGAAAGGACGGCCGCTAACGCGCTGACGGGGAAGGGCTTGGGTGGCTTTACCGCAGGCAGAACCGGAAAGACGTTGGGACGAATCGAGCACGCAGGGGCGAGGTGTTGCAACGTTTCGTGCGGTGACGAAACGAAGTGATTCAGGCCGGTGCGTCGCGCGTGTGGCCAGGCTCAGACGACTTCGAGCCCCGCCCCGTCGATGACTCTGCCGACGAGCCAGGCCTCTTCGCCCGCCTCCCCGATCGATCCGGTGAACTCCGTCATCCCGGCCGCCGGAACGGCGACGAGGAGGCCGCCCGAGGTCTGCGGGTCGGCGAGAAGCATCGACTCGCCGTCCGTCAGCGTCCGTGCGCGCGTCCACCGGTCGCCAAAGTGCTCGAGGTTGTTGAACGCGCCGCCCGGGAAGACCATCTCCGCGGCGAGCCGGAGGGCGCCGGGGAGCCAGGGGAGAGCGTCCCACTCGAGCTGGAAGCGGACGCCCGAGGCCTCGGCCATCTCGAGGGCGTGCCCGAGGAGACCAAATCCCGTCACGTCGGTCACCGCCGTGGCGCCCGCCGCGAGCGCCGCCCGGGAGGCGGCGCGGTTCAGGCGCTTCATCGACGCCACCGCGACGGAGACCTCGCTCCCCGAGGCGATTCCGCGCTTCAGCGCGGTCGTGATCGTTCCCGTCCCGAGCGGCTTCGTCAGGTAGAGCGCATCTCCGGCCTGCGCGCCCCCCTTCTTCAGCAGTCGCGACGTCTCGGCAAAGCCGACGACGCAGAGGCCGTACTTCGGCTCCTTGTCCTGGATCGAGTGCCCGCCGGCGATGACGGCCCCCGCCGAACGGACGACCTCCGCTCCTCCCCGGAGCAGCTCCGCCAGCGTTGCGGCCGAGAGCTGCGGCGGAAAGGCGACGAGGTTGAGCGCAAGGACCGGCTCGCCCCCCATCGCCCAGACGTCGCTCATCGCGTTTGCGGCGGCGATGGCCCCGAAGTCGTACGGCTCGTCGACGACGGGGGTGAAGAAATCGGTCGTCAGAATCAGCGCGCGCCCACCGCCCAGGTCGAGCACGGCGGCATCGTCCGGCTCGGAAAGCCCGACGAGGACGTCGGGATAGGCCGACCGGTCGAAGACGTCACCGAGAGCGCGCAAGACCTGCGCGAGCTGCCCGGGGGGCAGCTTCGACGCTCACCCCGCGCAGGAGCTGAGGCTCGTGAGCTTCCTGAAGATCTCGTCGGTCATTCTCGTCCTTCGCTGTTGCGCGGCGCGCCTCGGCGCCGTGGCTATTTCATCCGGCCGAGCAGCTGCGCCTTGGCCGTCTGGAACTCTTCCTCCGTGACGACTCCCTTTTCGCGCAGCGCGCCGAGCCGTTCGAGCTGGGCGACCGGGTCGGCGTCCGCAGCCGCGACGCCCGGCGTCGCCGAAGGCCGAGCCGCCTCCCGGCTCATCAGGGCCTGCCGCTTGAACTCCACCGGGTCGTGAAGAAAGTGGTAGGTCACGCTCGCGGCTTCGTTCGCCGTTGCGATGCCAAGGTCCCCGTAGTTCAGCAGCCGGCCGAGGAGCCCCTGCTCGAGATCCATGTCGTTGATCTTGTCGAGCGACGCGTCGCGGTGGCTCTTGGCGAAGAGACCCTCGAGCTTCAGGACGCGGCGGTTCGTGACCATGTAGATCTTGTTGGCCCAGTAGAGGTATCGCCAGGCGAGCCAGACGAGGGGAATGACCGGGAGCAGCCAGGCGACGAGGATGGCTCCGGGGACGAAGACGCTCAGGGCCACAGCGGCGGCGAGGGCCGCAACGATCGCGAGGATGGGCCCGGCGAAGGTCGGGTAGAGGCTTCGACGCGCCCGAAGGAGGACCACTTCGCCCGGGATCATCAGCCGCTCGATGTAGCTCACGCGCTCCTCCTCGCCGCTCCAGCGAAAAGCAGCCTACACCCTCCTCACCAGGGGTTCTTCACGTGGCAGGAGGCGCCGTTCTTCGCGAGGTACTCCTGGTGGTACTCCTCGGCGGGCCAGAATTTCTTCGCCGGCTCGACGATCGTCACGATCGGCTTCCCGCCGAACGCGTTCCGCGCTTTCAGCTCGCCGAGGACCTCCTCGGCCACCTTCTTCTGCTCCGCGTCTGCGGTCCAGATGCCCGAGCGGTACTGGTCTCCCACGTCGGGCCCCTGCCGGTTCAGCTGCGTCGGGTCGTGCATGGCGAAGAAGGCCTCCACGAGCCGCCGGTAGCTGATCCGGTTCGCGTCGTAGGTCACTTTCACCGTTTCGGCGTGGCCGGTCGTGTCGGTGCAGACCTCCTTGTAGGTGGGATTCTCGGTGTGGCCCTGCATGTAGCCGCTCACGGCATCGAGGACGCCGGGGCCGCGCTTGAACCAGTGCTCCACTCCCCAGAAGCAGCCGGCCGCGAAGTAGGCCGTCTCGACCTTCACCGGCTGGCTCTCGGGCGGGACGGGTGCTCCCTTCTCGAGGAACTTCAGCGAGGCGGAGTTCAGGCAGTGCCGCTCGCCCGTCGGCTTCGGGCCATCCTCGAAGACGTGCCCGAGGTGGGCGCCGCAGCGGGCGCAGTTGATCTCGACCCGCTCCATCCCGAGGCTCGCGTCGGTGACTCTCGAGACGTGCGCCGGGTCGACCTCGCGGAAGAAGCTCGGCCAGCCCGTTCCCGAGTTGAACTTGTGCTCGCTCGAGAAGAGAGGGAGCCCGCAGACGACGCAGGTGTAGACGCCGTCCTTCTTGTTGTCGAGGAGATTCCCGCAGAACGGGGCTTCCGTGCCCGCCTTCTGGGTGACGCGGTACGCCTCCGGGCCGAGCTTCGCCGCGAGGCGGGCGACCTCTTCCTTGGGCAGGGGAGTGACGTCGTAGCCGGACTTCGAGAGGACTGTCGTCATCGTTTTCGCCTTTCCGGAGGTTGTCGTCCCGCCCGGGGCGGGATCCGCGAGGGTCTGCGCGGGGCGGCAGGCCGCGAGGCCGAGCGCCGCTCCGAGGACGGCGACGGCGGCGGAGGCAAGGATGCGCCGCCGTCCGGGCGCCGGATGGGAGCTACGGGCTTTCGGGGAGAGCTGCATCGTCATCACGCTCCTGGGATGCTCTCAGCTACGGTTTGGTTTCGCGAGCGGATGGCGGGGCCGGCCGGGGAGAGCTGTCCGGAGCCGGGCGCCTCGCGGCAGAGGCGTGTCGCAGCCCTCAGCCGTTGACGGTTCCCATCCCCGCCTCCGGGTACCTTGGCCCCGCCGCAATCCCCTTCGGCGCGACGGCGTCGATCCGGGCGAGGTCGCCTGGGGAAAGCGAGACGCCCAGCGCTCCGGCGTTCTCCTCGAGCCGGACCCGGGTCTTCGTTCCGGGAATCGGGACGACGTCGGCTCCCTGCGCGGCGAGCCACGCGAGGGCGAGCTGCGCGGGAGTGCAGCCCTTCTCCTTCGCGATCTCCTCGACCTTCGTCACGAGGTCGAGATTCTTCGCGAAGTTATCGCCCTGGAAGCGGGGAGCGTTGCGCCGGTAGTCGCCCTCGGGGAGATCTTCGAAACTGCGGAAGCGTCCGGTGAGAAAGCCGCGTCCGAGCGGGCTGTACGCCACGAACCCGATCCCCAGCTCGCGGCACACCGGCAGGACAGCCTCTTCCGGGTCGCGCGTCCAGAGCGAGTACTCGGTCTGGAGCGCCGAGATCGGGCAGACGGCGTGCGCCCGCCGGAGCGTCGCGGGGGAGGCCTCCGAGAGGCCGAGGAACCTCACCTTCCCTTCGCGGACGAGCCCGGCCATGGCGCCGACGGTCTCCTCGATCGGGACCGTCCTGTCGACGCGATGCTGGTAGTAGAGGTCGATCGTCTCGACGCCGAGGCGCTTCAGCGAGGCGTCGCAGGAGGCGCGGACGTACTCCGGCCGGCCGTTGACGCCGAGGAGCGCGCCCTTGTCGTCGCGCATGATCCCGAACTTCGTGGCCAGGACGACCTCGCCCCGCCGGTCCCGGATCGCGCGCCCCACGAGCTCCTCGTTCCTGAAAGGGCCGTACATGTCGGCCGTGTCGAGGAACGTGACGCCGAGGTCGAGCGCGCGGTGGATCGTGGCGACCGATTCCGCGTCGTCGCGGCCGGCGTAGAACTCCGACATTCCCATGCAGCCGAGCCCCTGGGCGGAGACGACGAGGCCCTGTCGGCCGAGCGAGCGTGTTTCCATGGATGACCTCCTGCGCGCCTATGAT
>Ga0315271_10000463_pt1 | contig 22263 bp, 24 predicted proteins | sample C3_top_MG_FD_204664 | JGI IMG/M metagenome (GOLD analysis project Ga0315271, IMG submission 204664) | Sediment microbial communities from Yellowstone Lake, YNP, Wyoming, USA - C3_top | ecosystem: Environmental > Aquatic > Freshwater > Lake > Sediment | place: USA: Wyoming | collected 2017-08-01
CGACGACGACGGTGGCGTGGAAGTGGCCTGGCACGTAGATCGTGTTGTGGATGATCATGTTCAGCTGTTCGGTGCCCATCATCACGCCCGAAATGCCGCCGAGGAAGCCGAAGCCGATGATCGAGATGAACACGCCGGCGAAGGTCGGGTTGCTCCAGGGTGCCTTGCGCAGCCACTCGAACAGACCTTTGGTGAAGCCCTTTTGCCGTTGCGCGACTTCCATCGCGCCGGGAATCGTCAGGCCGTGAATCATCGAGGCCAGCACCGCAAAGTACATGAAGTAGCTGGTGTTGACCACCTTCCAGCCGGTCGACAGCCCCGGGTCGGACAGCAGGTGGTGCGCACTGGCCAGTTGCAGGAACAGGATGTAGAGCAGGAACGCAGTGCGGCTGACGCGCTCGCTCATCGGCTTGGCGCCGAAGGCCACCGCGGCGACAAGGTACCAGACCGAAATGTGTGCCGCCACGTTGATCTGCTGCGACGAGTGGCCAAAGGCCCACCAGATCGTGCGGTAGACCAGCGGGTCGACGGCACTGATCCAGCCGATCGACAGCAGGAAGGTCGGGATCAGGATGATCGCGCCCGAGGCGATGGTGAAGACCGCGATGATCGCGGCCGTGATGGCGCCGAAGGTGACCAGCGGCACCGAGCCCTGGTAGGTCTTGTCGCGCTTGGCGATCACCAGCGTGCCGAAGAAGACGAAGCAACCGATCAACGCGCCGACGGCGAACAGGATCAGCCCGGCGTAGAACGACGGCGCGGCCATCATCGGCACGTACGACGTCATCATCACGCTCGAGCCGCCCTGCAGGACGGCGAAGTTGTTCATCAGCGCGCCGATCAGCATCAGCGCAAATGCCGCCCAGGCGAAGTTGGGCGTCGCGATGCGACAGCGCAGCAGCGTCGATGCGCAGAAGTACAGCACGGCGATCTCGAAGAAGATGATCCAGAAGATCAGCATGTCGATGCCGTGCGCGGTGAGCACCTGATAGAAGGTGTCGGCCTCGAGCCAGTGCACCGCCGGCCAGCGCGTCAGTACGACGCCGATGGCCAGCAGGCCGCCGATGAGCAGGAACACCACCGCCGTGACGGCGTTGGCGATCATCAGCTTCTCTGCCTGCGATTCGAACTGCAGCCCGGAGCGCGGGCAGGTGCGGTAGGTAGTGGTTGTCATGTTCTGGGCCTCCGTCCTACTTCACGTACAGGCGACTGACCATCGTGTGATGGTTGATGCCGCAGTATTCGTTGCACACGATCGAGTAGGTGCCGGCCTGGTTCGGCGTCACGGTCACGACATGCTCGAAGCCGGGCACGATCTGGATATTGATGTTGGCCGGCTGCAGCGAAAAGCCGTGGTTGTAGTCCATCGAGGTCAGGTGCAGCTTGTAGGTCTTGCCCTTTTCTAATTCGAGGATCGGCCAGAAGTTCCAGAGCCGGGCGATCAGGTAGACATCGCTGCCGGGCGGCGGCGCCACGACCGGCGTCTTCTGCTCGGTCTCGGTGCGCACGGTGTACTTGTCGACCATGGCCTGCGCCTTGGCCGTGTACTTTTCCGGCGTGGTGCGGTAGGTCTCGGTCGACAGGTTCTGCTTGCCCCAGATGTGCCAGCCGACCATCATGAAGAACATGATCAGACACCAGGTCAGCGCAATGGCGATCCAGGTGCCTTCGACACGGTCGATCGGATGCCGGTACCAGAGTCGCTCGGCGGGTGGGAGGATGGCGCTCATTTGACGGCCTCCCTACTTGGCGGTCGGCAGCGTGAGGATGTCGAACACCCCCCACACCGTGTACAGCACCATCGGAATCATCACGCCGAGGAACAGCAGCAGGAATGGGTTGTCGAGCAACTGCTGCATCCACGGCACCGGGGCGGTGTCATCGTCGTGCGGAGTGGGGTCCATGGTGTCTCCTTTTTGTCAACCGGGAAAAGTCATTCTGTTTTTCTGGTCCGCACGCGGAAATGATCTAGGACAAGGAAGCGCGCAATGGTGCACCCCGCCGCCGTGGCCGCCGCCCAGGATGCGCGCGTCCCATGCCCGTCGCAGATCAACGCCTGAGAACGCTGCGCCAGCTTGCGACGCTGTGCCTGTTGTTGCTCGTGGCGGTGACATGTCTGAGCGCTTACTTGCGCCACAGTGGCAACGGGCTTGACTGCGTGCCGTGGCCGGCTTGTTTTGGCCAGGGCGAGCGCGTGGCCACCGGGTCGGTGGTGTTCGATGGCCAGGTGCTCACGGCGGCGCGGACGGCGCACCGGATAACGGCCACGCTGGCGCTGCTGCTGCTGATGGCACTGGTATTTACCACTATGGGCCGGCGCCCGCGGCTGCGCCGCGAAGGCGGTCTCTCATCGGCCTTGCTCACGCTGGCATTGCTGCTCGCGCTGCTTGGCGTCTTCACGCCCGGCAGCCGCCTGCCCGCGGTGGCCATCGCCAATCTGCTCGGCGGCTTCCTGATGGTCGCACTCGCGGCGCGCCTGCTGCGCGCGCCGACGCGTCGCGGCCTCGGCCCGGTCGCGATCGCCGTGGCGCTGCTGCTGCTGGGGCAGGTCGTGACGGGCGCCTTCGTCAGCGCGACGCGGGCGGGCCTGGCATGCACCGACATCCGCGAGTGCCTCGAGCAGGCCAGGGCCGGGGGCTGGGACTGGACGGCGCTGAACCCGTGGCGCGAGCCGGGATTTGCGGTCGGCACGCCGACCGCCGAAGGCGCACTGGCACAGTTGCTGCACCGGCTCGGCGGCCTGCTCGTTGCGCCGGCCGTGGCCGGGCTGGCTATGATCGCCTTCTGGCGCGGGCGCCGCCGTGAAGGTTGCTTGCTGTGGGCTCTGCTGGCGTTGGAGGTGGCGCTCGGGCTGGCGGTCGGCAGCACCGGCCTGCCGTTGGTCTCCGTGCTGATGCACAACCTGGTCTCGGCGCTGCTGCTGGCCGTGACCCTGCGACTGGCTTGACGCAAATCAAGATACGCGGACGGTTCGATTTCGACAATCGGCTCGACCGTGACGAACGTGAAGGCACCCCGTGGACACCCGCGTTTTCAACCTGCCGCGCTACCTGTCATTGCTGCCGCTGTTCAGCGACCTGAGCGCCGCCGAACTCGAGCGATTGGCGGAGGGCTGCACCGTGCAGCGGCTGTCGCGCGGCGACATGGTCTTTCGCTGCGGCGACCCCTGCGAGGCCTTCCACGTCGTCGTCACCGGCCAGGTCAAGCTCTTCCTGCTGTCGCCGGCGGGGCAGGAAAAGATCATCGAAATCATCGCGCCGGGCCAGAGCTTCGCCGAGGCGCTGATGTTCACCGACCGGCCCTACATCATCAGTGCGCAGGCACTGAGCGACGCCACGGTGCTGTCGATCGGCAAGGCGGCGGTGGTCGGCGAGATCGAGCGCGAGCCGCGCTTCGCGCTGCGCATGCTGGCCGGCATCTCGCGCCGCCTGCACGGACTGGTGCACGACGTCGAGGCCTATGCGCTGCACACCGGCATGCAGCGCGTGATCGGCTATCTGCTGCGCGACCAGCTGGCTGAAGACTGCGTCAGCGGTGACGTGATCATCGTCTCGCTGCCGGTAAGCAAGGCCACGATCGCCTCGCGCCTATCGCTCACGCCGGAGTACTTTTCGCGTGTGCTGCACGAACTGGAGTCGGCCGGCTTGATCGCGGTCGACAAGCGCGACATCCACATCCTGGACGCCAAGCGGCTGGCCACGTACCAGCCGGCTTGATTGCGTTGCGGGCCGGGCCGATGCTCAATGAAGGCGGCCGGCCTTGCCGGTGCCCGCCTTGGCCTCGAGGTTGCCCAGCAAGTCCTTGCCGCTGATGCCGGCGAACAGCGCCGCCGCACGCAGCTTGATTTCCAGCAGCTCGCTGGCGCTGACCGAATACTGACCCGTGGTCTTGTTGACGTCGACGCGGAACTCGACGTCCTTGCCGTTGTGCGACAGCGTCCCGCTGGTGAACTCGTAGTCGTCGCTGTCCCAGGGCAAGCCGCGCGCGGCGACGTCGTAGTCCTGGTATTCGACGCGGTTGATCTCACCGCTGGCCAGGTCGAGCAAGCCCGTCGACGATATGACCTCGTCGGTCTGCTCGTCGGCAATGGCGATCTTCACCTTCAGGTCCACGGCAAGCACCCCGCATGTGGCAACGGCGGATTTTTGCATGCAAGCTCAACGTGCGGGTCTGCTTTCCCCGGTGGGCTCGATCAACTGCGCCCGCCGCAGGTCCACGAGCGTCGGTGCCCCGCCTTGTCGGTCGGGTATGCGCAGCAGTTTGTCGGCGCCTTGCTGCAGCGTCTGCGCGGTCGCGAGGTCGGGGTCGCCGGCAACCGTGAAGCGGCCGATGGTGCGCCGCACGTCGAGCTGCACGAGGTGCAACACGGCAGGCGCGCCCGGCCCGGCGGGCGTGCGACCGATCACGTAGGCGCCACTGTCGTCGAAAGCCAGTTCACGCAGCGGGGACTCGAGCCGCGTGCGGCGGGCGCCGAGGTAGCCCGGCTCCCCGAGGCCTTCGCCGAATCGATAGTCGTGGACCAGGCCGTCGAATATCGGCGCGGCCAGCGGGTCGACCGACAACTCCCACAACTCGGGCAGCGTCTCGAACGCGACGACGAAGCTGCGCCGGGCAGACAGATAGTGAATCGCGGCAACGGCGGATCGCTCGTGTCCGTCGAGGCTGGCGGCGGCGAGCGCCTTCACGCGCACGCCGCGATCGTAGACCGCGACCATCGGGCCTTCGGCGCCCACCCGCCAGCGCCCGTTCTCGGCGCTGGCGCTTGGCGGCACTGCAGTCGCCGCCGGCACGCTGCCCCAGGCCAGCACCAGCACGCAGGCTACCAGCCAGCGCATGGTTGCGGGCCTCGCGACTCAGCTCTTAAGGATCAACTCGATGGCGGCTTTCAGGTCCGCGTCGTTGATCTTGTCCGGCGGGTTCGGCGCCATCGGCACGGGGCCGTAGACCCCGGCGCCGCCCTTGCGAACCTTCTCGGTCAGTTTCGCGATCACATCCTGGCCCTTGTACTTGATGGCAATGTCCTTGAACGCCGGGCCGATGACCTTCTTGTCCTTGGTGTGGCAGGCCATGCAGCCGGCCTTGGTCATGGCGTCGTCGACGGGGCCGGCCGCCGCACCCATCGGCGCCAGGGTCAGGGCCGCCATGACCGCGAGAGTGGTCCTCATGTGCGTGGTCTCCTCAGTAGACGTCGTGCTGGGTGTTGTAGACGTTGAAGTGGCCGGTTGGCGTGATCAGGCGCGGGTCCTTGATCACGGCCTTGAGCTTGAGCGTCTTGTCGTCGACGATGACCAGCGCGCTCTGCTTGTTCTTGGCACTCCAGACCGCGAACCAGACCTCGTCGCCGGCCTTGTTGAACTCGGGCTGCACCACGCGCTTGGCACCGTCGTCGGTCAGGCCGGCCCACTCGGCGATCGGCAGCACGGTGTAACCCTTGTCCAGGTTCTTGATGTCGTACACCGCCACCGACTGCGAGATCTTCGGATCGGGGTTCAGCGGCGTGTCCGAATACAGGTGCTGGCTCTTCGGGTGGCTCTTGATGAACAGTGCCCCGCCGCCCTGGCCCTTCAACTCGGCAACCTTCTTGAAGGCGTACTCCTTGTGCTTGACCGGGTCGGTGGCGATCAACGAGATCGTCTCGTCGCCCAGGTGCCCGGTGGCCCAGACGGGGCCGAACTTCGGGTGGATGAAGTTGGCGCCACGGCCCGGGTGCGGGATCTTGCCCACTTCAACGAGTGCGGTCAGCTTGTCTTCCTTGGTGTCGATGACGGAGATCTTGTTGCTCTGGTTGGCCGCGACCATGAAATAGCGCTTGGTCGAATCCATGCCGCCGTCATGCAGGAACGGGGCCGAACCGATTTCGGTGACCTTCAGTGCATCGATGTTGGAGTAATCCACCATCAGCGTCTTGCCGGTCTCCTTGACATTGACCACGAATTCGGGCTTGAAGTGCGAGGCCACGATCGATGCCACGCGCGGCTCCGGGTGGTATTCCTGCGTGCCGACGACCATGCCGCGGGTGCCGACGATCTTCAGCGGCTCCAGTGTGTCGCCGTTCATGATCACGTACTGCGGCGGCCAGTAGGCGCCGGCGATCGCCAGCTTGTCGGTGAAGTCGCCCTCCTTGCCCTTGTACTTGCTGGTTTCCACCGAGCGGGCCTCGAGCCCGATGCGCACCTCGGCGACGTTGTCGGGCTTGGGCATCCACAGGTCGATCATGTTGATCTTGGCGTCACGCCCGATCACGAACAGGTAGCGGCCCGAGGCCGAGGTGCGCGAGATATGCACCGCGTAGCCGGTCTTGACGATGTTGATGATCTTCTTGGTGTCGCCGTCGATCAGCGCCACCTCGCCGGTGTCGCGCAGCGTGGTCGAGAAGATGTTGTCGATCTTGTAGTCGTTCATCTTCTTCGTCGGCCGCTGGGCCGGCGGAACGATGACCTTCCACGTCGCCTTCATCTGCGCCATGCCGAACTCGGGTGGCACCGGCGGGTCCTGCTGCACATAGCGGGCCATGATGTCGACGGTCTTCTCGTCCATCTCGCCGCTGGTCTGCCAGTTCGGCATGCCTGCGGGCGAGCCGTAGGCGATGAAGATCTTCAGGTAGTCGGTGCCCTTGGGCAGCGTGATGTCCGGCGTCAGCGGCTTGCCGGTGGCGCCCTTGCGCAGCACGCCGTGGCAACCGGCGCAGCGCTCGAAGTAGGTCTTGCGCGCGATGTCGAACTCCGCCTGCGTCATCGGCGGAGCCTTGGGGTTCGTGCTCTGGTACATCGCCTCGGCGGAGAGCGGCGATGCGCCGGCCTGGTAGGCGGCCTCAGGCTGGGTCACATGCTTCTCGGTTGCTTCTGCGGGCTTCTTGTCCTGCGCCGCGGCAAGCAGTGGGGCGGCTGCGAGCAACAGCGCGGCCAACGGGAACCTGATCATCGATTTCATCTGGGTACTCCTCAGATTGCCAACAGTCTTTTGGTAGCGCATCGTCGACCCATCGACAGTGGCTGTCCTTGAACTGCGTCAACCCTTGAGCCGCTCGCGCAGAGTTGACTCGCATCAAGGCGCAAGGTCGCCACGGACTCGATGCTGTGGGGGTGAAAACAACCCATACCCTGGCCGGGGCCGCCCAACTGCTGGTAGCCCTGTTGCTCAGCACCGCCGCAAACGCCGACAGCGACGAAGCCTCGCAATCCATCGTCGTCACCGCCACGCGCCACGCCATGCCACTCGTCGATGCGCCGGCGGCGATGTCGGTGGTGACCGGCGAGCAGATCGCCGAGCGTGGCGCCGACAACGTGTTCGAGGCCCTGCGTGGCGAAACCGGTGTCTCGATGCAAGGCCGCACGATCGGCGGCCGGACGGCGATGTCGCTGCGCGGCATGGAGTTTCGCCACACCCTTTACCTGGTCGATGGCAAGCGCATCGGCGGCACCGACGGCGTGGTCGGGCATTCCGACTTCCAGTACGACTGGGTGGCGACGGAAGACATCGCGCGCATCGAGGTCGTGCGCGGGCCGATGTCGGTGCTGTATGGCTCCGAAGCCTTGGGCGGCGTGATCAATATCATCACGCGGCGGCCGGGCCCGGTCTGGGCCTTCGGCATGCTGGCCGAGGGCCGCTGGGGCGACAACAGCCTGGGCGGCGACGGCAACCGCGCGGCCGTGCGTGCCAGCGGCCCGCTGACCGAAAACCTGAGCGTGGCCGTGTCGCTGGCCGACACATGGCGCCAGGCCCTGGCCTTGAAGGAAGACCCGCGTCTGACGGAGATCGAAGGGCGGCACAAGCACGACGGCGCGATCCAACTGTGGGGGGCGCCGGCCGCCGGCCACGAGATCCAGATCGAATACCGGGCCGGTCAGGAAGACCGTCGGGCCAATGCGCGCGAGCGCAGCGGCGCGCGCCGCATCTACGAGTCGCTGACCGGCATCGACCGCAGCCACGGTTCCCTGGGCTGGCGTGCCGACTGGTCCGGTCCTTGGCAGGCGCAAAGCCTGCTGCGCGCCTACGAGTCGCGCGTCGACGTGAGCAACGAGCGCAACAACGGCGTCGTCGGCTTGCGGCCGAACAACTTTGCCGACCGCATCGTCGAAGGCCAGTTGTCGGCCGCGCCGCAGCCTGGGCTGCTGCTCACCGGCGGCTTCGAGGTTCGCGACGAGCACCTCTACAACATCGGCCTGCCGGGCGGCGCCGGCCAGGCAAGACACGACGCGCTGTACGGGCAGGGCGAGTTCGAACCGACCCAGGCGCTGGCACTGACGGTGGGCTTGCGCCACGACCGACATGAAGACTTCGGCGACGAATGGAGCCCGCGCGCCTACGCCGTATGGCGCACGGCGCCGGGCTGGACCGTGAAGGGCGGCATCGGTCACGGCTTCAAGGCGCCGTCGTTGAAGCAGATCTCGCCGGACTATCGCGAAGACGAAGGCCCCAACACCTATTTCGGCAACGCCTCGCTGCGCCCCGAGACGAGCGACGCCGCCGAACTTGGCGTCGGCTGGGACACGCCGGCTGCCGGCGCGCAGGCGATGGTGTTCGCGAGCCGTGTCGAGAACCTGATCGTGCCGCGCCTGTTGCGGCAGGTCGGCACCCGGGGCGAGTACCTGTTCGAGAACATCGACAGTTCGCGTTTCCAGGGTGTCGAGACGGCGCTCGATCTGCGCCTGCCGGCAGGGTTCGCGGTCAACGCGACCTACACCTACCTCGATGCACGCGACAGCAACGGCAACCGGCTGGAGAAGCGGCCACGCCATTCGCTCGGCCTGCGCCTGGCTTGGCGCGACGGCCCGTGGGGCGCGGGCATTGACGCGCAGTACAGCGCAGGGCAGGTTCTGGCCACGACGACACCGGGTCAGCCGCCGCAGCCCGCGCCCGCCTTGACCCGCGTGTCGGCGCAGGTGTCGCGCGAACTCGGTTTCGGCCTGACGCTCAGCGGCGGCGTCGACAACCTTGGCCAACTGCGCCTGGCCGATGAGTCGCCGCTGTTCACAGGCGCCGAGCCGCCGCGCACCTGGCGCATTGCACTGCGCGGACAATGGTGAGATGGCGCTGGTGATCGAGTTCTATCCGCACATCAAGCTGGCGCACATGGCGCTGGTCGCGGCCAGCGGCGCGCTGTTTGCGCTGCGCGGTGCCGCTGTACTGGCGGGTCAGGCCTGGCCGCTGCGCACACCACTGCGGATGGCCAGCGTGGCGATCGATACTGCGCTGCTGGCGGCCGGTGCTGCGCTATGGTCGCTGCTGTCGCTTGACCCCTTGCGCGACACCTGGTTGGGCATGAAACTGCTGCTGCTGGTGCTGTACGTCGTCCTCGGCACCCTGGCTCTCAAGCGTGCCCGCGCGGCGGCCTATGCCGCGGCGATCGCGTGCTTCCTGTTCATGGTCTCGGTGGCAATTGCGCACCACCCGCTGGGTGTGCTGCGCGCACTGCCCGGTTGATGGAGCTGATTTGCGCTCGGTGATCGACTTGCACCCCGGCCCCGGCGCCGGGTTCGACGCACCGTTCGAGATGCTCGATGCGTGTCATCAGCGTGTCGAGCGCATGCTGGTCTTGCTGGGGCGCTTGTCGGCGCACCTGGTTGCGCAAGGTGCCGACGAACAGGCGCAGCAGGCGGCACGCGACGTGATGCGCTACTTCGACCTCGCGGCACCACACCACCACGAAGACGAGGAGCGGCATGTGTTGCCGCGGCTGCGCGAGTGCGGCCATGCCGCGCTGGCCGAACGCGTGTTGCGCGAGCACGCCAAGATGGCTGCGGCGTGGGCCGATGTGCGTGGCGTGCTGCAGGGCATCGAGCAGGGGCTCAGCCCGGCCGACGGTGTGGCCACAGCACAGCAATGGCTCGCGTTTGCGGCGCTGTACCGTGAGCACATCGCTCTGGAGGAGCGCGACGTGTTCCCGCTGGCACGCGAACATACCGGCGCCGATGGCCTGCGAGCGATGGCCGACGAGATGGCGCGCCGCCGCGGCGCGCGCTGAATCAATGTCGTCCGGCGGCGCGCGCGTCGCCAGGCGCGACGCTGCGCACCTGCGGGTGTGCAATTGCGTGCCCGACCGGCGCCCGTGCCGCGCTCAACGCGGCCTCGACTTCAGCGCAGCCCGGCCATGTAGTCGGCCACGGCCTTGATCTCGGCGTCGCTCAAGCGGGCGGCGATGGCACTCATCGGCGCGCTGTTGTTGCGTGCGCCGGCGCGGAAGGCCACCAACTGGGCCTCTGTGTATTCGGCATGCTGGCTGCCGATGCGTGGGTACTGGGCCGGAATGCCGGCGCCGTTCGGGCTGTGGCAACCGGCGCAGGCCGGCACGGCCTTGTCGGCGATGCCGCCGCGGTAGATCTTCTCGCCCAGCTTGACGGAATCCTTGTTCTTCGCAAAGCCCGGCTTGGCACTCTTGCTGGCGTAGAAGGCGGTGACGTTCTTGATGTCGTCCTCCGACAGCGTGCCGGCAAAGCCGACCATGATGGGATTGACGCGCTTGCCGGACTTGAATTCGTGCAACTGCTTGGCCAGGTACTCCGGGTGTTGGCCGGCCAGGATCGGGTTGGCCGGGCTGCCGCGCGAGCCGTCGGCCGTGTGGCAGGCGCCGCAGACCTGGCTCGAGATGGCCTGGCCCTTGGCCAGATCGGGCTTGGCGGCGGCGGCCGGCGTATTGGCCAGTGCCGGCGCGGCGAGCAGGGCAAGCAGGGCCAGGGCGGTGAGGTTGATCGTGGCCTTCATCATGGGTGTGCGTGCGTTGGTGTTAGAAGGATGCGGCAGGCGCAAAACCGGTGAATTTTACAATGCTGCATGAATACCTCCCCCGAGGCCAAGGCCGCGCTTGCCTGGACCCACACGGCGCGCTTCGTCACGACGGCCAGCCAACTCGACCAGCTGCCTGTGCACGAACTGCCGGAAATCGCCTTCGTCGGCCGCAGCAACGCCGGCAAGTCGACGGCCATCAACACGCTGGCGCAGCAGAAGCGGCTCGCGTTCGCGTCGAAGACACCGGGCCGAACGCAACACATCAATCTGTTTGCACTCGGGCCCAAGGACGCACCAGACGCCTACTTCGCCGACCTGCCCGGCTACGGCTACGCCGCAGTCGAGCGCGCCGCCAAGCTGCGCTGGCAACAGGTGATGGCCGACTATCTGGCCGTGCGCCGCAGCCTGTCTGGCGTGGTACTGATGATTGACCCGCGACTGGGATTGACCGACCTGGACCGCCAGTTGCTGGCCTGGGTGGCGCCGCGCGTAGGTACCGGCGAGGTCAAGCTGCTGGTACTGTTGACCAAGGCCGACAAGCTCTCGCGCCGGCAGGCCGACGCGGCGGTGAATGCAGCCACCGAGGCACTCGCCGAACTGTCCACCGACGATGCCGACATCGGCGTGCTGCTGTTCTCTGCCCTGGAAAGGCGTGGCGTCGACGACGCCGCCATCACCTTGCGTGGTTGGGTCGCCCGATGACGGTCGAGTTGTATGAGCAGGTATTGCCGCACGGCATCACCTTGTCGTGTCGAGCCGATGGGGCGCGCGGCGCAGCGCGGCGTGTGCTGCTGTTGCACGGTTTTCCGGAAGGCGCGTTCATCTGGGACGACGTGATGCAGCGCCTGAGCGCAGTGGCGCGCTGCGTGGCGCCGAATCTGCGTGGTTACGAACGGTCGACCGCGCCGCCAGGCATCGATGCCTACCGCGCCAAGCATCTGGTCGCCGACATCGCAGCAATGATCGATACGCTGGGCGCACCAATCGACCTGCTGGTCGCGCACGACTGGGGCGGTGCGGCCGCCTGGATCCTGGCGGCGCAGCGGCCAGAACTGATAAGACGACTGCTGATCGTCAATTCACCGCACCCGGCGACGTTCTTGCGCGAACTGCGCGACAACCCGGCGCAGCAGGTGGCCAGCGCTTACATGAGCTTTCTGTGCCGGCCCGATGCCGCGGGGCTGCTGGCCGCCGACGATTGGGCGCGGCTGTGGCCGTTCTTCACCAAGATGGGCGCTGCGGCCTGGTTGACCGATGCGCTGCGCGAAAAGTACCGCGCGCTGTGGCGGCATGGCCTGGAAGGGCCATTGAATTACTACCGCGCTTCACCGTTGAGGCCGCCGCTGACGCCAGCGGACGCGATCCACACCTTGGCTTTTGCGCCGGAAATCGTCACCGTGCGCGTGCCGACCACCGTGCTGTGGGGAGACGCCGACCTGGCATTGCCGCCATCCCTGCTCGTCGGGCTTGAAGCCTTCATCGACTCGCTCGATGTGCGTGTGGTGCCCGGCGCCAGCCACTGGATCGTGCACGAGCAGCCGGCGCTGGTGGCGTCGACCATCGAGCGCCTGATCAAACCACCACGTATTGGCCCTTGAAGTACTGCGCGGCCGACTGCAGGTGCTCGCGCAATTGCGGGAACAGGTCGGACAGGGACTCAGTGGCGTAGATGCGGCGCTCGCGATCGCCTGCATCGAGGCCTACGTTGACCAGGCACGCGGCCTGGCCTTGGCTGTACTCGAGCAGATCGGGCGCGACAAAGCGCACGGCCCAGCCGTCACGGCAGGACACGGCGCCATCGGTGCAGGACAGAAACGCTGTTTTCATGTCGGGCTCTCCACGCTGGGCGACTTAGTGCGTTCGATTGCCGTCTGAGTGGATGGTCTCGAACGCGCTGCGCCGTGCCTCGAAGCACGCAAGATGCGTGCGCGGCGAACGGTGTGCAGACGTCACGCGCGATGTCACAAAAATCGTCACCCCGGGGCGGGCGATGACCAAGCGTGCCGGCAAAGGAAAAAGAGCCCGCGGCGCAGGCCGCGGGCTCTTGGAGTCGACGCCGGGGCGTGGATTACATGTCCATGCCGCCCATGCCACCCATGCCACCCATGCCGCCGCCGGGCATGCCGCCCGCGCCGGACTCTTCCTTCGGCGCCTCGGCAACCATGGCTTCGGTCGTGAGCATCAATGCGGCGACCGAGGCGGCGTTTTGCAACGCCATGCGGGTCACCTTGGTCGGGTCGAGGATGCCCATTTCGATCATGTCGCCGTAGGTGTCGTTGGCAGCATTGAAGCCGTAGTTGCCCTTGCCGTTCAGCACGGCATTGACGACCACGCTCGGCTCGCCACCGGCGTTGGCGACGATGATGCGCATCGGCTCTTCGATCGCACGCAGGACGATCTTGATGCCGGCTTCCTGATCGGCGTTATCGCCCTTGATCTTGCCTGCCGCCTGCTTGGCGCGCAGCAGCGCGACGCCGCCACCGGCGACGATGCCTTCTTCGACCGCGGCACGTGTGGCGTGCAGCGCGTCTTCGACGCGGGCCTTCTTCTCCTTCATCTCGACCTCGGTCGCAGCGCCGACTTTGATCAGCGCCACGCCACCGGCCAGCTTGGCCACGCGCTCCTGAAGCTTTTCGCGGTCGTAGTCGCTGGTAGCTTCCTCGATCTGCACGCGAACTTGCTTGACACGCGCCTCGATGTCGGCGGCGGCACCGGCACCATCGATGATGGTCGTGTTCTCCTTGCCCACCTCGACGCGCTTGGCCTGACCCAGGTCAGCCAGTGTGACCTTCTCCAGCGTCAGGCCGACTTCTTCGGCGATGACCTTGCCACCGGTCAGGATGGCGATGTCTTCGAGCATGGCCTTGCGGCGGTCGCCAAAGCCCGGGGCCTTGACGGCCACGACCTTCAGGATGCCGCGGATGGTATTGACCACCAGCGTGGCCAGGGCCTCGCCTTCGACCTCTTCGGCCACGATCAGCAGCGGACGGCCGGCCTTGGCCACCGCTTCGAGCGTCGGCAGCAGGTCGCGGATGTTGCTGATCTTCTTGTCGAACAGCAGCACGTACGGGTTGTCGAGCAGCGCCGACTGCTTCTCGGGGTTGTTGATGAAATAGGGGCTGAGGTAGCCGCGATCGAATTGCATGCCCTCGACGACATCGAGTTCATTGTCGAGCGACTTGCCGTCTTCGACCGTGATCACGCCTTCCTTGCCGACCTTGTCCATCGCGTCGGCGATGATCTTGCCGATCGACTCGTCGCTGTTGGCCGAGATCGAGCCGACTTGCGCAATTTCCTTGCTCGTCGTCGTGGCCTTGCTGGCCTTCTTCAACTGCTCGACCAGGGTCGTAACCGCCTTGTCGATACCGCGCTTCAGGTCCATCGGGTTCATGCCGGCGGCCACGTACTTCATGCCTTCGCGCACGATGGCCTGGGCCAGTACGGTGGCGGTGGTGGTGCCGTCACCGGCGTTGTCGCTGGTCTTGGAAGCAACTTCCTTGACCATCTGCGCGCCCATGTTCTGGAGCTTGTCTTTGAGCTCGATTTCCTTGGCCACGGACACACCGTCCTTGGTCACGGTGGGTGCGCCGAAACTGCGCTCGAGCACCACATTGCGGCCCTTCGGGCCCAGCGTGACCTTGACCGCGTTGGCCAGGATGTTCACGCCTTCAACCATGCGGTGACGCGCGTCACCACCGAAAACAACGTCTTTTGCTGCCATGTTCTGTACTCCGAAATGAGACTGTGATTACTTCTTCTCGACGACGGCGAAGAGGTCTTCTTCGCGCATCACCAGCAATTCGTCGCCATCGACCTTGACGGTCTGGCCGCTGTACTTGCCGAACAGCACGCGGTCGCCGACTTTGATGTTCAAGGCGATGAAGTCGCCTGTCTTCTCATTGCGCTTGCCGGGGCCGACCGCCAGCACCTCGCCCTGATCGGGCTTTTCGGCGGCGTTATCGGGGATCACGATGCCCGAGGCGGTCTTGGTTTCTTGCTCGAGGCGCTTGACGATCACGCGATCGTGCAACGGACGAAGTTTCATGCTTGCATCTCCAGTGGTCTCAAAGTGAGATTTGGGAATGTGTACATTTGAAGTGTGCACACATTCACATCGGTTGGTGGCGGGTGATCCGGCACCGTTAGCACTCACAGTGCGCGAGTGCTAGCAAACGAATTATAGGGTCTCCGCCAGCCGTTTCAAGGGCCCGACGCCGAGTCCCGCCCGCGGGCCGATCAGGCGCACAGGGTGAGTTCGAACGGGTGGTCTTCGCTCACTTGCCGCATACGCCCCTCGCTGTCGGCACGCATCAGGCGGATGGCGATCATCAGGCGATGGCCAGAAATCTCGGGCACCACGCCGAGAGCGGCGTCCAGGCGTACGCGCAGCAGGTGGAATGTCTTGCCCGGAGGCAGGCTTTGCTGGAACTGCCCGCTCTGCGCCGCCACGCGTTGCGGCAGTCCGGCGTCGCGCAAGAGGTTCAGCAACACACTCAGCGCTTCGGCCAGCGGCGTCAACGTGCCGATCCACTGCATCAGATCGGCGCGGCGGCGCGCCGGTTCCAACTGCTGCCAAGCGTAATAGGCCGGTAGATCGAACTCGCAGGTACCGCCGGGAATGTTGATGCGGCTGCGTATGCCCATCAAGAACTCGTTGCTTGCCAGTGCGTGTCCCGCCTTGCCGGTCAACGCGTGCAGACCGTTGAACGCGTGGTCGATCCTGGCCAGCACAGCGTCCAGCGCGTCCTCGGCGATCGCCGGGTTGCCGCGATAGGCTTGGAACTGCGCCTTGTAGCGTTCAAGCTCCTTCAGTATGTCGCTCTTCAAATCGGCGCGCGAGGCGACGTCGACAACCTCGAAGATGGTTGCCAGCGCGAAATGGTGGTCGAGCGGCGCGTCGCGCGGCATCAGTTGGCCAAGGCGATCGAACAGTTGTTCGAGCCGAAGCATGGTGCGGACACTTTCGTTGAGGGGGTACTCGTAGCGAACCAAAGCAGGCTTCCGCGGCGCAGCAGCGGCTGCCGCGGCTGTCATTGTTCCACAGCACCCTCTACGTGCGCTTGCCAGAGGCTCCAGACAACGGCCACCGCGGCGTCGAGTTGGTCGAGGTCGATGTCGTCGTTGAATACGACGGCGTCCGCAATCGCGCGACGTGTGGCACGAGGGGCTTGGCTCAAGATCACCCGCTCGGCAGCATCGCGCGTCCAGCCAGCGCGACGCGTGACGCGCGCGACTTGCGTAAGCTCCGAGCAATCGACCACCAGTACACGATCGACGCGTTGTCGCCAGCGCGGCGACTCGGCCAGTAATGGCACATCAATGACCACCGTTGTTGTCTGTGAAGCCATGGCCGCTTCGCGTTGCGCCTGGGCGTCGATCAGCGGGTGGAGCAGCGCTTCCAGGCGCTTCTTGGCAGCAGGATCGGCAAATGCCAATGCCCGCATTGCTTCGCGGTTGAGTGCCCCGTTGGCCAGCATGATGGCCTCGCCGAAGGTCCGCTGCAGCGCAGGCATCGCCGCACCCCCGGCCGCAGTGAGTTGGCGCGCAATCGCATCAGTGTCGATGATCGTGGCGCCACGCCGGGCGAACATTTCAGCCACGGAGCTCTTGCCGCTGCCAATCCCGCCCGTCAGGCCAATTCGCATCGGGCGTGTCCTTGTCAGGCCCAACCGATCCAATCGAGCACCATTGGCGCCCCAGCGAACATGACGACCAGCGCAGCCCCAGCCAGGAACGGGCCGAAAGGCACGTAACGGCCCTCGCGCAGCGTGCCGGCGAGCTTCATCGTGATGCCGACGGCCGCACCGATCACGGAGGCGAGCAACAGCATCGGCACAATCATCTGCCAACCCAGCCAGGCGCCGAGTGCGGCGAGTAGCTTGAAGTCGCCGAAACCCATGCCTTCCTTGCCGGTCGCGAGCTTGAAGAGCCAATAGACCGACCATAGCGAGAGGTAGCCTGCGACGGCACCCCACAATGCGGCAGGCAGCGGTATGGTCCAACCAAGCGCAGCTGCCACCAATCCAGCCCACAACAGTGGCAGCGTCAGCGCGTCGGGCAGCACCGTGGTGTCCCAATCGATGAGCGCCAGCACCAGCAACGCCGCCGCAAACGCGCTCCACAGCAGCACCTGCAGTTGTGCGCCGAAGCGCCAGGCAACCGCAGCGAACATTAGGGCCGTCGCCAACTCGACCGCCGGATAGCGCGCAGAAATCCTCGTGCGACAGGCCGAGCAGCGGCCCTTGAGCCGCAGCCACCCGAACAGCGGAACGTTCTCATGCCAAGCGAGTTGATGCTCGCAAGCCGGGCAGTGCGACCGCGGGTGGGCAATATTGAACGTTGCGAGCGCCTCGACGCCTTTGCCGAGCGCGGTCGCGGTGCGTTGCTGATCTGCCGGCGGGGCAGCACCGGTAACCCTGCCTGCGAATATTCGGCGCCATGAATCGGCATCTGACAACTGATGCGCAACGTCGATCCACCACTGCCGCTCGATTATCAGCGGCAGGCGGTGCACTACGACGTTGAGAAAGCTGCCGACGCACAGACCCAGAACGGCCAGAGCAACAGGCGAGAGCAGCACATCGAGCGGCGGGAGCAGACCCCTCATCGGCGCGGCGTCAAACCACCGAGCCGAGCTTGAAGATCGGCAGATACATCGAAACCACGATGCCACCAATCACCACGCCCAGGATGACGATGATGAAGGGTTCCATCAGGCTGGACAGGCCCTTGACCATCTCGTCCACTTCGTCCTCGTAAAACTCGGCAGCCTTGCTCAGCATGTGATCGAGCGAACCTGACTCTTCGCCGATCGCCGTCATCTGCAGCACCATCGTCGGAAACACGCCGGCGTTTTGCATTGCCATCGTCAGCGAAGTGCCGGTCGAGACTTCCTTCTGGATCTGTTCGGTGGCGACCGAGTAGACCGCATTGCCGGAGGCCCCAGCGACCGAGTCGAGCGCCTCGACCAAAGGCACGCCGGCGCCGAACATTGTCGACAAGGTGCGTGTCCAGCGCGCCAGCACCGCCTTGCGAATCAGTTCACCGAACACCGGCGCGCGGAGCAGCAGGCGATCCATGATGGACTGCATCCTCTCGGAGCGCCGCCACGTCTGCATGAAGAAGTAACCGCCACCGAACAGCACGCCGAACAGCAACCACCAGTAGCGAACGAACTTCTCTGACATCCACATGACTGCCAGCGTGGGAGCCGGCAGGTCGGCACCGAACGACGTGAAGACCTCTTTGAACGCCGGAATCACGAAGATCATGATCACGGTCACGACGACAAAGGCCGTCACCATGACTGCGGTCGGGTACATCAGTGCCGACTTGATCTTGCTCTTCAGCGCCAGCGTCTTTTCTTCGTAGACCGCCAATCGCTCGAGGATCTGTTCCAGGATACCCGCCGCCTCGCCGGCTTCGACAAGATTGCAGTACAACGCATTGAATTGCATCGGATGCTTGCGAAAGGCAACCGACAGGCTGGTCCCGGTCTCGACATCATTGCGGATGTCGTTGAGCAGTTTGGTCATGCGCGGGTTGGTGCTGCCGCGACCCACGATGTCGAAGGCCTGTAGCAGCGGTACGCCGGCCTTCATCATCGTCGCCAACTGGCGCGTGAACATGGCCACGTCTTTTTGCTTGATCGACCCGCCGCCGGCCATGCGGCGCTTCCTGACCTTCGTGACCAGCACGCCCTGGCGCCGCAGGCTCGCACTCACGGCGGCTTCACCACCCGAGCGCAACTCGCCGCGAACGAGCTTTCCCGTCTTGTCCTTGCCTTCCCACTCGAAGACGAATTCCTTGATGTTTCTTGCGGCTACCGCAGTCGCCATAACGCCTCCGAAGGCTGGTTAGCTGGTGAACTTGAAAGGGACGAGAGGGCCATCACTCGTTGGTCACGGTGATGATCTCCTCGAGCGTGGTCACGCCGGAGCGCACCTTGGACAAGCCCGCCTGGCGCAGGTCACGCACGCCGTTGTTCAGCGCCTCTTTCTGGATATCGAGAGACGAGCCCTCGGCCAGGATGATGCGTTGCATTTCCTCGGTGATCGGCATCACTTGGTAGATGCCGACGCGGCCTTTGTAGCCATTGCTGCAAGCCGAACAACCGACGGCCTTGTATGGCTTCCACGACCCGTCGAGATCGGTGTCGCCAAAACCGGCGCGCTTGAGGGCTTCTTGGGGGTACTCGACCGTGGTCTTGCAGGTCTCGCACAGGCGCCGCGCCAAGCGCTGCGCGGTGACCAGCAGGATGCTTGATGCGATGTTGAATGGCGCCACGCCCATATTCAGTAAGCGTGTCAGTGTCGCGGGGGCATCATTGGTGTGCAGCGTCGAAAGCACCATATGACCGGTCTGCGCGGCCTTGATGGCAATGTCGGCCGTCTCCAGATCACGGATTTCGCCGACCATGATGATGTCCGGATCCTGGCGCAGGAAAGCCTTGAGCGCGACGGCGAAAGTATTCCCTGCCTTCTCGTTGACATTGACCTGATTAACGCCTGGAAGATTTATTTCAGCCGGATCTTCGACGGTGGAAATATTTACGCCCGGCTGGTTCAGGATGTTTAGGCAGGTATACAGCGACACCGTCTTGCCCGAACCCGTGGGTCCCGTGACCAGGACCATGCCATAGGGGCGCTGGATAGCCAACATCAGGCGATCTTTCTCGATCTTCTCGTAGCCCAATGCGTCGATGCCCAACTTGGCCGACGACGGATCCAGGATACGGATCACGATCTTTTCGCCGAACAGCGTGGGTAGCGTGCTGACCCGGAAGTCGATCGCGCGGCTACCGAACTTCAGCTTCATGCGGCCATCTTGCGGGACTCGCTTCTCGGCAATGTCGAGGCGGCTGATGACCTTGATGCGCGACGCGAGTTTGTCCTTGATTGCAATCGGTGGCTGCGTGATTTCTCGCAGTTCACCGTCGACGCGAAAACGCACCCGGTAGTGGTATTCGTACGGCTCGAAGTGGAGGTCCGACGCGCGAGCATTGATCGCGTCGATCAGCATTTTTTGCAGGAAGCGTACAACCGGTGCGTCCTCGACATCGGCCTGAACTTCACTGCTTTCCTGCTCCGCCGTCGCGTCGTCGGTAACTTCGAAGTCGAAGTCGCCGACAGCCAGCGATTCGATGGCGTCGCTCGCGCTGACGCCACTGGCCGCCACCAGCTTGGCAAGCTTGTCGTATTCGACGACCACCCATTCGGGCGCCAGTTGCGTGGCGAACTTGATCCGCTCGACCGCTTCCTGATCGGTCGGATCAGCGCCGCCGATGAACAGGCGATTGCCGCGCTTGCCAAGCACCACAACCTGATACTGATTGACCAACTTGCTGTCGATCACGTTGCGGGGCAAGCGCTCGGGGTCGATTGCAGCAAGATCCAGCACGGGCAGGGCCAAAGCACTGGCCAGCGTGTGTGCCAGGTCGGCCGCAGAAACCGAGCCTGCAGCTATCAGCGCCGCAACGAAACTCGTCTTGCGATCGGCGGCGGACTTGACCAGCGCCTCGGCCGACTTGGCACCAAGCTTTCCGGCATGGACCAGCACCCGGGCAACGCCGGACAGCGAGGAATGGGGGGCTTCGGCCAGCGTATCCACGTGGGGGGGCGTCAACTCACGATGCAAAAAGGGGCAAGGGGATCATCGCTGATCCCCCTGGCACTGTAAATCCGCGCGCCTCCGCATGTCGGCAACAGTTCACGGCTGCCGCGCCTCGCGCGGACAACGCCGGACCACACCGTACTTGCACACAATTCTGGTCGGGGTGAGAGGATTCGAACCTCCGGCCTCTACGTCCCGAACGTAGCGCTCTACCAGGCTAAGCTACACCCCGATGGGCAGCGGGACAAGGTGGTCGCGCCGCAATGCTCGCAGTCAAAAACGCTCATGACGAACGATCAACTGATCGAACGCATAATTCTAGCAGAGCGTCCCTTTGGGTCGATGGCGGGAAGTGACGCAGGCACTCGCGCGCCTTGGCAGCTTCGCCGCGGGCCACTTGCCGTGCGGCCTCGAGCGCCCCGGTCCGACGGACCACGTCCACAACGTCGCTGAGCCGAGCCACTTCGCCGTGCTCAATGGCGTGCCGTACCAGGTCACGCTCAGCCGGCTCGCCGCGCGCCATGGCCACCAGCAGCGGCAGTGTCGGCTTGCCCTCACGCAGGTCGTCACCCACGTTCTTGCCGAGCGCATGGGTCTCGCCATCGTAATCTAGCAGGTCGTCGACCAACTGGAACGCGGTACCGAGTGATCTGCCAAAGTCGGCACACGCTTCCTCGACGGCGGTGCTGGCCCCCGCCAACAGCGCGCCCAGGCGTGCGCTGGCCTCGAACAACTTGGCAGTCTTGAAGCGGATGACACGCAGGTACTCGTCGACCGCTAGGTCGGCATCGTGCATGTTCATCAATTGCAGGACTTCGCCTTCGGCGATCACGTTGGTGGCGTCAGCCAGCACGTCGAGCACGCGCAGGTTGTTTACCGCCACCATCATCTGAAATGCGCGCGAATAAAGAAAATCGCCAACCAGGACGCTGGCGGCATTGCCGAACACCGCGTTTGCCGTTGCGCGTCCGCGGCGAAGCGACGATTCGTCAACCACATCGTCATGCAGCAGGGTCGCCGTATGGATGAATTCGACAGTCGCCGCCAGGATGAATCGTTCGGATCCGACGAAACCAAGAGCGCCGGCGAACAGCAGGACGAGTCGGGGCCTGATGCGCTTGCCGCCGGCACTGACGATGTACTGCGCGATCTGATTGATCAGGGCAACATCCGAGCGCAAGCGTTCGGCAATCACAGCATCAACCTGTGCCATCTCTGCCGCCATCGGATCGGTCGGCATATAGGCGCCGGGTCTGGCGACAGCGGCTGCAGAAAGCATGAATGAGGGGCTCACAGGCTCTGTAACAGTCGTGGATTATGGAGCGGGCCTATACAGGCCGAGAACCGGTGGCGCGTGGGCGCGCGCCACCGGTGTGCTGTGCTAAACTATTCGGTTCCGTTCGAGGGCCTATGGCTCCCAACATCGCGTCAACGCAAGCGCAAGCGCACTTGACCGCATGTTGCCCCGGCGGGGCGGAGGTCTCTTTGGAAAGGGCTCATATGTACGCGGTCATAAAAACCGGTGGCAAGCAATACAAGGTCGCTGCCGGCGAGAAAATCAAAGTAGAACAGATCGCTGCGGACGTTGGCCAGGAAATCGTGATCGATCAGGTGTTGGCCGTGGGTAGCGGCGCGGACTTGACGGTTGGGTCGCCCCTGGTTGTCGGCGCCAGCGTGAAAGCCACCGTGGTGGCTCAGGGCAAGCATGACAAGGTGCACATCTTCAAGATGCGCCGCCGTAAACACTATCGCAAGTCGCAGGGTCATCGCCAGACCTATACGGAATTGCATATCAGTGCCGTGACCGCATGAGTCACTGCAGATAACGACAGGGGTATTTCGACATGGCACAGAAAAAGGGCGGCGGCTCAACCCGAAACGGCCGCGATTCGCAACCCAAGATGCTCGGTGTCAAGGCCTTTGGCG
>Ga0315271_10000464_pt1 | contig 22243 bp, 21 predicted proteins | sample C3_top_MG_FD_204664 | JGI IMG/M metagenome (GOLD analysis project Ga0315271, IMG submission 204664) | Sediment microbial communities from Yellowstone Lake, YNP, Wyoming, USA - C3_top | ecosystem: Environmental > Aquatic > Freshwater > Lake > Sediment | place: USA: Wyoming | collected 2017-08-01
CCGACCGTCGAGGCGCACCGGAAGGCGGGGACGAGGGCGGCGGGGCGAAACCCTTCGTAAATCTTGTCGGACATGACGGTTGGGGATTGACGAGAGCGCCCTGTTTGTGAAAAGTATCACGAGCGACGAATGGGCAGCCCGCTGGCCTTCCTTCCGATCCTGATGATGCTCGTGGGCGCCATGGGCGTCGGAGCGTTGCTCCTCGGCCTGAACTACGTTCTCGGCCGCAAAGTGAGGACGAAACGCAAGCTCTCCCCCTACGAGAGCGGCATGCCCCTCCTCGACGACAGCCACAAGCGCATCAGCGTGAAGTTCTTCATCGTCGCGATGATCTTCATCCTGTTCGACGTTGAGGCCGCGTTCCTCTACCCGTGGGCGGTCGTGTTCCGCGAGGGCGGCATGGCCGTCTTCGTGGAGATGCTCGTCTTCGTCGTCGTCCTCTTCCTCGGCTTCGGCTACCTCTGGAAGAAGGGCGCCTTCGATTGGACATGATGTGAGCGGCGGAGCGAACGTCCCGGTGGCCGAGCAGGCCGGACTCCCCCGCACCGGGGAGCACGGCGCCCTTTCCTGCGGAAAGGCTCTCTCCTTCTCGAAGGAGGCGCGCGCCGAGCTCGAACGGCTCCTGACGCGCTATCCGACGAAGCAGGCCGCGCTCCTCCCGACCCTCTGGCTCGCCCAGAAGGAGTGGGGCTGGATCTCGCGCGAGGCCGTGGATGCTGTCGCCACGCTTCTCGGCCTCGCTCCCGCGTTCGTGTGGGGCGTCGTGACCTTCTACACGATGTACAACCGCGCTCCCGTCGGCAAGCACCTCATCCAGGTCTGCACGTCCATCTCGTGCCACCTGAACGGCGCCGAAGAGGTCTTCCACGAGTGCAAGAAGCGGCTCGGCGGCCTGAAGACCGGCGAGACGTCGAAGGACGGCAGGTTCACGGTCATCGAGGTCGAGTGCCTCGCCCAGTGCGACAAGGCCCCGGCCGTGATGGTCAACGACGACGACTACGCCGTGATCACGAAGGAAAACCTCGACGCATTCCTGAAGGGGCTGGGCTGAGGCGATGAGCGGACTCGACACGATTCCTCCCGTGCTCCTCGCCCGCCTCGGCAAGCCCAACTCGCGCGCGATCGACGGCTACGTCGCCGACGGCGGCTACGCGTCCTGGAAGAACGTCCTCGCCGGGGCGAAGACCGGCGAGTGGACGCCCGCGAAGCTGACGGAAATGGTCAAGGCCTCGGGCCTGCGCGGCCGCGGCGGCGCCGGCTTCCCGTGCGGCCTGAAGTGGACGTTCGTCCCGACCAAGGACAAGCGCGGCTCGAAGCCCGTCTACCTCCTTTGCAACGCGGACGAGTCCGAGCCCGGCACGTTCAAGGACCGGCTCCTGATCGAGCAGGACCCGCACCAGATCCTCGAGGGCATGATGCTCTCGAGCTTCGCGCTCGACGTGAAGCACGCGTACATCTACATCCGCGGGGAGATGGTCCACGGGGCGGAGTATCTCAACGCTGCCGTCGCCGAAGCGCACGCGAAAGGCTTCCTCGGGACGGACATTCTCGGCTCCGGCGTCGACCTCACGATCACCGTTCACCGCGGCGCGGGCGCGTACATCTGCGGCGAGGAGACGGCGCTCATCGAGAGCCTCGAGGGCAAGCGCGGCCACCCGCGCATCAAGCCGCCCTTCCCCGCCGTCTCCGGCGCGTGGGGCTGCCCGACGGTCGTCAACAACGTCGAGACGCTCTGCTGCGTCAAGCACATCGTCGACCGCGGCGCCGACTGGTTCAAGGGCGTCGGGCGCAACGAGAAGAACACCGGGCCGAAGCTCTACGCCGTCTCAGGCCACGTGGAGATGCCGGGCGTCCACGAGGCCCCGATCGGGATCCCGTGGGAGCAGCTCCTCGCGATGGCGGGCGGCGTGCGCGGCGGCAGGAAACTGAAGGCCGTCATCCCGGGCGGCTCGTCGGCGCCCATCCTCACGGCCGCCGAGATCGCGGGCATCCCGATGGACTTCGACGGCATCGCGGCCGCGAAGTCGATGTTCGGGTCGGCCGCCATCATCGTGATGGACGAGACGACCGACATCCCGAAGGCCGTCACGAACATCGCGAAGTTCTACGCGCACGAGTCCTGCGGCCAGTGCACGCCCTGCCGCGAGGGCACGCCGTGGCTCCTCAAGATGCTCCGGCGCATCGTGAACGGCGAGGGGAAGAAGACCGACCTCGACCTCCTCCTCCAGATCTCGAACCAGATGGGCAACGGCATGACGATCTGCGTCTTCGCCGACGCCGCGATCGCGCCCGTGATCTCGGGAATCACGAAGTTCCGCGGGGAGTTCGAGGCGTACATCGAGAAGTCGACGAAGCCGGGTTTCGAGCAGAAGGCCCCGAGCGATCTGACGAAGGGCATCGCGGACCGTACGGCCGCAGGAATTCACTCCTGATGGCGAAAGTAACCGTCGACGGGAAGACCGTCGAAGTCCCGAACGACGCGAACGCCCTCGAGGCGTGCCGCGCCGCCGGCGTCGACGTGCCGCACTTCTGCTACCACCCGGCTCTCTCCATCGTCGGCCAGTGCCGCATGTGCATGGTCGAGGTCGAGGGCGTGCCGAAGATCCAGGCCTCGTGCACGGTGCCCGTGCGCGACGGGATGGTCATCAAGGCCTCGACGGAGAAGGCCCTCGCGGCGCGCAACGCCACGATGGAGTTCCTTCTCATCAACCACCCGCTGGACTGCCCCATCTGCGACCAGGCCGGCGAGTGCAGGCTGCAGGACAACGCGGTCGCCGGCGGCCTGCCCGTCTCGCGCACGTCCGAGCCCCGCCGCCAGTTCCCCGGGTACGACCGCACCGAGATCGGCCCGCACGTGATCGCGGACATGACGCGCTGCATCCAGTGCACGCGCTGCATCCGCTTCTGCGAGGAGATCACCGAGACCGGCGAGCTCACGTTCATCGAACGCGGGGGACACACGATCGTCTGGACGCACGAAGGCAAGCCGCTCGACAACGACCTCTCCGCGTGCGCCGCGGACGTCTGTCCCGTCGGCGCCCTCACGACGAAGGAGTTCCGGTTCCGAAAACGCGTGTGGTGGCTCGACAAGACGCGCTCGATCTGCGACGGCTGCGAGATCGGCTGCAGCCTCTCGATCGAGCACCGCGACGGCGTCGTCTACCGCTACACCCCGCGCGTCCAGCCCGCCGTGAACGACTACTGGCTCTGTGACCACGGCCGCTTCCGGGCCGAGGACCTCAACGGGCGGGACTTCACGAAGCCCGAGATCCGCGTCGCGGGCGCGACGGGCCGCAAACAGACGAATTGGGGCGAGGCGCTCGACGCGGTAAAGCTCGCGATCGAGACGGCAAAGACCGAAGAGAAAGACAAAGCGAAGATTTCTTCGAGTGTAAGAGTCCTCGGGTCAGCCTTTCTGACGACCGAGGAAGCCTTCCTTCTCGCGACGCTCTGCAAGGATTCTTTGAAGGTAAATGCACCCGAGTTCACCGTGGACGAAGGGCCGAAGCGGCGCATCCGAAACAAGAGGGACGGCTGGCTCTACGGAACCGAGGCTGCGCCGAACTCCAGGGGCTGCGCGGCGGCCGGCCTAGCGCGCGCCAAAGAAGGCGGGACGTCCCCCTCCGTCCTCTACATCGCCGACGCGAACTTCAGCGAGAAGTGCTCCGATCCCGCCTTCGTCGCCGAGCTGCGAAAGGCTTCGGTCCTCATCGTCCACGCTCGCAAGCGCAATGCGCTGACGGACGCCGCGGACATCGTGCTGCCGGTCGCGTCGCTCGCCGGAACGGAGGGCACGTTCGTCAACGCGAAGGGCCGCGTGCAGCGCGTCGACCTTGCGATCCTCGCGCCGCCCATCGTCCGAACGAGCCTCGAGATCTTCCTGCACCTCGGCGCGAAATACGGAGCGTTCGACACGCAGTGGACCGCCCGCGACGTCTTCGACCGCATGAAGGCGAGCGTCCCCGGCTACGCCGGCCTCGACTGGGACTCCGACGACCTCGTCGGCAACCCGCCGTCCGTCTCCCCCGCAGCCGCCTACGACGCCATCGGCCTGAACAAGGACGCGGACGTCGAGGTCTTCACGCGCCCGTCTGTTGCGGCGCCGGATCGCAAGCCGTGAGCCCGACCCTCTCTGCCGCCCTCGAGGGAGCCGGCAAGATCGCCTTCATCTGGGGCGTCGTCCTCGCGGCGATGCTCCCGAACCTCATCTGGATGGAGCGGCGCGTTGCCGGCCTCATCCAGGACCGGCCCGGCCCGAACCGCGTCGGTCCGTTCGGGCTCCTCCAGGCCATCGCGGACACGCTGAAGATGTTCATGAAGGAGGACGTCGTCCCGCTGTACGCGGACCGCGTCCTCCACACGCTCGCGCCGTTCATCCTGCTCGTTCCGGCGATGGCGACGTTCGCCGTCATCCCGTTCGGCTCGAAGATCCCGCTGTTCGGCCGCCAGATCCCGCTCGTCGTCGCGGACGTGAACATCGGCATCCTGTACGTCTTCGCGCTCGCCTCGGTCGGCGTCTACGGCATCGTCCTCGCGGGCTGGGCGTCGAACAACAAATTCGCGCTCATGGGCGGCATCCGGTCGTCCGCGCAGGTCATCAGCTACGAGCTCTCGATGGGCCTCGCCGCGATCGCGACGCTCATGGCCGCGGGCTCGCTGCGCCTGACGCGCGTCGTCGAGTACCAGGCGGGCGGCACGTTCCTCGGGTTCCTGCCACTCTGGAACTGCTTCACCCAGCCGCTCGGCTGCATCATCTTCATCATCGCGGCGTTCGCCGAGACGAACCGCATCCCGTTCGACCTGCCCGAGGCCGAGGCCGAGCTCGTCGCGGGCTACCACACGGAGTACTCGGGCTTCCGGTTCGGCGCGTTCTTCATGGCCGAGTACCTGAACCTCGTCGCCTCCTCGATGATGATGGCGACGCTCTACTTCGGCGGGTGGTCGCTCCCGTTCCTCCCGCACGCTGGCCTCGCCGGCGGCCTCCTCTCGGTCGTCGTCTTCTTCGCGAAGACGATGTGCTTCATCTTCCTGTTCATGTGGGTCCGCTGGACGCTTCCCCGGTTCCGGTTCGATCAGCTCATGGACATCGGCTGGAAGGCGCTCCTGCCGCTGTCGCTCCTCAACCTCCTCTGGACGGGGGCGCTCGTGCTCCTGAAGGTGATCTGATGCCGGCCCTCAGCGGAGAGCTCGTCGTCTTCACGATCGCGTCCGTGCTCGCGATCGGGTTCGCCCTCGCGATGGTCGTCCAGAAGACGCCCGTGAGGAGCGTCCTCTCGCTCGTGGTGACGTTCATGGGCCTCGCGATCTTCTCGATCCAGCTCGCGGCGCCGTTCATCGCGGTCCTTCAGGTCTTCGTCTACGCGGGCGCGATCCTCGTCCTCTTCCTCTTCGTCATCATGCTGCTCAACCTGAGCCAGGAAGCGACCGACGAGGACACCCGGCCCGTCCAGCGGTGGCTCTCTCTCGTGGCCGCGCTCGGCCTCGGCGGCCTCCTGTCCGGCGCGGCCCTCCGGGCGCCGATGCCGAAGGGCGCCGCACCCGCCCTGACGCCGCTCGGCGACGAGATCCCGACGATCGGCCGGCTCCTCTTCTCCGACTACCTTCTCGCGTTCGAGGCGCTGTCCTTCCTCCTCCTCGTCGCCGCGGTCGGCGCGCTGCTTCTCTCCAAGAAGAGGTTCGAATGACCGGCGTCCTGCCCGGCGTCGCCCCGATGGCCGTGCCGCCCGGCGCGTATCTCGTCGTCGGAACGCTGCTCTTCGCGATCGGCCTCGCGGGCGCGCTCCTCAAGCGCAACGCTCTCTCGATCTTCCTGTCGATCGAGCTGATGATGAACGCCGTCAACCTCCTGTTCCTCACGTACGCGCGCATGCGCGGCGACATGGCGGGACAGATGATCGTCTTCTTCGTGATCGCGATCGCGGCCGCAGAGGCCTCTATCGGGCTCGCGATCTTCGTCGCGCTCTTCCGCGCCCGCCGTACGGTGGACGTGGACAAGATCGCGCTGCTGAAGTGGTAGGCCGCGCGTGAACCAGCTCTGGCTCATCCCGGTCCTCCCCCTCGCGGGCTTCCTCCTGAACGGCCTCGTCGCGCTCCTCTTCGCGAGCGCCCGGGCCGAGGCCGAGCGAGACCGCGACCAGGCGAAGGCCCGACTCCCTTACGCGCAGCGCCTGTTCCACGGCGTCGTCGGCGTCGGCTCGGTCGGCCTCGCGGCCGTCCTCTCGTTCGCGGCCCTCGTCCCGTACGTCCTCGAATCCCTGAAGAGCCACGAGGGCCTCGCCCCCGTCGTCCAGCACGTCTACACGTGGATGGCGGCGGGCGACTACTCCGTCGACGTCGCGTTCCGCCTCGACGCGCTCTCGGCTCTCATGCTCTCGTTCGTCACGTTCGTCGGGACGCTCATCCACGTCTACAGCGTCGGCTACATGCAGGACGAGGAAGGCTACGGGCGCTTCTTCGCCTACCTGAACCTCTTCATGTTCGCGATGCTCACGCTCGTCCTCGCGGACAACCTCCCGCTCCTCTTCGTGGGCTGGGAAGGCGTCGGCCTCTGCTCGTACCTCCTGATCGGCTACTACTACGACAAGGACTTCGCGGTCGCCGCCGGCAAGAAGGCGTTCATCGCGAACCGCGTCGGCGATGTCGGCATGGTGCTCGGAATCTTCGGGATCTTCGCCCTCTTCGGCACGGCCGACTTCTCGTTCGTCGACCTTGCGAAGCGCGCGACGCTCGCGCCCGGCTCGCACATCTCCGTCTACGTCGTCTGCCTCCTTCTCTTCCTCGGCGCGTGCGGCAAGAGCGCGCAGGTCCCGCTCTACGTGTGGCTGCCGGACGCGATGGCAGGCCCGACGCCCGTCTCGGCTCTCATCCACGCCGCGACGATGGTCACGGCAGGCGTCTATCTCGTCGCGCGCTGCAGCGCCGTCTTCGTCCTCGCGCCCGACGCGCTCACGCTCGTCGCGTGGATCGGTGCGGGAACCGCGATCTTCGCGGCGACGATCGGCCTCGCGCAGAACGACATCAAGAAGGTCCTCGCCTACTCGACGGTCTCGCAGCTCGGCTACATGTTCCTCGCGTGCGGCGTCGGCGCGTTCTCGGCGGGCATGTTCCACGTCTTCACGCACGCCTTCTTCAAGGCCTGCCTCTTCCTCGGGTCAGGCTCCGTGATCATGTCCATGCACCACGAGCAGGACATGCGGAAGATGGGCGGGCTCGCATCGCGCATCCCGCACACGTTCCGGACGATGCTCGTCGCAACGATCGCGATCGCGGGCATCGCGCCGCTCGCGGGCTTCTTCTCGAAGGACGCCGTGCTTGGTGCCACAGCTGCTTCCGGGCACTGGGCGCTTTACGCTGTCGGGCTTTTCACGGCCTTCCTGACGGCCTTCTACATGTTCCGCCTCGTCTCGATGACGTTCTGGTCGGCGCCCCGCGGCGACCACCACGCCCACGACCACGCCCACGAGAGCCCCGCGACGATGACGGTCCCGCTCTGGATTCTCGCGGGCCTCTCCGTCGTCGCCGGCCTCGTCGGCGTTCCGGCGGCTCTCGGCGGCTCCGACCGGATCGGCCGCTTCCTCGAGGCCTCCGTCGCCCACCCCGAGATGCACGAGATGTCGCACGCGGCCGAGCTCGGCCTCATGGCGCTCTCTCTCGCCGTCGCAGCCGCCGGCATCGGCCTCGCCCTTTCCTGGTACCGCAAGGCCGCCGGGCCGGTGGAGGCCGTTTCGGCTCAGGCCCACGCGTTCTTCGAGAAGACCGGCGCGCTCGGCCGCCTCGTCGCGAACAAGTGGAACGTGGACGAGGGGATCGAGGCGCTCGTCCTCTCGCCGTTCCGGAAGATCGGCACGGTCCTCTGGCGCGGATTCGACGCGCTCGTGATCGACGGCATCGCGAATGCCTCGGCGTTCCTCGTGGAGCTCGCGGGCGACCTCATGCGCTTCTTCACGACCGGCCACGTCCGCAATTACGCCCTCGCTTTCTCGCTGGGCGCCCTCGTCTTCGTCCTGTACGTGTGGGTGAGGTAGCGCCATGAACTTCCACCCTCTCGGCGCGGATCTCCTCACGACGCTCGTCTTCCTCCCCTCGCTCGGGGCGCTCGTCCTCGCGCTCGTGCCCGGGGAGTCGAAGACGGCGGCGAAGGTCGTCGGGCTCGCGACGTCGCTCCTCACGTTCGCGGTCAGCGTCGTCATGTTCCGGGGCTTCGACGCGACGGCCCCCGGCATCGCCGGCTTCGCGATCGACCGGCCGTGGATCCCGCGCTTCGGCGTCCGCTACCAGCTCGGCGTCGACGGCCTCGCCGTCGCGCTGATTCTCCTCACGACGGTCCTCACGGTCTCGGTCCTGCTCGTGGCGTGCGGACAGAAGATCGACCGGTTCAAGGGCTACGTCGCCGCCTTCCTCGTCCTCGAGACGGGCATGCTCGGCAGCCTCGTCGCCCTCGACGTTCTTCTCTTCTACGTTTTCTGGGAAGTCATGCTGATCCCGATGTACTTCATCATCGGGATCTGGGGCGGCAAGCGGCGCATCTACGCCACGATGAAGTTCTTCCTCTTCACGATGGCGGGCTCGCTCCTGATGTTCATCGCGATCCTGTACGCCGCCGGCGTCCACAGCCGGGCCACGGGCATTCAGAGCTTTTCGCTCCTCGACTGGACCCGCGCCGCGTCGTCGGGCGCGTGGGGCCTCGCGCCGGGCGTCGAGGCGCTGCTCTTCGGCGCGTTCGCGCTCGCGTTCCTCGTGAAGGTCCCGCTCTGGCCGCTCCACACGTGGCTGCCCGACGCGCACGTCGAGGCGCCCACGGGCGGCTCGGTCATCCTCGCGGGCGTCCTCCTCAAGCTCGGGACGTACGGCCTCCTTCGCTTCGCCTGGCCGCTCTTCCCGCACGCTGCCGCGAGGTACGGTCCGTTCATCGCCGTCCTCGCCCTCATCGGCATCGTCTACGGCGCGTGGGTCGCCGCCGCCCAGAAGGACATGAAGAAGCTCGTCGCGTACTCGTCCGTGAGCCACCTCGCGCTCGTCGTCCTCGGCATCGTCGCCGGGACGGGCGCCGCGCTTTCCGGGGCGATCTTCCAGATGATCGGCCACGGGCTCACGACGGGCCTCCTCTTCCTCCTCGTCGGCGTTCTCTACGAGCGGCGCCACACGCGCGAGATGGCCGACTACGGCGGCATCGCGGCGCGGGTGCCCGTGACCACGGCGCTGTTCCTGATCGCCACGCTCGGCTCCGTGGGCCTCCCGGGCCTGAACGGCTTCATCGGCGAGTTCCTGATCCTCGGCGGCGTCTTCCAGGTCAACATCGTCTGGGCCGCGATCGCCGCCACCGGAATGGTCCTCGGCGCGATCTACCTCCTCACGCTCGTCCAGAAAGTCTTCTGGGGCCCCGAGACCGTAGCGGCGAATCGCAGTTTGACCGACATCAACGGCTGGGAGCTCGCGGGTGCCTTCCCGCTCATCGTCCTGATCGTCCTCCTCGGCGTCTTCCCCCGGCCGCTCCTGAACCTCGTGGACGGCTCCGTGAAGTCGCTGCAGAAGCCCGCCGCCACGGCGAACGCCACCGCCGTCGAGGCCGCCCGATGACCGGCTTCCTGCACGTCACCGGAGCGGACTTCGCCGCCGTCGCGCCCGAGATGGTCCTGTGCCTCGCGGCGACGCTCATCCTCCTCCTCGACGCGTTCGCCCGCCCCCTGCGGTCGTTCCTGCCGTACGTCGCCCTCGCGTCCCTCGCGATCGCGAACCTCGCGGGCCGCGACGTGACGGGGACGTTCTTCTCGGGCGCCGTGGAGGTCACCGGCTTCACGCGCTACATGGAGCTCATCGCCCTCGGGGCCGTGGCGCTCGCCATCCTCGGCGGCGCAGCCGCGCTCGAGCGCGACAAGCGCGACCAGGGCGAGTTCTACGCCCTTCTCCTCTTCGCCGCGGCGGGACTGATCCTCATGGTGCGCGGCGGGGACCTCCTCGTCGTTTTCATCGGCCTCGAGCTGATGTCGCTCTGCCTGTACGTCCTCGCCGCCTGGTACCGCGACAACCCGGCCGCGACCGAGGCGGGGATGAAGTACTTCCTCATGGGCGCCCTCGCGTCGGCGTTCCTCCTCTACGGCGTCGCGACGATCTACGGGCGCCTCGGGACGACGTCGTTCGCGAAGATCCAGGGCCTCGCGTCGACACCCGGGCTCGTGGCGTTCGACACGATGCTCGCGGCCGGCATCCTCGCCGTCGTCGCCGGCCTGGCCTTCAAGATCGCCCTCGTCCCGTTTCACGGGTGGGCCCCGGACGTCTACCAGGGCATGACGACGCCCGCCGTCGCTTTCCTGTCGACGGCTCCGAAGGCGGGCGCGGTGCTCGTCCTCGCGCGCGTCCTCCACGCGCTCTTCCCCGCCGGGCTCGGCGACCCGTGGCGGCCGCTCCTCGCGATCCTCGCGGTCCTGTCGATCCTGTTCGGGAACATCGTCGCCCTCTCGCAGCGCGACCTCAAGCGCATGCTCGCGTACTCGGGCATCGCGCAGATGGGATACGTGACGATCGCGCTCGCCACGTTCACGACCGACGCCCTCGAGGGCGCCGGCGTCTTCCTCGCGGGCTACCTCGTGACGAACGCGGCGGCCTTCCTCGCCATCGCGGCGCTCTCGTCCGGCGAGAACGAGCCGAAGGTCCTGTCGGATCTCGCGGGCCTCGGGCGGCGCCGGCCGCTCGCCGCCACGGTACTGACGCTCTCGATGCTCTCGCTCGCGGGCCTCCCGCCCACAGTCGGGTTCATCGGCAAGCTGCTCGTCTTCCGCGCCGCCGTCGAGGGCGGCCTCGTCCCGCTGACGATCGTCGGCGTCTTCGGCAGCCTCGTGTCCGTGGGGTACTACCTTCGCGTCGTCTACCACCTCTGGATGAAGGAACCGGTGCGCGAAGTCTCCCTCGTGCCGGACGACGTCCTGTCCGGAGCGGCGTTCCTCCTCACCGCGGCGCTCATGCTCCTCTGGGGCGTGTTCCCCCGCGCCCTGATCGACGTGGCCCGCCAGGCCGCCGGCGCGCTGCTCGGACGCTGAGATGCCCGAGAAATCCTGGGACCGTCCCGACGGGGTTGCCGCACCCACGAGTGAACGGCTGTCCACCGTGCTCCGCGGTCTGCGCGCTCTCGAGGCCCAGGGCGTTCACACGGTCTCCTCGTACCAGCTCGCCGAACGGTTCGGGATGAACCCGGCGCAGATCCGCAAGGATCTCGCGCAGTTCGGCGAGTTCGGCGTGCGCGGCGTCGGCTACCGCGTCGCGGACCTGAAGGCGAAGCTCAAGCAGCTCATGGGCCTCGCGAAGACGCGCACCGTCGTCATCGCGGGGGCGGGCAACCTCGGGCAGGCGCTCGCGGACTCGCGCAACTTCAACGTGGACGGCTTCAAGGTTGCGGCGCTCTTCGACGTCGACGGCCGCAAGATTGGCGGTCACTCGCGGACTGGCGTCCCGATCCTCGACCTCGCGGAGCTGCCGAAACAGGCTGCCGAGATGAAGGCCGACATCGGCGTCCTCGCCGTCCCGGCCGAGGCCGCCCTCGAGGTGGCGCGCCTCCTCGCGGGCGCGGGCGTGCCGGCGCTCCTCAACTTCGCACCGGTCTCGGTCCCGGCATTCGAGAGCACGTTCGTGCGCAACGTCGACCTGACGTTCTTCCTCGAGAACCTCTCCTTCCAGCTCGCCGTCAGGCGGCGGTAGGGGCGCCACACCCGCCAGTATCATCGGCTGGTGCTTGCGCGCGATTGACCCTGTAACTACAATGTAGTTATGGCCAGCGGTCTTCGCTTCGAATGGGACCGCGCGAAGAACAGGGCGAACGTCCGGCGTCACGGAGTGTCGTTCGAGGAAGCCTCCACGGCCTTCCTCGACGAACACGGCATCCTGATCGACGATCCCGGTCACTCCATCGAAGAGGAGCGTTTCGTCCTCCTCGGGCTGGCTTCCAACCTGCGGCTCCTCGTCATCTGCCACTGCTACCGTCTTAACGCCGACGTCATCCGCCTCATTTCCGCTCGGAAGGCCGACAGGCACGAGCGCGAAGACTATTTCGGGAGATTCAAATGATGAGAAAGCACTATGACTTCTCGAAGGGCCGGCCGAACCTCTATGCAAAGCGCCTCAAGCGCCAGATCACGCTTCGCCTGGACGAGGCCACGATCACGTACTTCAGGTCCCTCTCGGTCGAGACGGCAATCCCATACCAGTCCCTGATCAATCTCTATCTCCGGGAGTGTGCCGCGAGCAAGAAACACCTGAGGCTCGCCTGGGAGAGGTCCCCGCAAACCGGGGCTGCCTGAAGCCGCACTCCGCCGACGTCGGCGCCTACTCGGCCCAGAGGACGAGGTTCGTCTCGTTCGGATGGACGAGGAGCGGGTGTGACGGGCGGACGCGCACGGAGTACCCGCGGTTGTCCGCCGCCGGCCGGCCGACCGTGCCGGTCCACGTCGCGGTGCCGTCGAGCCGCCCCTGAGAGACGAGCGGCGTCGAGAAGCCAGCGTCCACGACTCCGTCGTGGTCGGGCTCGCCCTCGAACCAGTCCACCGCGAGGTCGGCCGGCTCGAGGCCTCCGAGACGGATCTGGACCTCGACCGTGAAGCTCTCCCCCGGCGCGACGCGCGCCGGCTCTTCGGGCGCCGTCGTCACGGAGACGAACCCGACCTCGTCCCACGCGGAGCGGACCTTCTCCTTCCACGCGGCGAGCTCCTTCGCCTTCGCGTCGTCGTCCGCCGACAGCATCGCGACGCGGCCGGCGGCGGGCGCGTACGCGAGCGACACGTAGTCGCCGACCATCCGGTCCGAGTGGAACATGCGCCCCAGCCGGCACGCGGACGCCGCCATGCGCGCCGCCCAGCCGGCCGGCACGCCGGAGCGGTCGCCGTTCGGCCGGTCGTAGAAGAGCGGAATGATCTCGGACTCGAGGCGCTCGTACAGGAGGTTCGCCATCTCGTCATCCGGGCGGCCCTCGGTCGCGTCGCCGATCGTGAAGCCCGCACCGTCGCGCGGCGCCTCGTCCCACCAGCCGTCGAGGACGGACAGGTTCAGGACGCCGTTCATCGCCGCCTTCATCCCGGACGTGCCCGACGCCTCGAACGGCCGGCGCGGGTTGTTCAGCCAGACGTCGGCGCCTTGCACGAGCCGGCGCGCGAGGCGCATGTCGTAGTCCTCGACGAGGACGACGCGGCCGAGGTACTCCGGCCGCGCGGCGAACTCGCCGACGCGCCGCAGGAAGTCCTTCCCCGCGTGGTCGCGCGGGTGGGCCTTCCCCGCGAACACGAGCTGCACGGGCCGGTTCGGGTCCGAGAGCAGGCGCGTGAGCCGCGCGGGATCCTGGAAGATGAGCGTCGCGCGCTTGTACGTCGCGAAGCGGCGCGCGAACCCGATCGTGAAGGCCGTCGGGTCGAGGAGCTGCCAAGCGGCGGCGACCTCCGTGTCCGGAGCGCCCCGGCGCGTTCGCGCCGCGGCGGACCGGATCCGCACCGTCTCGACGAGAGCCGCCCGGCGATGCTCGTGCCGCCGCCAGAGCTCCGCGGGGTCGGGGCCGTCCCCGTCGCGCGGGTTGAGAGCTCCGATCTCCTTCGAGGTCCATGAGGGGCCGTGGACGCCGTTCGTGACGGCGCTGATCGGAATCTCCGAGAGCGGCGCGTCCGGGAAGACGCCGCGCCACAGCCGGCGCGAGACCTTCGCGTGGAGCTGGGACACGGCGTTCACGCGGGAGGACAGGCGCAGGCCGAGGACCGCCATCGAGAAGTATTCGTTCGGGTCCTCCGGGACCTGCCGGCCGAGGCCGAGGAGCTCGTCGAGGCCGATGCCGTAGCCCTCGAGCTTCTTGTCGAACGTGCGCTGCATGAGGTCCCGCGGAAACAGGTCGATTCCGGCGGGCACCGGCGTGTGCGTCGTGAACACGTTGCCCGCCGTCGCGATCTCCCGCGCTTCGGCGAAGCTCAGCCCGCGCTCGGCGCGAAGCTGCCGGATCCGCTCGAGGCCGAGGAAGGCCGCATGCCCCTCGTTCGCGTGGCGCACCGTCGGCCGGAGCCCCGCGACCTCGAGGGCGCGCATACCGCCGATCCCGAGGACGATTTCCTGGCGGATGCGCATGTCGGTGTCGCCGCCGTAGAGCCGGTTGGTGATCTCGCGGTCGGCGGGACGGTTCGCGGGCAGGTGCGCATCGAGGAGGAGGAGCGGCGTCCGCCCCACGCGCACGCGCCGGATCAGGAGGTGAACGTCGCGGTCTCCGATGCTCACCGTGACGACCGGCGCGACGCCCGCGGGCGTCGGGAGGACCTCGACCGGCAGGTCGAGCGGATCGACGATCGGGTAGCTCTCCTTCTGCCGGGCGTCCGCCGTGAGCGTCTGCCGGAAGAAACCCTCGCGGTAGAAGATCCCGACGCCCACGAGCGGCACTCCGAGGTCGCTCGAGGACTTCAGGTGGTCGCCCGCGAGGACTCCGAGGCCGCCCGAGTAAATCGGCAGCATCTCGGAGAGGCCGAACTCAGCGCAGAAGTACGCGACGCGCACGCCCGCGGCCGCAAGGTCCGCGATCCCGGGCACGCCCGGCTTCGCGGCGTCCTCCGCCGCGAACGCGGCCGCGGCCGCGTGGACGCGGGCGACGTAGTCCGCGTTCCCGGCCAGCGCCGCCAGGCGGGCCGGGTCCACGGACCTGAGGAGCAGGACGGGATTCCCCGAGCGATGCCACTCCTCGGGGTCGAGCTCGCGGAAGAGGGCGCGCGTCGCGGGACGCCACGTCCAGCGCATGTCGCGGGCGAGGCTGGCGAGAGGGGCGAGGTCGGGCGGGAGGGCGGGGGCGGCGCGGTACGTTCCGAGAGGTCTCATCGGCGCGCGGAGGATAACCGATCGTTCAGGGGTTCATCGCGCGGACCGTCTTGACCTCGGCGTCGCGCTCGGCGATGTGGGGGTCGTACGACTTGCACGAACCCGCATCCGGCACGTCGCGGTATTCCGTGTCGCACCGGTAGCAGATGACGACGGGCGGCACGCGCCGCGCGAGAACAAAGTCAACTGCGGCGAACGCGAGCAGGACGGGCACGAGCCAGACGCCCCCGAGCCTCCACGCCGCGAGAAGAGCGAGCGCCGCGCCGAGGGCGAGGATCGCGCAGCCGACGCGCTGGTCGAAGTCCTTCTGGACGTAGAACGCCGTGGAAGAGCAGCGCGAGCACGTGTCGACCTTCTCGCCGGAAATGACGGAAGGGGAATGGGAGAAAGAAATTGAAGATTTCTCTGAAGGTGAAGAGCAGCTGACCTCGCCGGCGGCCTGCGTCGAGGGAGGTGGGAGCTCGATGCGCTCCATGCAGTCTGAGCAATACACGGCGATGCGCACGGGGTAAGGATAATTCCCCTCCCCTCTTCACCTTCCAAGAAACTCTTCTCTTCGGTTCTTCTCTCACCATACGATCCCGATCTACCGATGGCCCGCTCCCCCGACCGCCACGCCCTCGCGATCCTCGCCGCCGCCCACGCCGTCAACGACGCCTACCAGAGCGCCGTACCGGCGCTGCTGCCGTTCCTCGTGGCGGACCGGGGCCTCACGTACGCCGCCGCCGGGGGCCTCGTCCTCGCGGCCTCGGCCGTGTCGTCCTTCCTCCAGCCGCTGCTCGGCGCGGCTTCCGACCGCAGGGCCCTCCCGTTCCTGATGCCCCTCGGGATCCTCATCGCGGGCGCTGGCATCGCCGGCGCCGCCCTCGCCCCGAGCTACGCGCTCACGGCGGCCGCGGTCGTCTTCTCGGGCGCGGGCGTCGCCGTCTTTCACCCGGAGGCTGCCCGCAACGCGAACTACGCGTCGGGTGACCGGCGCGCGACGGGGATGAGCATCTTCTCCGTCGGCGGCAACCTCGGCATCGCAGCGGGGCCCGCGGTCGTGACGCTCCTCGCCACCGCCGGCGGCGTTCCCGGCGTCGCGTGGATGGCCGCGCCCGCGGTCCTCGCGGCGCTCCTCCTCGCGCGCGAGCTCCCCCGCCTCGCCGCCTTCCGTCCGGCCGCCGAGGCCGTCCGGGCTGTCTCACCCGAGCCGCCGCGCTGGAGGGCGTTCCTCTCCCTGTCGGCGATCATCGCGATCCGCTCGATGATGTCGTTCGGCCTCGCGGCGTTTGTGCCCCTGTGGCTCGTGAGCGCGCGCGGCGTGCCGCGCTCGCGCGCGACGCTCGCGCTCACCGTCATGCTGCTCGCGGGTGCGGCCGCGACGCTCGTGGGCGGGCGGCTCGCGGACCGCTTCGGGCGCCGCCGCGTCCTCGTCGGCTCCCTGCTGCCGCTCGCGCCGCTCATCTTCCTCACCCTCGCGACGCCGGGGCCCGCGGTCCTCGTGCCGCTCGCTCTCACGGGCGCGTTCTCGATCGCGAGCTACAGCGTCGCGGTCGTCATGGGCCAGGAGTATCTGCCGGGCCGCGAGGGGATCGCGGGCGGCGTGACGATGGGCCTCGCAATCGGCCTCGGCGGCGCCGGCGTTCCGATTCTCGGCCTCATCGCCGACCGCTGGGGCGTGGCGTCCGTCTTCGGACCGATCGCCGCCCTGCCCGTGATTGCCGCCGCGCTCGCCCTGACGCTGCCGGGCCGCTCCGTGTTCAGACGGGCAGTCCCGACCGCAGCGTGAGGTACGCGGCGAGGAGCTCGCCGACGAGGACGAACACGACGCCGACGTAGAGGAGCCCCGTCGCCGCCTGGTTGGACTTCATGCGGGCCGTCTTCACGACGAACGGCGCGAGGGCGAGCGGCGCCGCGAGGCCCCACAGGACCCGCGACCCGAAGAAGAAGCCGTCGCGCATCGGGTCGACCAGGTCGACGAGTGCCTCACCGGCCGGTCCGTGCGACGTGCGCGCGAGCCATCCGAGCGCGACGAGCGCCAGCACCGTGCGCGCGAGCACGAGGACCGCGAGCGCCTCGGTCGCCCGCACGAGGAGGCCGAACGGCAGCGACTTCGAGACGAGGTACCAGTGCCCGAGGTTCATCGCCCAGATGACGCCGCCGAAGAGCAGCGCGCCGAGCACGAGACCCGCCGCGAGCCACCCCGAGCCGAGCGCGGGGCGCGAGGCGAACGGCTCCACGCCGGTGCGGGAAATCAGGAGAGTCAGAGAAGAGAAGACCGAGAGAAAGAAGAAGAATTGCTTAGAAAGTAAGAGGGCCGGGGATGCGTTCATTCGAGCCACGAGCGTTGCGGCGACGGCCGTCGCGATCGCAAAGAGGAGGAGGAAGCCCGCCGCCCCGCCCCCGGCAGCTGCGCCTTGCCCACTCCCCCTTCTAAGAAGAATTCCCACGTTCCCCGAAACGAGCCACGCCAACGAAAGGCAGGTGGCGGCGATGCCTCCGTGCAAAGCAAAAAAACCTCCGGAGAGGTCGCGGCTGGGCGTGAGGAGGGTGAAGAACGCGACGCCAACGGCGAGCTGCAGGAGGACGAGCGCGAGGACGTCGGCGAGCACCGGACGAGTCTAGCCGGTGCCCGCCCGTCAGGTCGGAGGCGCGGGGGCCGCCGGCGGCTCGGGCGCCGGGCCCTCGAGGGCTTCGCGCTTGGCACGCGCGACGGCCTCGGCGCGGCTGGAGTCGTTCGGGCGGTCGTCGGAGATGCGCCCGTCGCGGATGCGGATGATCCGGCGGGCGTGCGCCGCGATGTCCTCCTCATGGGTGACGAGGATGATCGCGTTCCCCTGTTCGTTCAGCTCGCGGAAGAGCCGCATGATGTCCTCGCCCGTCGCCGAGTCGAGGTTGCCGGTCGGCTCGTCCGCGAGGAGGAGCGACGGGCCCGTGACGAGAGCGCGCGCGATCGCGACGCGCTGGCGCTGGCCGCCCGAGAGCTCGTTCGGGTTGTGGTGGGCGCGGTCCGTGAGGCCGACGCGTTCGAGCGCCTTCTCGGCCCGCTCGCGGCGCTCCTTCTTCGGCAGCCCCGAGTAGACGAGCGGCAGCTCGACCTGCGCCTGAGCGCTCGTTCGTGCGAGGAGGTTGAACGTCTGGAAGACGAAGCCGATCTCCCGGTTGCGGATGCGCGCGAGGTCGTCGTCCGTCAGCGTCTGAACGGGCGTCCCGTTCAGCAAGTACTCGCCGCCGGTCGGCGTGTCGAGGCAGCCGATGAGGTTCATGAGCGTCGACTTGCCGGAGCCGGAGGGGCCCATGATCGCGACGTATTCGCCGCGGTCGATCGTGAACGTGACGCCGCGCAGGGCGCGGACCTTTTCCTCGCCGACGGAATACGTCTTCTCGATGTCGCGCATCCCGATCAGCACCGGCTTCATCCCATGACCGCCTTCCACGCGACCTTGACGGCCACCGCGACGATCCACAGGACGATCGGCGTCCACGTGGCGGCGCCCTTCGAGAGGCCCGGGAGCTTTCGGAAGCCGAGGACGAGAAGGAACAGAACCGCGATCGAGAAGACGTCCACCGAGGACGCGAGCGCGCGCAGGGCGGCCGGCGTCGACTCGTCGAGGAACGCGCCGACGTTGGACTTCAGGACGTGCTGCGCGCCCTCCTGCGTGAGGGAGGCGTCCGGAAGCTGGAGGAAGATCGGGATCGAGATCAGGACGCCGACGAGGCTTGGGAGCCCCGAGTGCCCCCAGATCGCGAGGAGCTGCGCGTACCGCGCCTCGGCTCCCATCGCCCTGGCGCCGCCCCAGAGGACGAGCGCGATCACGAAGAAGAAGACGATCGCCGCGACGACGCCGATGCCTAGGTAGAGCGGCGTCATCTTCTTCGCGCCCTCGACCTGACGCTGGATGACCTCGGGGGAAACGGTCCGGCCGCTCTTCTCCATGCGCTTTTCGATCGACTCGCGGATCGTGCGGTCCATGTCGATCTTCGGCATCACGATCCAGAAGGACCCGGCCGTCGCGAGCAGCGTGAGGACGAGCGGAAGCCACCACGTCGGACGCGCGACGAGCCGCCCGAACGTGTCGGACGGCTTCGTGAACGTGCCGACGATCGCCTCGACGGCGCCGATGCCCGGGACGGGAGCGGGGGCCTCGGGCGCGGGATCGCTCACGGGACGGCTCCTTCCTCCGCCGGCGCCGCGTCGAGCGAGACGGCCAGGCCGGCCAGGACGACGTTCCGCTGCGTCAGAAGGTCTCCGACGGCCCTGTGCCAGGCCGTCTGTGACTTGAGGTAGACCGCGACCGAGAGCAGCTCGGTCGTGCGGGCGGTCGTGAGATCGTTCTGGATCTGCGCGACCTGGAACGACGTCGTCATCCCGTTCTCGTACTTCTTCTTCTCGGCGTCGACGTTGCGTTCGGCCAGCTCGCGGGCCTTGCGGGCGGCGAGCACGCTCCGGTACGCCGTGTCGATGTTCCGCGCCGCGGCCCGCACCTCGACCTGCAGGTTCGCCCTCGCGATCGCGAGGTTCGTGCGGGCCAGCTCGAGGTCGGCGTTCGCGATCGCGGCGTTGCCCTTCGCGGCCCGGTTGCCGATCGGAACGCCGAAGACGAGGCCCACGTTCCACGACGGGTAGTTTCCCCGCCCGATCTGGGAGAGCGCGTCCGAGTAATTGAGGAGCTCCGACGAGGCTCCGAGACCCGCGTATCCGTAGCCCCCCGCGAGGTCGAGGCGCGGCTTCAGCTGGTTCTGCGAGTAGGCGTAGGTGACCTTCCTCGACTCGATGGTCAGGAGGGCCTGCCGGATCTCGGGCCGCACCCGGAGCGCCGACTCGTAGCCCTGGTTCACGTCGGCGGTGAAGCCCTGCAGCTGGTCCCGGGTCGGGCGGTCCGTCGCGATGATCGGCCGACTCCAGTCCGGGACGGACTGGACGTTCAGGAGGCGCCGGAGGCGGTCCTGCGCGTCGCCGATGAGGCCCTCGGCGATGATGATGTCCTGTTCGCGCTGGGCGATCGTGACCTCGGTCTGGACGATGTCGATCGGCGCGAGGGCGCCCACGTCGATCTTGATTTTCGTGATCCGATTGAGGTCCCGGGCCCGGTCGAGCGCCTCCTGCTTCGCCTTTAGGTTCTCGACGGCGTAGACGAGGTCCCAGTACGCGTTCTCGGCGGTCTGGATCGCCGTCTGGACCGCGATCACGAAGCCGTAGGAGCTCTGGTTCTGCCCGATCTTCGCCTGGGCGACGAAGCGCTCGTTCGCCGTCCGCCCGAAGTCGCGGAGCAACGGCTGAGTGACGCCGAGCGAGAGGTTGCTCGTGTACGTCGGGTTGATCGTGGTGATGTTCGCGATCGGAGAATCCCGCCGCGTGTTCGTCCAGCCGAGGTTGTACGTCGTGCCGTAGGGCAGGAGCCCGGTCAGCGCGAGGTTGCCGTAGGCGATCTTCGTCTCGGTGGCCTGGATCGTCGACGCCGTCGCGCTCTGCGTATCGGACAGGCCGAGGTTGACCCCGAAGTTCGGGTCGAACGCGCCGCGCGCCGAGAGGATCCCGAACCGGGACTCCTCCAGGGTGTAAGCGGACACGTCGAGGTCGAGGACGTTCTGTAGCGTCATCTCGATCGTCTTCTGAAGGGTCAGCTCGATCTTGTCGCCCGCGGGGAGGGGGATGGCCTTGCGCGCCTTCGAGCCGATGGGCACGGAAATGGAGTCGTCCGCGAACACGACGCCGGCGGAAAGGACGAGGGCGAGGGCCACCGCGGCCGCCCGCCGGCCGGCGCGCACGGGGCTGCCGGGCTTCTGCTCAGGACTCACGAAAACCTCCTCGAACCGAGAGCCGATGATAGTGGACGGGCACCGTTTCTGAATACGGCATCCGGGCGGAAAGGTTTCCGCCAGAACGGGTTTCTTCAGTTTTTAGAGAGGGGCGTGACAGGCCGCCGCGCGCTCGAGGTTCGCCGGATCAGCGAGCAGGCGCGGGACTTCCTGCGAGCAGACCGGACGGGCCGACGGGCACCGGGGGTGGAAGGGGCAGCCCGGAGGCGGCGCGGCGGGCGACGGCGGCTCGCCGGGCGCCCGAAGGGGCGCCGCGGCATCGCCGGGGTGCCGGCGCGGCTGGGAGGCGAGGAGAAGCGCGGTGTACGGGTGGCGAGGCGCGGCAAAGAGAGCCTCCGTGGGCGCCTCCTCGACGATCCGCCCGAGATACATCACGGCGGTCCGGTCCGCGATCCATCGGACGACGGAAAGGTCGTGCCCGATGAAAAGATACGCCGGGCGCGACGGAGTGTCGCGCTGGAGGTCGAGGAGCAGGTTGAGGACCTGGGCGCGAACCGAGACGTCGAGGGACGACACGGGCTCGTCGAGGACGACGAGGCGAGGCTCCGTCGCCAGGGCGCGCGCGATCGCGATCCGCTGCCTCTGACCTCCGGAGAACTCGTGGGGCTTCTTTCCGAGCGCGGACGAGGACAGGCCCACCGCGGCGAGCAGCCCGGTCACGCGCTCGCGCCGTTCGACGCGCGAGCCGATCCGGTGGATGACGAGAGGCTCGCCGACGATCTCGCCCACGGACTGCCGCGGGTCGAGCGACGTCGCGGGGTCCTGGAAGACGACGCCGATCTCGCGCCGGCGTGCGTTCAGCTCCCTGAGCGGGAGCGCCAGCCAGTCAGCGCCCCCGAAGAACACCGTCCCGCGGTCGGCGGCGAGGAGCCTCAGGATCAGCCGCGCAGTCGTGCTCTTGCCCGACCCCGACTCCCCCACGAGCGCGAGCGTCCGCGCGGCAGGCAGGTCGAACGCGACACCGTTCACGGCGGCCACGCGAACCGGCGGCGCGAAGAGTCCCCCGCGGCGCTCGAAAGTCCGGTGGAGATCGCGGACGGAGAGGAGCGGCTCGATCTCGCCCGGACGCGGGAGCGCGCTCATCGGGCGGCCTCCGCGGGTGCGTCGACGAGAAAGCACGCGGCCTCCGAGCCCGTTCCGGGCACGCCGAGCAGCGTGGGACGCGCGGCCCGGCAGCGGCCGAACGCCTCCGGGCAGCGCGGCTCGAAGGCGCAGCCCTGCGGACGCTGCCCCGGCTCGGGCACGGCTCCCGCGAGAGCCGGCAGCCGCCGCCCGCGGCCGGCCTCTCCGGCCGCGGGGCGCGACGCGAGGAGTCCGCGCGTGTACGGGTGAGCGGGCCGATCGAAGAGGTCGCCCACCGTGGCGCTCTCGACGATCTCGCCGGCGTACATCACGAGAGCGCGGTCCGCGGTCTCGGCCACGACGCCGAGGTCGTGCGTCACGAGGAGGATCGCGAGAGAGAGCTCGCGCCTCAGGTCGAGGAGTAGCGCGAGAATCTGGGCCTGGATCGTGACGTCGAGCGCGGTCGTCGGCTCGTCCGCGACGAGAAGGCGCGGGCGGCCCGCGAGGGCGAGCGCGAGCATCGCGCGCTGCCGCATCCCGCCCGACATGAGATGCGGGA